>Ga0208687_1000248_pt1 | contig 47579 bp, 38 predicted proteins | sample June2015DPH_6_10_FD_184695 | JGI IMG/M metagenome (GOLD analysis project Ga0208687, IMG submission 184695) | Peatland microbial communities from SPRUCE experiment site at the Marcell Experimental Forest, Minnesota, USA - June2015DPH_6_100... | ecosystem: Environmental > Terrestrial > Soil >...
TGCCACATCGGCTGACGAGTCACACCAGGCTGGCGCGGGCGCGCGCCGCCACGAGGTTGGTGTAGAGATTACCAAGGCGATCCAGCATCTTGATCGCGGGTGAAAAATTCCTGCGGTTGATGTGCTCGATGTTGAGCCCGAGGGGCGGCGGGTCAGGAGGCAGGTTGTCGAAAACATCCATCAGGATGCGCTGCGCCAGGTCGAGCGACCTCTCCAGGCACGTCTCGGTGGGGGCTGTGGCGCCGTCTTCCGAGCCCAGCAGGAAACGATCGAGGTCCTTTGGGATGTCAGCCCCCAGCCAGCGCAGGAACTGCAAATCGCGGCGGTGGCTGACCGGAGCGAAGCTGAGGAAAACGCGCGCCTGCACTCCGTTGAGCCGCTGGATGAGCCACACCACGTCATTCGAGTCGAACAGAATCTGCGAGGTGAAAAAGTCGATACCCGCCCTGGTCTTGATGCGAATCCGGTCGGATTCGTTCTTTCGGCTGGGAATCGTAATTCCGCCCAGCATTATCGGCAGTCCCTCCCTCCGCACCAAGGCTGCGGCTTCCATGACGCTCGGCCCGGGATAGCGGAGCTCGGTGGATTCGCCGCCCACCAGCACGAGGTGCCTCAGGCCCCATTCCAGGCAGGTCTCGCGGAACCATATTTCCGGCTTCGGGTCATGGACGACCACGCGGTTAAGAACCACGTCCGCTTCCAGCTCGCGCTGAATGCGTGAGCCAAACACTCGCGGCTCCACGCGCGGCACAAACTTGCTGGTTCGCTCCGACCCGCGATCTTCGTCGTGAATTTCCGGAAGGTTGACCCCGTCCACGAATTGCTTGACCCTTCTCAGTTCAGCAAGGGATTCGTTTATTGCCCCAGGCTGATCCGCAGCCGGCGGGACCACTTCAAAGAGCGTCACCGGAACAGAAGGGTTCAGTATTTTTTCTTGCAGCCTCATCGATCGATACCCCTGCCTTGGTAGCCTGCGCAGCTTGCCCTTGTTTATCCTTCACTTTAACCCAAACAGGCGAAAACCGCAACCTTGCGCGCTCAGGGGTAATGTCCCAACTCTGCGGATGAAGTTCGCCATTTGTGCTAGAGAGAACACGGCGGCCTGGCGCAAGGGGCGGAAACACCAAAGCTCTTCTCCGCGTCTCAGCGCCGCGGTGGTGAGCCTTGTTTTTGATTGCCACCGCAGGCCGCGCTGTAAGACACAATCCCGGGCTTCGGGCGCCGAAAGGTTGTATATTTGGATTTCGACTGCCCATGAGTTCCTCATCCGCTCCCGCGCTCGGCCAAGCTCTCCAGAAGCGGCACGTATTCACCGCAAGCGCGCTGGTGCTCTGCATCTCGGCCTGCAAGCTCCTGGTGCATTTGTATGCCGGCCGTCATTACGGTTACTTCGTTGACGAACTGTATTACCTCGCTTGCAGCCGCCACCTGGATTGGGGTTACGTCGACCAACCTCCGCTGATCGCCGTGATCACTTGGCTGGCGCGCTCTCTGCTCGGGGATTCCCTCCCTGCAATCCGGTTCTTTCCGGCCGTTGCGGGCGCCGCCGAAGTTGCTCTCACGGCTCTGATCGCCCGCGAGCTGGGCGGGAAGCGCTTTGCCCAGGGCCTGGCTGCCCTTGCGGCCCTGGTGGCGCCGGGCTTCCTCGCCGCCGATAGCCTGCTGACCATGAACGCGTTCGAGCCGCTGTTCTGGATGGGTTGTGCCTACCTGCTCATCCGCATCATCAAAACCGGCAACCCGAAGCTCTGGATCTGGTTCGGCATGCTGGCGGGAGTCGGCCTGGAGAACAAGTACTCCATGCTGATCTTCGGGGCCGGCATGGTGGTCAGCCTGCTGTTGACTCCGCAGCGCCGCGCGCTTTCGAGTCCCTGGCTCTGGATCGGCGGTGCGCTCGCTTTCCTCATCTTCCTGCCGAATCTGCTGTGGAACATTCATCACCACTTTCCGTTCCTGGAATTGCACGCCAACATCCAGCGCAGCGGGCGCGATGTGCCTCTTGGGCCGTTGGCATTCTTCGCTCAGGAAATCCTGACGCTGCTTCCCTTGACTCTGCCCATCTGGCTCGCCGGCCTCTGGTTTTACTTCTTCTCGAAACCGGGCAAGCCGTTTCGCGCGCTGGGCTGGGCATGGGTTTTCACGGCGGCTGTCATCGTGAAGCTGAGCCCGCGGATCTACTACCTCTATCCCGCCTTTCCGGTTCTGCTCGCCGCCGGCAGCGTGATGTGGGAATCGTGGTTGGACCGACCGCGACACCAATGGCTGAAACTCGCCTATCCCGCCCTGATGGTCGGGGCCGGCGCTGTGTTCTCGCCGCTCGTCATTCCGGTCCTGCCTCCCGAAATGTACATTCGATACACGAAGGCGCTGCATCTCCAGCCGCCCAGGCTTGAGACTCACCGGCTGGGCCCGCTGCCACAGCTCTACGCCGACCAGTTCGGTTGGGAGGAGATGACGGCCACGGCCGCGCGGGTTTACAACAGCCTGCCGCCGGAGGTTCGCGCCAAGACCGCGATCTTCGGCCAGAATTACGGCCAGGCCGGCGCCATCGATCTCTTCGGCCCGAAATACGGCCTGCCGCCCGCCATCAGCGGGCGCCAGAACTATTTCTATTGGGGACCGCGAGAATACACCGGAGAGAGCGTCATCGTAATGGAGGGGCAGCAGCAGGACCTTGAGCGGCGCTTCGCCAGCGTCGAGAGGGTCGCCAGCGTCTATCACCCCTACTCCATGCCCTACGAGCACTTTGACGTCTTCTACTGCCGCGGCCTCAAACAGCCCCTGAGGGAAATCTGGCCGCAATTGAAAAACTGGGACTGAAGTAATCCCATAACGCCCAGTACCCTGCGGTTCTTTATGGCGGTTGCTCGGCAAGCTGGACCTGCTGGTTCTGCGCATTCTGGCATGCGGCGGCAACCTGCACGCCTGCCGGTTTCATTTCGCTGTGGTTTTAGCTTTTGGCACGTAATCAAAAAATCTTTCCGTTGTATTGCCTGAGGTCCATTCCGCGCGAAGCCTGGTTTTCTTCTCTACCCTGCGCAACTCCGATAGCAAGGAGCGATTAAGCTCCCGCGCATTCTCTCCAATGAACTCTGCCTTAACGAGAAATTCATGGTCTTCTGTCTCTTCGATGACACCCTGAGGAACGACCTTCCTTAGAACTATATTAATTGCTGTGGGATTATCTGTACTAATTCTAGCCACAAGAGAAAAATTCTTTTTTGCCATGTTTTTTCCCCTACTCAACGAGCATTTCGAGCCAGGCGCCGAGGGGCGCTTAAGAGAACAACCATCATTATATTCTGTCATCACACGTAGATGTATCTCGCCTTGGTGTCCGCTTACCGCATTGGCATTTGAATCGCGGGCTTCATTATTCGAGCAAATAGGTGTAATCTAGTCCTGTTCTTCCCGGAAGCGAGCCAACGCCCATGTTGGGCAAGACCATTTCCCACTACAGGATCCTCGATAAACTCGGGGGTGGCGGTATGGGTGTGGTGTACAAGGCCGAAGACACCAAGCTCCATCGCCCCGTGGCGCTGAAGTTCCTTCCAGAACAGCTTGCCACAGACCGCCAAGCCTTGGAGCGTTTCCACCGTGAGGCGCAGGCCGCCAGCGCGCTCAATCACCCCAACATTTGCACCATTTACGATATCGACGAGCACGAGGGCCAACCGTTTCTTGCGATGGAGTATCTGGAGGGCGAGACGCTCAAGCATCGCATCCAAGGCGAGCCGCTGGAAGTCGAAAAGATGCTGGAGCTTGCCATCCAGGTCGCCGAGGCCTTGGATGCCGCGCATCAGAAAGGCATCGTCCATCGCGACATCAAGCCTGCCAACATTTTCATCACCACGCGGGGGCAGGCCAAGATTTTGGACTTCGGTTTGGCGAAGCTGGCGCCAGCCCGGCAGCGGCTGGCTGGGGAGCTTGGGGTTTCGGCTCTGCCTACTGCAACGGCCAAGGAGTTCTTGACGAGCCCGGGCGTGGCCATGGGGACCATCGCCTACATGTCGCCCGAGCAGGCGCTCGGCCAGGAACTCGACGCGCGCACGGATCTTTTCAGTTTGGGCGTGGTGCTTTACGAGATGGCTACCGGCCACCAAGCCTTTTCGGGGACTACCTCGGCAGCGATTTTCAACGCCATCTTGCACAAGGCCCCGGTATCTCCGGTTCGTGTGAATCCAGACTGTCCGGCAGAATTCGAGCGGATCATCAACAAGGCGCTGGAGAAAGACCGCGAGCTGCGTTACCAGAGTGCGGCTGATGTGGGTTCCGACCTCAAGCGACTGAAACGCGATACGGATTCCGGGCGTTCCGCTGCCGTCGAGACCGCAGGCGCGGTGCGCCCAGTGCCCTCGCGCAAACGGTGGCCCTTAGCTTTCGGGCTGATGGCGGCGGCCCTCCTGAGCGGTCTGTTGATCTGGAAATGGGCGCCTGTTTTTCCCGGCAGATCGCGTCCTCCTGGCGTCCCAAAGGCCCTGGCCGTCGTGCAGATCGAAAACCTTTCAGCGGATCAGTCGCTCGGGTGGTTGGATCGCGGGGTCGCTGAACTGCTGACCACGAACTTAGCGCAGGCGAAATCCCTTGATGTCATTTCCACCGAGCGAGTACGCGGCCTGATCAACCGCCGGACAAAGGGCCAAGGCACGCTGCCGCCCGGCGAAGCCCAGGAAGTCGCCAAGGAAGCGCAAGCCGACCTGTTCCTGAGCGGCGCCTTGCTCAAGGTGGGGTCGCGCCTCCGCCTGGATTTGCGGGTCCAGGAAACCTCGACCGGACGCGTGGTGTTCGCCGACAAGGTCGAGGGCGACGACGCCCAGGCGGTTTTCGGGATGGTTGACCAAGCGACCGTTGGGATCCTCAACCGGTTGGCCCCCGGCGAAGCCGCTGCGGAGCTCAACGTCGCCTCCAGCCTCACCTCTAATCTCGAAGCCCTGCGCGCCTACGAGCAGGGCCTCAGCTATCTTGACCGGTTCCTGATCGAGGAAGCGGAAGCGGCCTTCCGCCACGCTTCCGAACTTGACCCCCAATTCGCGATGGCTTATGCCCAACTCGCCAATGTGCTTTTCATCGACGACCTACCGGCCGGACGACAGGCCATGGCGCGCGCCGCGCAACTCGCCGAGCGCACTTCACTTCCCCGGCAGCAGAAGCTCCTCATCCAGGCCGGGCAACTGGAGTTTGATGGCCGGATCGACGAGGCGGGGCAACTTCTGCAAACGGCGGTGCGCGAGTTCCCTCGGGAGATTCAACCCCGTGTACTTCTAGGGGACCTCCGCTTTTTCGCCTTGGGACCGGCGGAAGCGATACCCGTCTATGACGAAGCCTTGCGCGTGGATGAGCGGCAGCCGTTGCTCTATAGCATGCTCGCCTACGGGTACGCCTGGAAGGGCGATCTGACGCGCGCCCTAGCCGCGGTTGACCGCTACGCTTCGCTGCTCCCGCCGAACGACCCCAACCCCATCGACGACCGGGGTGACGTGCTGACCATCAATGAGCGCTACGACGAAGCACTCGCGCAGTATCGCAAGAATGCCCAGTTGAACCCCGCCTGGTCGATGGGCTCGGCCGACAAGATCGCCCTCGTCTATCTACAGCAGAAGAAGTACTCGCTGGCTGAGGCAAGCGCCCAAGCGGCTTATTCGCGAACCAGCGGCGCCGGCCAAGCAGAGATGGCGGGTATCCTTGGTGACATCGAAGTTGGCCGGGGCCGGCTGGAGCCGGCCGTGAGCCGCTACGAGGAGGCCGCGCGACTCTGCGCAAAGCAACTCCCGCTGAGCGCAGATCGTCCCCTGCTCAAAGCGGCCCGCATTCAGTTGGCCCAGGGAAACCCGCAAGCGGTTCTCGAACTGGCAGGCCGCCACGCGGTGCCTGGGGCCGTCGGCCTGCGTGCCTTGGCGGACCTGGTGCTCAAAAAGGACCTGGCGGCCGAAAAGGAATTCGCCGCTCTGCGCGCTTCCTGCGGTCCCCTGGTCGGTGACTACATGCTCGAGCGGACGATCGAGTTTTACCGCTTGCTCGCCGCAGCTTACTCTGGGAGGTGGCAGCAGGTGACGAGGGATTCGGCAAACATTCATCCATCGTTCCGCCGCCGAATCAATTACGAAGTCGGCCGCGCCTTTTTCGAGACGGGAAACTTCACCGAAGCGGAACGTCACCTGCAATTGACCCTTAAGGTAGCCAGATTTTGGGTTAATTCCTCTGTGATCGCCTCGAACGATCTGCTTTCCTCGATCCTGGCACAGTTCTACCAGGGAGGAATCCTGGAGCAGGCCGGTAAGAAAGCCGAAGCTATCAATGCCTACCAGGAATTCCTGAGCCACTTCGAGAACTCTACCGCGAAGCTGCCCCAGATCGCGGAAGCCCGCGCCGCCCTCAAGCGTTTGATGTGAGGGAACTGCACCCCAGGCAACGACCCCGTACGAGCCTGCGTCTTGGGGAGTCCTCTTTCTTCACGGTCAAGCCAGCCTGAATGGAGGAGCGGGAAACGAAGCGCCGGCGCAGTTCCAGAGAATGATGCTCTATAAGTGTCCTTGAGTGGACCATGTGTGGCAGGCTCGGGTAGGTCTCAACTAGTAAAGGACCCTGAATCTGATGGTGTTAGGTATTGTTCGCAACGCGGCGATGAGACCGTCGTCCCAGTCATGATTGATGTCCAGAATGGCATACCCGACCGTCCCCTTGGTGTCATAGACTTGTCGTTCCACATTGATGCCTCGTTCCGCGAACACCCGGTTTATGGCCAGCAACATTCCGGGAATGTTCCTATGAATGTGTACCAGCCTGTGATTTCGGGGCGCGCTCTCGAGTTGGCAGTGGGGCAGATTCACGCTGAGCCTGGTGTCGCCGGTTTGTAAGTAACGGCACATCTGCGCCGAAACGAATTGTCCAATGCTTTGCTGAGCTTCTTCGGTACTTCCTCCGATATGTGGCGTCAGAATGACGTTGGGAAGGTTCTGGAGTGAGTTGGAAAAAAGTCCCCCGCTGCCCGGCTCTTCGGGGAAAACATCAATGGCCGCCCCGCTCAGCTTACCGCTCTTCAGGTTTTCTGCCAGCGCTTCATGATTAACCACGAAACCTCGACTCAAGTTGAGGAAAACCGATCCCCTTTTCATCATCCGGAACTCTTCTTCGCCAAAGAAATTCCTGTTTTGGGGTTTGCCGTCAACGTGAAGGGAAACCACATCCGCTGTTTGAAGCAGCTCCGAAAACGCGCAGTTCTTTGCGTTCCCTCGCGCCAGAACCTCCGCCACATCGCAGAAGACCACTTTCATCCCAATAGCCTCTGCTAATTCAGAAAGTTGAGAGCCAATCTTACCGTAGCCCACGATGCCGAGTGTCAAGCCACGAACTTCATGGCAACCTTTCGCGCTTTTGTGCCAAGCGCCGCGGTGGAGAGCGAAGCTGCTGTGAAAAACCCGCCGCACCAACATGATGATTTCCCCCAAGGCGAGCTCTGCCACGGAACGGGTGTTACTGTGGGGATCATTGAACACTGCGATGCCCTGTTCGGTGCAACTGGCGCAGTCAATTTGCTCGACTCCGATACAATAGGCGCCTACCACAAGTAGCTCGGGAGCAGATTCAAGAACAGACTTGGTGATTCTCGTCTTGGACCGGATTCCAAGCACGGCAACATTTCGGATTTCCTGAACGAGTACGGCTGCATCCGGGCTTCCGGGCAGGGTCCTGACATCATAGCCAGCGCGGGAGAATGTTGCGACTGCATCTTCATGAATGCCTTCAAAGAACAACGCTTTCATCGCCATCTCGCTCCCTTAAAAAAGTGAAGTGATGCGTTTATAAAATACGCCAGAAAACCGCCGAAAGGACAGGATTTTGAAGGTGGTGGGAGTGCGTAGCGCAGACCGCCGTCTTTGCGGTCTGCGGTTCTTCCTTAGATTGACGCTTCCGAATCCGAGGGGAGACCCCTGTTTTTGGGATTTGGGGTTTTTCCTACTGAAGAACCGCGGACCCCAAAGACGGGGGTCCGCGCTACCCCCTCAGATTCGCGCTTTCGAATCCAAGGGAAGACTTACCCGGTCGATAATTAACCCGCAGCGGCGCATTTGTTCCGCCGCAGTCATCCCGGAATACTCGTTCACGCTGGACCATCGCCAGTTCTGAGCGCGAGCGGCCAGCCCTGCCTTCACTGGATTCAGGTGAATGTACTCTACCTTTTCGTTGTATTCCTTCACGGTTCGCAGCGCACGATCAAAAAACCGACCCTGCCACAACTCCCCTGACGCCGCGCGCCTACTGTTAATGAGTGTCGTCGAGCTATTCTTGATGGATTTCATCACCTCGGAAATGGTTAGCGGATATTGCGGGGCGCAGATCGCATGCCAGTGATCGGGAAGAAACACCCAAGCTGTCAGGAAGAAGGGATGAGCCACTCGCGTCCTGCGGATGGCGAGCGCCAGACGCTCGAAGTCTGCGTCATCTAGTTGGCGGCGCCGCTCGAGTAGGCGCACCGTGATGAAAAAGAACCGATCGGAAAGAAAAGGGCGAGGCAGGCGCGACATGCCGCTAGAATACAGCACTGTCGGCAGGATCACCAGTCAAGTGTGGCGCAGACCCCCGGTTTTGGGGTCTGCGGTTCTTCCTCAGATGCACGCTTCCGAATCCGAGGGCAGCCCCCTGTCGTTGAGATTTGTGGTTTTTCCGCAAGAAGGGCCGCAGACCTCAAAGGCGGAGGTCTGCGCTACGCCGGCTTTCGCGTTCTTCCCGCCATAGCTGCTCCATGACCTCATCGGAAACATTCCCCGGCGGTTCCGGCCATGACACCCTGGCAGGCCGTTTCTTCAAGGGGGGCGTGAGAACGCCGCGGGCAATCAGCCGCTGCTCCTGCACGGGATGTCCTTCCAAACGGCACGGCACGATTCGCGCCACGGGCTTGTTGCGGTCGCAAACAAGCACCTCTTCGCCCTCACGCACGAGCTGGCTATGGGCGCTGAGTTGCGCTTTCAGGTTGCTGATATTCACGGTTTTCATAAGACGATTATAGCCAATCTGACCATGTTGGTCAGGTTTATTTTCCTGTCCTCACAATGAAGAGGGCCGGCTTTTCCGCGCTTTAGTACGCCCTACGCGGGTGGTGTATACGTCCTAAGCGGCTTTCGCGGTGCGGAAATGAAGAGGGTCTCTCAGGTTTTGCAACTCCCGGTAATAATAGAGTGCGGTAGGCCGTCTTTCCTTGAATCGCAGCTTCTTCAGAAAAGCGATCTCATCCTCGGTGGCGCCGCCGCTGAGGGAAGCATCCTGAAGAAATTCTGTGAGCCCCGGCTCTTCCTCCAAGGACGGTTCGAAATCCTTTTCCACGAACTCAAACCTCTTAGGGTGCCCAGGGGCCACTCTGCGGTTTAACACGATTTCCAAACCGAAAGTCGCGAGGTCGATATCCCAGAATTCGATCAGCGGGTCCAAAAAGGAGACGCAGTTCTCAATCGACACATTGAAGATGTCTGTATCCAGGAACTCGAGAATCCCCACCCGCATCTCTTCGTAGCTCCGGTTGCTAAGCTTGGCCACCAAGCGGAGCCAGTTTTCACTTTCCAGTTCTCGTCTGGCGACTTTCTTGACCACATCCAAAAGCTTCTGCGTGACCAGGAGTTCGAGTTCACCGAAGGGCTGCTTCTCGAAAATCGCCGCAATTTGTTTCTGTTTGTCCGGTTTGCATTTTCTAAGCACCAACTCTCGAACCTCTTTAAACAACGGCACGGGTGGGTCTGCCAATTTTCGTTTTAGCGCTTCGTGGCGCTGTTGCTCAGCCAGCTTTGTAAGCTCCCCGCTTCGGAACTTCAAGAATTCCTCAATCTTCCCATAGATATCTGTCCGCTCAGGTGCGGGTGGCGCTTTCCTCCGGGTAAGCAACTGCGATATGTAGGACTCCGTGACCTGGGCAGCAACCGCCAAGTCTCTCTGTTCATGTCCTAGTTGTTCGAGTCGTTGCCTGATAACTAAAGGTAGGTCCATGGGATCCCTCCCCAAGATTAACTAAACGTAGTTCACCTAACCCTCTTAAGTTAGAATCTCGCATAATGAGCTTGACAAGTAAAGTTAATTCAATCAGTATGGTTAATGAGATGGGCCTCTCCTAGACACTCTCCAGGTCTCCTGAACTAAGTCGGGTTATCTGCGGCCTTACCTCTTAGAAGACAGCCGAGGAGGTTGCCATGTTCGCTCGACATATATCCCTGCATTTGAAGCCAAATGGCGTTGGGGAGTTTAGCCGGACGATGGAGAAGGAAATCATTCCAGTGCTTCGAAAACAGAAAGGTTTTCAAGGCGAAATCACCTTGATAGCCTCCGAGGGAGGGGGAGCCGTTGCAATTAGTTTGTGGGATCGGAAAGAGGACGCGGAAGCATATAACCGCGCAACCTATCCGGAAGTGCTGAAGGCTTTGGCAAAAGTGCTTGAAGGGGCTCTTCATATTCAAACTTATGAGGTTGCCAACTCGACCTTCCACATGATCGTCGCTCGCGCAACAGCCTGAAACAACGAGGCACCTGGATCGGTGGGAGCGGCCAGGTCTGCTCTCCAGTTCGGCGAAGACGAAACGACATTATTGGGTTATGCGTCTGAAACCAAAGCAGAGGGCTCACAAGAGAGGGAATTATGTCGGAAAGAAATGGTGACAAATCCAGGTTTGGTCGGGAACGCCGGCAAAAGATTCTCCGGCAGAAGCAAACTCGAGAAGCGCGAAAGGCCCTGGAAACAAGAAATCAAACACGACCAGTGCTGGGTCCCGGAGAAGAAGAGCCAGGATCTTGCCGTTGACGGTTGAGCGGATCGGCGCTGCCAGCGTTGTTAAGTATGACCAGCGCTCGCAGGGCCAATATGAGGATTTTGAAATGTATATCCAATATGTCGGTTTCGACAGCGCAGCCAGTTCTCGAATCTATACTTTTCACGTGATTGACACGCCCCATGAGGCACGCGATTTCACGGTCAACGTTCAATTCGAAGCGTTTCGCCCGGATTGCCTGAAACTCCAGGATGGCCCAGGCATATGCTTTGCGCGGTTGGCGAAGGAACTAGGAGGGGAAACGCTCGAATCTCCCACTGAGGCCCGTCTGAGTATCGGGGAGCATGACATCCGGGAATACCTGGAACGGCACTACCCGCGTAAGCCGCAGGCAAAGAAGAAAGAGGACAGCATCGTGTCGTCGGTCGCCGGGCCGAGACACTTGTGGTAGCGTGGCTGACAACAGTTGAACGCACGCTGTAGTCGGAAAGCACCAAGTCCCCTAAGGAAAAGATCTCAATGAATCAGTGTTAGGTTAACCGGGCGGACCCCAAGGGCCGCCCCAACTTGGAGGAACAGATGGCAACAAAACTTTTCGTAGGTAATCTTCCCCACAGCGCCACCGACGGTAGTCTCACCGATTTTGTGACCAATGCGGGCTATCAAGTGGCTTCGGCAGTGGTGATTCGCGACAAGCTGTCAGGCGCCCCGCGAGGATTCGGATTTGTCGAGCTCGCCGAAGGCCAGGACCTTCAAAAGGCGATCACCGGCTTGAACGGACAGGCCCTCGAGGGCCGTCCTTTGACCGTCAACGAAGCTCGCCCCCAGCGCACGGACTTCTCGCGACCACGCGGTGGTGGCGGCCGGGATGGCTCATACCGCAGGCGCGATTATTAGGGTACTGTAGTGCCACGCAGATGCGTTTAGGTCGGCCTCGGCCGCGACGACTTTCGGAACGCCCAGTCCCCCGAGGCAGCGCTGGGCCCTAGGCCGATTTACGCCGCCCTGGCAGGCAGCAGTACCAGGGATGAGATTAGATAGCCAGGTGGAGAGAGGAGCCTATGAAACTAAAATCCGGCCAGTCTGTCCGCCATTTCAGGTACGGTTGGGGCGCGGTCCTCGAAAGCGACCGCGATCAAACCATGGTGTACTTTCACAGCGTAGGCATAAAGAAGTTCGTGACCTCTCTGGCGACCTTCGCGGTGGTTCAGGATCAGGTGCCCGGGAAGAAGCACGCACCTTGACCACCGCGTGCCGTCGGTCAGAGTATTTTTTCGCTGAAAATCCTGCTTTCCGATCCCTCTGAATTGAGATTTTCGCCACGGTCGGCAAAGCAGGTGTGACTGAGTAAGGATTGGCTCCTCGGCCAGGACTCGAACCTGGAATTCGTCGGCTGACGAATTAACAGCCAGTGTGAAGAAAGTTGGCTCCTCGGCCAGGACTCGAACCTGGAACCCTTCGGTTAACAGGCAACATCAGCTAGGGTATCTCATTGATTTTGCGGCACGCTTGGCTACGTACAAGTACCAAAAAGCACGGCAAAAACAATGAAGTGGTACCGGTTTGGTACTCGTTTGCTCGCTATCTTGGTGGACGGCTCGCGAGGCGCACCCGTCCCGGTTCCACTACCGTGAAAGCGTCCGAGAGCCGCGCGCCAAGCTTGGCCACTGCTTCAACGACAGACGGCGGCTTGGCCCGGCGCACGCGACTTGGGAACCTCACTAGGATGACTCCTGCTGAGGAGTACCCTCGCGCGTACACCAATTCGCCGAAATCGGGGTCTTCCGTAATGAGGATGCGCCGCTCGCCGAACGCGCGCGCCATCACCAGTTCGTCCACTGTGCCTTTGGCAACTTCGGCAATCGCGACGACATCGTGCCCTGCCTCGCGCAGAGCTTGAATTACCGGTCTCGCACAGCTCTCGTCGGCCAGGAAATTCATGCTTCGGGATTAGTGCCCAACCGGAGCGTCCGAGAGCAGCACCACTTCCTCGTGGGCCACGCTCGCCGCACCGTAAGCGATCGCCGCCCGGATGTCCTCGGGCGCTAGGTGCGGATAATCTTCGAGTAGCTCGCCTTCGGTCGCTCCCTCGGCAAGCTTGTGCAGGATCAACTCGACGGTGATTCGCGTCCCCTGAATCACCGGTTTGCCCATCATCACCGCCGGGTTGATCTGGATTCGGTTAGTCGTCATTGCCTTTCCCTCTTACGGTCATACTTGAGAGCATGGGAGATCATAACTCAATGGGGCTGCCGTAGTCCTTTTGTCTCTCCAGGTTCAACTCTGCGCCACCCAGTGGAGAGTCAATCAGGAATTGCGCCAGATTCTTCCGTCGCGTTCTGCCCTGGCGGTTGTGCTTTCTCTCTTTCAATGCGGCCAAGGCGTGATCGAGCACCTCATCGGCGCTGTGGAAGTTACCGCTCTCGATCTCCGCTTGAATGATCCGTTCCTGTTCGGGTTTGAGTTTGATCGTCATTGCTGCACTCCCTATTCGTAACCCATTCGATAGAAGGGTTCCCGGCTGATTGCGTCGTCGGAAAGAGGCATATTGCGGCGGTAGGGAAAGCACCAATCCTGGAAGGCCTTTGCCCTCTCCTCGGGGGTCATAGCAGACTCCACAGGTTGCCCCGGCACATGCTGCTCCAGAATGCGCTGCACGTATTGGCTCAGGGGAAGTCCGCTTTTGTGTGCCCGAGCCTTCAACTCGGCCTCGATCTCGGGCTTGAGCTCGATTTGTATACTCATGTCATTACTCCAGCTCGCTCCACCGTAGTCTCGTCCCAAAGCCCCTTAGACTCGAATGTCATTATACCTCTACTTCCGCTAAATGCGGCAACGCGGAGTCATGAATGGCAACGCCCCGATGAACTACATCCCGCCCATCACATTGGGTGGTATACTTTCGGGCGGTGTGCCGTTCTAAGAGGCGACTGGGATGAGCCGTCAAACCCAAAAGTCCCTTCGGGAACGCGCAGGCCCCAAAGATCGGGGGCCTGCGCCGGCCAGCGTGTGCCATCAGACTTGCAAAACCTACGAAGGCAAGTACGGCAGGGAAGTAACCAGCGTCGAGCATCGGGCCGGATGGGACGCGACGTTCTGAGTTACAACCATCAGATGCACGTCAAGCTGATTGGGGGTGAAGACTCAGATGATCCAGCGTGCCTGTACAAAGCTTACGAGGCGGCCAGCTCAGTTCTTGGTATGTTCGATGATCGGCTGACCGGAAGAGCACTTCCTCCTTGGTTTTGGATCGGCCACCTGGCTGCCGGAGGGTGTTTCCTTTCCGGGATGTTTCTGTTGTTCAGAATCTTCTGGCCCTAGTACAGTGTTTTATACGGGTCCGCGCAACCGAAAGAAGGAGATTCACTGGGCTCCATGCAAATGAAAAATGAGGCGTGGGGAGAAGTAGGAAATGATTTATTTATTTTTGTCCAGAGCCTACCGGTCTCCGGGCCAGAGGGCAAGCAGCAACCGCACAAGCTAGAACCGCTTTTGGAAAGTGCCGTTCTTGCACTCGTCATAAATTTCACCCGAGCTGATCGACACGTTTCCGAAATGCGCACGAAGATCGCCTTTGTATTTTGTAAATTCATTCAGCAGGATTTGAATGCAATGATATGTGCAATCTACGATAAAGTGGATGATATACCAGTGTTGCAATGCAGAACGCGGAAACCACAAATAGACGAAGATTTGGTCAAACTGAAGGATGATATTGAGAAACAGTGGAACACCGTCGGGCTGGCAAGACCAGCGACTATTGCCATTCTGCAAAACTACGACCAGGCTTTCGGTACCAAATATACCGACCCGGCCAAGAATCTGCTGCGACGCGTAGCATTCCAATTCTTGAACGCGGATGGTCCGCCATCACAAGAAAGCCAGCAGGTGTTTGACGATTACGAGAGGCTCCTGCAAGAGTCAAAAGACCTCGATGACGTGAACGAGTACTCACAGGTGCCGGTCACTCCAGAGTCGAAGGGCCAACAGTCTGCAAACGGGGGCAAGGGGATTGACAAAACGGGTCAGACCACAACCCACCAGGCAGCGGAGTCCACACCTTCCACGGAAATTTTGATTGCGGAGTTAAAGAGTCTGATAGGACTTAAAGATGTTAAGGAGGATGTGGCAGAGCTAACCAACTACATAAGAGTCCAGCAACTGCGTCGTGCAAAGGGTCTGAAGTCTCCGGAAATCTCTCTGCATATGGTTTTTCACGGTAACCCTGGTACGGGCAAGACTACTGTCGCCCGGCTGCTCTCGAAGATTTACAAGGCACTCGGGGTCGTCAGCAAAGGGCATCTAGTTGAGACGGATCGTTCGGATCTGGTCGCGGGTTATGTCGGGCAGACTGCTCTGAAGGTCAGATCTGTGGCCGAGAAAGCGCTCGGAGGAATCCTCTTCATTGATGAGGCTTACGCACTCAAACGCAGTGATGATCCGCAGGATTTCGGCAATGAAGCGATCGAAACGTTGCTGAAATTCATGGAGGATAACCGTCAGGACCTTGTGGTCATAGCGGCGGGTTATCCGGTTGAGATGAACCGCTTTCTCGACGCCAACCCAGGGCTTCAGTCTCGCTTCAACAAATCCCTAAGTTTCCCGGATTATGCGCCCGAGGAGCTAATGGAAATTTTCCTGCGCCTCTGCATGGAATCTGATTACAAGCTGAGCGAGCCTGCACAAGTCAAACTCTCGGCTTATTTTCATGTTGCTTATCAGAACCGTGATTCGAGGTTCGGAAACGCGCGGCTTGTGCGAAATATCTTTGAAAGGGCAATCACAAACGTGGCAAACAGAGTTGTGCAAGACCCACAAGCTGATAGTTCAGCGCTTGAATTGATCGAAGATTCTGACGTCACTGCTGCAACGGCTATCAAATAGGGACCGTCCGAGGAGGCTGAGGCATGGAATGGCTTGACGCGTTACCGAAAAATCGCAGACGTGGTAGCTTCCCTCGTTGCTTGCTCTTCATGGAAGGAGATCGAACAATCGTCGCCGACAAGTTAACCAAACTTGTCGGGCTGCCTGGCATTCATGTCGAGGCAAAGGACTTCTGGATGCCCCAGGGATTACCGGTGCGCAAGGCCAATCGCGAGTGGGACAAGAATCCCATCAAGGAAGCAAAACTCGGAGAGTCGACGGGCTTCCTTTCCGATGACCAACGCGAGAATGTTACAAGCTGGTGGCTGGCCGCACGAAAACGAGCGAACACTCCGAACTGGGACATCGCGAGCACCTGCACAATCGGGGGGAAAGACGGTCTGCTTCTTGTCGAGGCTAAAGCCCACGACGCGGAACTGAAAAGATATGGTAAAACTCTTGATAAGGATGCGTCCCCCGGGTTCATTGCGAATCACAAGCAGATTGGCCGCGCTATAGGTGCTGCGTCGGCAGGGCTGAACAAAGCGATGGCAGGCTGGAACCTCTCGCGTGGTTCGCATTATCAATTAGCGAACCGGTTTGCTTGGGCATGGAAGCTCGCATCAATGGGTGTTCCGGTCGTGCTGGTCTACTTGGGATTCCTCTGTGCGACGGAAGTGAACGATCTTGGAAAACCATTCGTTGATTGTGCCGACTGGTCACGCGTTGTCCTGGAACATTCTCGGAATATTGTGCCCGAGCGAGCATGGGACCAGGGCATCAAGGCAGGCTGCATTACAATCAAGCCACTGATCCGCGTTTGGAAACAAGAGTTTTCGGGAAATACCGTCTCATGAGCCACGCCGATACCAGTGGCTAGGCCGCTTCTTGCTCTCTCTCCGGCCCCGCAAGGGCTTCAAACCTGGTGTACTCCTGGTGGGTAACTTTCGTGCTCGTGGATTTCGTCCAAAGTGCCGCCATTGACTTCACCCAATAAAATCAAGAGGTTCCCATACGGGAACATTTGATTGCTGCTCAGCGCCTCGCAGGAAGCGATTCAGCGTTAGGCGCTGAATTTTCAAGAAGTTCCCATATGGAAACATAAGTTCCCATACAGCACCCTGCGGGGGGTGACGTGTCACCCCTGCACCCGGCGCGCAGCGCCGCACTGCCGTCGCGCAGTCCTGACACTGCCAAGTGACGCTCCGCTGGCGGCGGATGTGGCGTGCATGAAGGTGCCGCTGCTTGTCAGCGGGCCACTTACGGGCAAGGCGGTACTCGCGCGCCATCCACCCCGACACACCTATTCCTCATGGGTGGGATGGCTGCGGCGGACGCACGATCAGTACCAAATATTTTTCACTGGTCCAATGGTTTCTCAATAGGGTGTGAATTAGTTCTTGCAACCATTTGCAAGTCTGAAGTGCCACCCTCGGGACTGACCCGTCCTACACGAAGTAGCCCGTTGCAGCGATTACAGTTGCGGCCCTGCCTCATTTGCAGATTCCAAGGGTTGCCATCCAGACACATCATTTTTCGGTGAGGCACCCTCCTAACAAGAAAAATCCTCAGAAGTCTTGCCTTGGGATCACGCTAAGTTATAGACATCGTGGTGATTCGTGTCTCCAAACGCAGACGTTGGACCTGCGTTTCCTGGTCGGACGGAGAACCTCCGTTGTCGTCATTTGACAGAAAAAAAAGTTCGACTTATCAATCCCTATGATCGGGCAATACTCGCAAGCCTCGATCTTGCGGGCCAAGCGGGTGGCCTGCTGCGGGTCGTGAGTGCGGACACCGCAGGCTGGGTGAGGTCACGGCAGGACCAGGTCCCAAACGAGAGCTGGGGCAGGTCCCTGGGAGGTTCTAAGCTGCATGGCAGAAGGAATTGAAATACTTCTTACCAGCAAGGAAGCGTCACGGGTTCTGAGGATTCATCCGAAAGTGCTTGAACGGATGGCGAAACGGGGAGAGGTCCCTGCGCTCAAGGTGGGGAAGTTCTGGCGGTATCGCGTATCTGCGCTGGACGCCTGGATCAACTCAAGGCTACAATCAGGCAGCCAAGCGTGCCGCACGGCAACTTCATTCTGATTGGAGGAACCATGCAGGCACGATACCAGTACGGAGATTTGAGAATTCGCAAGCGGAACAAGGGGCCAGACGTTTGGCAGTTTCGCTATTTCGAGAACGGAAGGCGAAAGTCAGTGTTGGTCGGAACGGTTGAAAAACTCCCTACGAAGGCCGATGCGGAAAGGGCTGTCGAGCATCTTCGCATTGAGGTTAACGCGCAGAATCCGCAGCAGCAATTTCACTCGGTTACGGTGGGTGGTTTGATAGATCGCTTCGTGAAAGAGGAATTGCCGAAAGAAAGGCGATTCCAAACGCAGTCTGAGTACCGCACCTATTTTGAAGCCTACATCCGGCCACGGTGGGGCGACATGTTTCTAGACCGAGTTGACCCCATGTCGGTCATGGATTGGCTTGAATCCCTGCGAGGCAAGAAGACAGAGAAGCCTCTTGCACCAAAGACCAAGGCCCACATCAGGAACGCTCTCTACTTGCTCTATCAATGGGCTTGGCGCTGGAAGTTGGTTGACCATAACCCCATTCAGCTAGTTCGGCAGAGCACCAGACGGCTCAAAATCCCGCGCGTGCTCACACCGGAACAGTTCCGGGCTTTGTTGGACAAACTGAATGACCCCTACCGGACTATGGTCTTAGTGGCAGGATGCACCGGACTGCGGGTCTGCGAAATCGTCGGGTTGAAGTGGGGCGATATCAAGTGGCAGAACCTTGCAATCGACGTTAAACGCAGTGTGGTGGCGGGCAGAGAAGATGCGACAAAAACCGAAGCCTCAGAAAAGCCCGTGCCACTTGATCCAGGGCTTGCTACAGCTTTGCTCGATTGGCGCAGAAAGGCGCATTACACCGCCGAGTCAGATTATGTTTTTGCCGGGGATACCGGCAAGGCCCGTTGGCAGGGAATGGTCCTCAAGGATTACATTCAGCCAGCGGCGACGAAGGCGGAAATCAGCAAGGTGGGCTGGCACACGTTTCGGCACACTTACCGCGCAAGCCTGAAACGGTGCGGTACTTCGCTGGAAGTTCAAAAAGAACTTATGCGGCACGCCAACGTTAGAACAACAGCGGAGATTTACGGCCTTGACCCGGACTTGACCCCGGCTCATCGTGAGGCCAACAGCGGAGTGGTCAAGATGCTATTGGGGGTCTAGGTGGTACGATTTGGTACTTTTTCGATTCCGTGTCTTGGGGCTAAGTTCTTTGTTGTGTTGGCTCCTCGGCCAGGACTCGAACCTGGAACCCTTCGGTTAACAGCCGAACGCTCTACCATTGAGCTACCGAGGATTATGCGATCCGTACCACCCTTTGGGATTCTCGCTTTTGCTGAGCTTGCCGTTGAACAATGAAGGACAGGGGCAGAGAAAGATCTTCGCAAGAGTGGAAATGCGGAGGACGGCTTAGGGCTTCTTCTCTTCCTCTTTCTTTTCCGAGCTCCCCTCCATGCCGCCTTTGATGGCATCCTTGAACTCGCGAATTCCCTTCCCCAAGCCCTTTCCGAGTTCCGGCAACTTTCCTGGTCCGAACAGGATCAACACAATGAGCAATATGAAAATCAAATGGGTTGGCTGAAACAAACCCTCCATAACACATCCTCCTCGCCCGCCCACCCAATGTCAGCGGCGCACCAATCAAACCTATTATAACTCAGGTGGCAACGAAACCCAATCGCGATTTGGTAGTGTCCCAATTCGACTGTAGGGCCGCCCCTCTCCCGCCATGGCGGGACGGGACGGGGCGGCCTGGCCGGTCCCGCCTTGCGGGACCGGCCCTACATCCCATACTAGGACACTATCGCGATTTGCGCCCCTTCAAAACCATATTACCTGGGGTCTTGCCTTCTTCCTGGCACTTCTGACAGTAAAGAGCCAAATAGCTGCTGGTGATGTAATCCTGGCGCGAATATCCAAGCCGGGTCGCAACCTCGTCGATCCATTTCTCCGGCCCTTCAAGCTCGAGGTAGTTGCCTATGGGCGTCTCGTCGTACGCTACCTGGGGCAGTCCATGAAAGTCTGCTTTGTTACCTTCGGCATAGATGGTCCGGTACTTTTCATAAATGAATACTTGCTTCAACCCCAGGTTCTTCAGAATCTCGCGCAGGAGCACTCCGTCTTCGACTCGGGTTTCGATTTCGCGTCTGGTTTCGTACCAACGCTGGCGGAGCGATGGCCCCTTGAACGTCAACCGGTCTTCGCCGTGAGCGAAACGCAATCGGAGAAGACAGCGAGACCTGCGAAGCCGAAGGTCCGGGAAGTCGAAAAGGTAATTGCTCTCAAAGTGCCGTGCCTTCAAAACCTTGAAGCCCAGATGAGACAGGCCTTTCCCCAACTGTTTGCGGTCACGAGCCAGCAACTTGATTTCGGTTTCGTGGCGGTGCTTCATGCCGGGGTAAGAAGGTGTCCTTAGAACTCGCGATCCAGCATGAAGTCAGGCAGGGATCGCAGGGCATCCTTGTAAGGCGTGTCCGGGAACGTCTCCAGACAGCGTTTGGCCTTCTGAGCAAATTCCTGGGCCTTTTCTCTCGCGGCCTGCAAGGTGTTATACCGGTCGATCAGGTCTAGAATCTCACTAAATCCTGCCGAGTTGAAGCCGCCATCTTCGAGCACAGACCTCACTTTCTGAGCCTCCTCGTGTCCACAGCGTTGCAGGAGATAGATCAGCGGTAACGTGACCTTGCCTTCGCGAAGGTCATTGCCGATAGGCTTTCCTAATATCTCCTCGGAGGAAGTAAAATCGAGTACGTCATCGATAAGCTGGAAGGACAAGCCAAAATTGTGGCCATAAGCACCTAACTGTCTTTCCTCCTCCTCGCTCCTTCCTGCCAGTACCGCACCCAATCGGAGAGAAACGGAAAACAGGCAAGCAGTCTTGCGGTAAGTCAACTCGAAATAGACATCTTCGGGGACGTCAATCCTTCTCTGCCAAGTGAGTTGCAGCAACTCGCCCTCGACCATGGCCTGCGTTAAGGCGATGCAGAGGTCAAGTATCTTGAAGTTGCGCTCCGCCAGGGCAATGTTAAAGGCCTGCATGTAAAGCCAATCCCCGGCCAGCACACTCAAGTGGTTGCCCCAGCGGGAATTTGTGGAAGGTCGTCCCCGGCGCGTGTCCGCCTCGTCAATCACGTCGTCGTGAACGAGCGTGGCGGTGTGGATGAGTTCGACCACGGTCCCGAGCCGAATCGCAGCCGGCCCCTCAAAACCACACAGTTTGGAGGAGAGCAGCACCAGGGCGGGGCGCAGTCTTTTGCCCCCGCTGCCTCGAAGGTATTGGCCGATCTCGGTGATGGGCTGAACGCTGGAGATGCTCTGCAGGCGAAACTCCTCTTCCACCTTCTCGAGGTCAGCACGCACCAAGTCGAAGACTTCTTTGATTGTCAGGCTATTGACAGAGGCCAAGTATCAATTCCCCGTCGTCCCTTCGGTTTTGAAACGCCCACTCAAGTTTGGGAGGGGACAGGAGGTTCACGTTGCGAACCTAAATACTCCCACAATTCGCATTTGAAGGGAAGCCTGAACTTCGCAACAGTACGATGCAAGGGCAGTACACTAATGAACCAGCATACCGGGATTGAATTCCGACGGCTCAGTTGCTCGGCGTTCCCACTACAGTGTTCGGATAATAATGGGCGAGAATTTCCTGGAAGCCGTATCCCTGCTTGGCCATCCAAGCCGTGCCTAATTGGCAGAGGCCCACGCCATGACCCTTACCGCGGCCTTCCACCACCACGACGTCACCCTCGCGTTGCAATTCGTAGTTGTTGCCGGGTACAGCGTCCCAACCCAAGATGCGGCCGAGCCTCAACCGGCTTCCTTCAGAGTGGCTTGCGAGCTCGGCGGCTTCTTTGGGGTCGAGTCGCGCCAACCAATGCGGGGCGTGGTGCAGGCAGTAATTGCAGGGCACGGAGAAATAGGGGTAGGGACCCGGCGCGAGACCAATCTCCGCAAGAGTCCGGGTCCTTCCGCCGCAGCTCCCGGTGAACAGGGCCGGGATGGTCGTGCCCTCGTACAAGAGGACAAGGCCGTGCGTGGCCGCGGTGGCCTGGGCAGCGAGGGAATGTGGAGAAGGCGCTTCGCGAAGGAACTGGCAATGAGTCGTGTCGCAGAAATCAAACTGTCCGTGGCGCAATTGCGAAGCCAGATAATACGAACGCGTGGCAACCGCCTGGGCTTTCAAAGCCTCGAGAGGAGCCCCGGGCACGCTCTCCGCGGCCACCGCTGAGGCGACGGCCGTCTCCAGGTCCATTTCCACCACAGCTTCCAGTTCGTTGATCTGACACTTCACTGCAAGCTTGCCGCGAAAGCGGCGCGTGACCTTGCCGGGAATTGATAATAGGAAATCTGTGCCTCTTCCCATTCGATCTGCCACGTCTACTTCAGAGGCCACGAGGCTCTCATCATTGAATCGAACACGTACTTGGTTCCCTTCCAGATACAAAAAGGCTCCTCCACCATCCGAAACGACGATTTGCTGTGTACCAGCGGTGACAATCACCGTTTGCGCGGGCAAGGCGGAAATCACCACCCGCTCAGGATGAAAGAGGCCAAAGACGCCGATCCGCAGCCCCCTGGCGGCACAGACGCAAGGCGCCAGCAAAATGAGCGCGAATGCGGATTGGGCAAATCGTGTGCGGATGCGATTCTCCTATTGGCCGTTGACCACGCTGTTCAACATGCGGCCTCCGATTTCGGCAGCGCGGGCGCCGGGAACGCCGTGCACGCGGACGAGCAACGCCAGGCGAGGCTGGTCCGCCGGGTAGAACATCACGACATAGCCGTCGCCGGGCGCTCGGGGTTCGTGGACACAGGGGGCAGTGCCTGTCTTGGCGAGGGCGGCAAGTCCGCGGAGATTACGGCCGACGGCCTCCGCGGTCCCGAACTTGGCGCAGAGCGCCATCCCACGCAGTAGCTCGGCAGCGCCGGGGGGTTGTGGTACGGCGGTGAGAAGAAGGTAAGCGTGCAAGAGTTCCTGGGGTGCCATGCGCCAAGCCCCACCGAGGCCGATCATCTCCGCTGTGTCAAGCGGTGCTTTCCCAATGGCAAGGCCGTAACGCTGGGCCATCAAGTCCACGTCCTCAGCTTTTAATGAGGAGGCTAGGTTCAGGAAATAGGCATTACAGGAATAGGCGATAGCTGTTCTGATGTCCACCTTTCCATGCCCACGCGCAAGCCAGCAGCCGTCGGCCGAGCCGTGGCAAAAATAAGTGGGATAGCGGAAATTGTGTTTCTGCCCGTAGGCCAGGGCGACGAACGGCTTCACGAGAGAGCCGACGGGCACGGGTTCCGCTATCTGGTCCCAGCGGGAGGCAATCAGGCGGTGCGTGTTGGCGTCGATCAGGATGTACGACAGGTCGCTAGAATGGTAGTGCTCTGCCAGCAGCCGGGCGACGGACTGGTCGTAGAGCGAGGCCGCGGCCAATGAGGAAGCCACGAGCATGTAAGCCAAAACCAGGTTCAGGGAACGGCTCATTTCTTCAACCGATAAGTGACCGTCTGGTGCAACTGTGGGCCGCGGTCTTCCACCACGAGCGACTCTGACTCTATGCTCTCCAGCGACTGACTAAGGCTCGCGAGGTTCTCGGAAAAGAAGGATGGCGTGCGCCCCTCCTCGCCCGCCATGCCTCCGTACTGTTGTGGCAGCGGCATTTCAATCAGCCGCATCATCTTCACGATGTTGTGGCGCTCGGCAGAATGGCGAAAGCCCGCGGCATAAACCACGTTCGGACCCACCTCGGGACCCGGAGAGTTCGCCAGCAGGGACTTCAGCGTTTCGACGGAGCTTGCCAGCAGGAGAATCGGTCCCTTGGTAGCGACGGCGAGTGGAGCCAATCCATCGAGTTGATAGTAGTCAGCATTGCCCTCGTGCCTCGCCACCCAGCTCACGCCGATTTGTGAAGTTGTCCAAAGATCCATGATCGCCGCGCGGAGGGCGTTGCGCGTGGCCTCCGAATCCCAGTTCGCTGAGCTGCGAATGAGGACGGCGGAGTGAGGTTCGATAAAGGCCGACTGCCTGGTATTCTGGAGCGAATGAAACTCCAGTACGGCCTCGAGCGGAACCGCATTCAGAAGTTTCTTGAGTGCTTCGGCCCCTGGGGCTCCGGTTGTTCCCTGGAGCGGGGGAACGTCAATGCGCGTCTCGAGGTCGCTCTCGCTGCCGGTTTGGCCTTCCGTCAAGGTGACGCCCGGCGCGATCTGGGAAGCCACGCCCGGTCCTGCGTGGGGCATCAAGACCTTTTGCTGCACGAGGTCAAGCACCGTGTCGGCGGAGGGAGCTCGCCAGGCGAGGTAAATGCCTTCCTGTGCCGGGACCATGCCGAGAAGTTCGGCAATGGGGGCGGTGCTTGCGCTGGCGCGCTGCTCTGTGTCTCCGGGTGGGTTAGCTTTGAGCAGGACGCGCTCTTCCCGAATTTCCGTCTCCGAGCGATGGATGTCCGCGACTTCGGCTGAGTATTGCTTCAGTGCCGTAATGTTGCGTTGAATCCAGTAACTGCGGAAGTGCGGCGACTTCACTAACAGCGGCAGGTTCAAAACCAGGCGAAGATCGCCGGCCGGCCCCGCCCCGTACCATACGGTACGCGGCCCCGCCGCCGAAACCGCGCTCTTATACCAATTCTCATCCTGGAGCGTGGGTTGGGACTTGCCGGAAAGCAACGCCAGCGCGCCGGCCATCAGGTCCTCGCGGGTGGCCAGCAGCAGGCAGTCGCCCGCGGTGGCAAAGGCCACCAAGCGGTTCTTCTCCGGTTCGGTCCGAACGTAATAAGGAATGTCCGCCGCCTTGCGAGGCTCGAACTTTTCCCGGTTCGTCCATAGAACATTCTGCATGGCGCGTGCTGACGGCATCCGGGTGATGTAGAGGAATTCCAGGTTGCCGATGTCATAGAGCGCCAGCGCCGATTGTGCGCCCGCCACCCCATCCAGCAAGGCCATGTCCGGTGGGGCGCCCGCGGCGACGGCGAATTGCCGCTGCGCTTCCTGAAGGCGCAGAAAGAGACGTGAGCGCGAGAAGACCTGGTAATTATCGCTCTCGAGCCACTTCTGTTTTTCCTTCGAGTTTTCCCAGTCGTGGACCAGCGTGGCGAAGTTGACTGACTCCACAAAGAGCAGCGAACCCGTCGGCATGAAGGCGGCGAGGCTGGAGGAAGATGGCTTGGGTCCCCGGCCGGGTGGCGCCATGGCGAGGGAGATACTTAGGAAGCAGAGAATCGAAAGCGGGAGTTTCCTCATTGCCCTGCACCTCCTCCTACACTTTCAGCGAAGCAGGCTCGCGACCCCCTCACCCGGCCCGCCCCGGCTGAAGAAAGCGCCGGCGGCGGGCCACCCTCTCCCCCAAGGGGGAGAGGGCTAGCCTCTCCTTTGAGCGGTACAAGGCGTGGCCTGACCAGACCGTTCTGCTCGAGATGCTCGGTGATCACCGGCCGTCGTTCTCGGTCGGCCTGCTCGAGCTTCATTTGGGCCCGCACTTGTTCGAGTTCATGGGTTGCCTGTGAGCGAAGGGAATCGTCCGTGGCGAGCGTGGAGGCCACCTTCCAGAGTTGTGCGGCTTCCCGGAGCCGCGCGAGCTTCTGAAAGGCGCTTGCCATTTGGGCAGCAATCACCGATTTTTGGCTGGCGCTCAACTCCTGACCGGCAAGGAATGATTTCCACATCCCCTCACGAAATCCGGCCCGTTCGATTTCTTCCCCAGCGGCTTCGTTCATCGGCGATTCGGGCGGCGGACTTACCATGATCCTCTGATCGATCAGCGGCGTTAGGGCTGAAACCGCGAGCTCATTCTGGTTGGTCGCAGCCGTCGCCTGAGCGAGCAGAATGCGCGGCGATACGTTCTCGGGATTGGCGGCGGCAGGCGGCGACGCCGCGAAACGCTGCGAGAAGTCCTCGGGACGAAGGGCGATCGCCTCGAGCAGGAGGCGGATTTGGGTTGCCGCGTCGGCGGCTTCCCTGGCGGCTCGTAGGCGGGCATAGAAAAAGCCCGGCGACTCAGCGGCAGCCACTGGACCACCTCGAATCAACCATTCGAGCTCGGCGCTGCCCAGGCTTGGCGCAGGAGCCTTGAGGGCCGCAAGGGATTCGGCAGCCGCGGCACGCTTCGCATAGATAGCGTTCGGAGAGGACGCCACAGAGATGAGCAATTGGATTGCGCCGTTCCGTTGCGTATTTGCAGCCGCCTCCGCCTGGGCGAGTTTCAGGCGGGCGTCGTCATCCCAGGGAACAGCCTTCACGCGCAGGGCGTAAAACTCCGTTGCTTCTGGGGGGTGTGCCGTCTTCACGAGCAGGTCCCCGGCAGCCGCCAGGTTTTCAAAAGGCTCACCCGCCACGCGATTCATGCGCCGCAGCAGCGCCACTGCCTGCGCCAGATCGCCCTGTTGTAGTCGAACTTCTGCAAGCCCCAGGAAATTTGCGGGCGCGAAATCGTGTTCGTCGATTTGGCGCGTGTAAACGTATTCGAGGAGCCGGCGCGCGTTGGGGGGATCTTTTTCCTCCCAACTGCGCGCCGCATTACGCAGGACATCGAGGGCAGGAGCCTTCCCGGGGGCTTGTTGAAACTGCTGGAGGAGCTGATCGAGTTCGTTCGACTGGGCCGCGAGGCGAAGCATGATGGAGGCGATTCCAGGCTGGAGCGGGTCACGGAAATCCTCCGGGAGATTGTTGAAAGCGGTCTGTGCGTCCGCAACCCGGCGATTGTCCAGCAGGAAATTGATCCAACGAAGCTGCCAGTCGTGCAAGGTCTCGAGCGCGGTCGAGTGCTCTGCGCCGAAGGTCTTGGTCACTTGATCTTGCGCCAGGGCAAGGATCTTCTGATAGAGAGGCGCCTTGTGGCCTGCGGGAAACCACGGGGCGGAGACAAGCTCCGAGAGGAAAGCGATGGGGGATGGGGCGGCGCGAGAAAGGTCCACGAGCCAATCCGCCCCCTGCGCGGGATCTCCCGCCGCAGCCAGCGCGCCCCGCAGGATGGGAGCGGCGCGGTAGCTGCCGTTGCGGCGGACGTAGGTCCGGACGACGCGGTCGGCGTCGTCACGCAACTGTGGGAGCAGCTTGCGTTCGCCGATATTTTCGAGTGTGCTGCGAAGATTCGCCCAAAAAGTGGGCGGAACCTTGCTGTTGTCTTCTTGGGCACGCAAGGCCGCGAGCGCCAACGACCATTCCTTGACGGCGCTATCCTGCTTGCCCTGCTGCCAAAGGATCTGCGCCCTGCGGTCGTGGGCATCGGCACGCCTGGAATTCAGTTCCAACACGTGCGCGAAATCCTCCAGGGCGTTCTCGAGCTGGCCCGCGTCACGGTAATAATCAGCGAGCGTAAAGTAGACATCCGAACTCGCTGGAGTCCCCTCCAGCATGGCCGGCAGGTAATCCTCGGGGTTGCCCTGGTGCGTAATCGAAAGATACTCCCCGTATCGCGAGCCGTAATAAAACCAAATATTGCCGGCCAGCATTTCGTCTCGGTTCCCCGGCTTTGCGACGCGGTCGCCAATCGTTCGTGTATCGAGAGCCTGCTGATAGGCAGAGTTCACGACGGGTGAGGGCTCGGAATAATAGAGGCCCACCAGGCCCGTGTAGGCGCGCGTCCAAACGGGCGGCAGGCCGCCCCCGCGCGCGGCAACGGCCCGGAGGGCCAGATCAACCTTTCCCGTCGCGAGCGCCGAGGTTGCTGCTGCGTCGCGCACTGGATTTCCGCGCGCTCCTCCCGCGATGGTTACGAGCTGCTCAGGTGAAGTCCTCGACACCAGCTCGAGGTAGCGGAAGAGATGCTGACCAAGCAATCCCTCCCCATCGAAGGCCTCCTGAAGCACTCGTAGTTCCGCAGCAGTGTTTCCTGCCGAACCGTAGCTGTCCGCGGCCCTTTGGAGGATGTAGTCTTTGCCCGGCCTCTGGGGGAATACGTTCCAGTAGGCTTCGAGCTGCGCTCCGAGTTCGTTGAAGCGCATGCGCTGCCTTTGCAACACACCTAGGCGCGTTTCCATGCCTTGGGCCTGGGGCGAGCCGGGGCTGGCCATCATCACCTCATACCGCCAACGCGCCTCGAGGTCCGTCAGGCCTGTGTATTGCGCCAAGGGGATGACCGTCTCGATGAAATCGTTCGTTTCCAGCCCTTCCTTCTGTTTGAGAAGGAACTTGGCGAAGGCGCTGTTTTCTTCAGGCGTGTAATATTCCTTCACCACGCCGCCCATGGCGGAGAGGAACGGATTCAGATTCGGTTGGACTTGCGCGTCCCGCGCCGCCTTCGCGGCCTCTCTGAGGCGCGCGTAGGCCGTGCTGTAATCACGCAGGCGCGTCAGGAGCGTCACGTAGGTGAGCGTGCCATTAGTATCCGCGGGGTGGATCAACAGATCCTTGCCCGCGAGAGCGACGCCGCGCTCCGCGAATTGTCGAGCCTGTTCGAGCATATTCCAGCCTGTAAGGCGGTCCGCGGCGGCGAAGTACGGCTCGGGTTTTTCCGGCCGACCTTCGATTAAGGCCTTCTTCAACGCTGCGACTGCCGCGTCGGTTTGGCCCTGACGCGCATTTAGCTCCGCGATCTTCTCCATCCATGCTGGATTCTCGTAAGCCAACTCGTAGAGGCGCGAGTAGCTCTTCAGAGCGTCGTCGAAGCGCATCAAGCGCTCTTCCAGGTTAGCCTGCGCCGTCAGCAAGTCCGTGCGGTCGGGCCGGACGGTGCGCGCTCGAACGTAGGAGGCGATGGCCCCGGAATAGTCCTCGAAGTAAGTCTCGATTCGTGCCAGGACCATGGGCCAGCGGAAGTCCTTGGGTGAATCGGCGGTGGCCTTGGTGTAGTAGTCGAGCAGTTGCTTGCGCCGGCCGTTGCGGTCGGCGAAGGCTGCGGCCTCCTGGGCCAGCCCTTCGTCCTCCGCATACTTGTTGAGGATTTCGATGTACTGGTCGACCGCCCCGGCCGAATCTTTCAGTCGTGTGAGCGCCGGAATGAGGCCGCGGCGAAGTGCGGCGATGCGAGCCGTCTTCTCATCGGCAGGCAGATTGGAGTCGCTGAAGTCGTGGATCCTGGCAAGGTAAAAGCCGCGCAGAGATTTGTCGTCGCCTTGGCGAGCGTAGGTGTCCGCCACCGCCGCCAGATATTCGGCGTTGTAGGGCTGATTCTGGAGCAGCGCCGTGAGCAATTCGCGGGCGCGCGCGTATTCCTTGGCTTCGGTTGCCTTGCGCGCCCCCTCGAAGGTGAACTGCTCGCCGAGGGCGGGGTAGGCGGACTTGGCCGCCTTCAGCAGAGTGTCGATGGCGGGGTCCCACATCTTGTTACGCCAGTAGAAATCGACGGTGGAACGTACCACGCCGAGAAGCAGCGGGGTCTCGCTATAGAGGCTCTCCATCAGCGTGCGAGCTTGCTCCATCTGATTTTTCGACTCATAGAAGCGAGCCAGTTGCAGGCGGAGCTGCAGCTTCTCCACCGGGTCGGTCATGAGAGCGATCTGCCGCTCGAGGGTGAGGATGCGAACGTTGTCGAAGCCGTAGCGGTCCGCCAGCGGCTGGATTTGCGCGAGAAGTTCCAGCGAAGAAGTGTCCTGCGCCAGATGGGTCAGAAAGCTTTCGAGATCGGCGCGCCGGTTGAGCGCCTCCAGCACGGCAATGCGCAGGGAGACAGCATTCCAATCCGGGTTGGCGCTGCTCGCGGCCTTCTGCGTCGCCTGGTCGATGGCCCCGCGCAAGCTCGAACGCTTGACCAGGCGCAACAGGCGGTTGCGGGCGGCGGAGTCCTCCGCGGAAGCCAGCGCACCCTTCAGGTATTCATCGACCGCCCGGGGAAAGTCCCGCTGGCCTTCGTAAACGGCTCCCGCCTCGTAAGCGAACAGGGCGGGATTCGAGAATTTCTTGCGCGCGTCATTGATCACACGCAACGTGTCCCCGAACAGGAAGTAGTCCCAAAAAACCGTCGCCGATTGCAGGAACGCATCGGGGTTGCCGGGCTCGAGTTCCGGCACGCGGTTCCAATACGGACGTGCCCTGGCGAACATCTCGCGGTCGGCGTAGATGTCGCCGATGCGGATGAGAATTTCGCGGTCCCCCGGGCTGGACTTCGACAGCGTGTTTTCGATACCCGCAGCGATCTCCGTGTATTGAGGATTGAAGGGCGCTAGCGATCGGAAGACAGAGGAGGCGCGCCGGCCCATCTCCTGGTCCGCTGGATAGACCTCCGCGAGTGCCTTGATCACGGGCGCGGCGTCTTCAAAGTGCGAGCGCCACAGCTCCGCTTCGGCGATGAACTGTGCGGCGGCGGGATTGGCCTGAGTAAGCTCGTTCCATTTCCCCCCACCGGCCTGGGGATTTGTGGCGCGCACCGCCTGAACCTCGGAATCGAGGCGGCCTTCGCTGGACAAATAAGCAAAGTACTCGGAGCGCAGGTTGTCGTCATAAAACCAGTTTTGCCGGATGAGGGCTTCCCAAGCCTGGGGGTTGTAGGTCGGCTTGGAGCGGAAGGCTTCCAGCAGGTTCCGCACGAACGTGAGATTGTGAGGAAACCGCTGGCGGGCATAAAGGTTCAACTGCACATACATCGGGGGCATGACCGGTCCGCTCCACCTAACCGACCGGAAGTATTCCTCAAGCTCCGTGCCGGAAAAGGTCTGGATCACCTGTCGGGTCAGTTCTTCGAATTGCTGGTTCTGCTGTCGGCGCAAATACCAGCGGGCCAGCTTTTGGTACCAGGAGCGCTCAGGAAACTGCTGGATGGCCTTCTTGTAAACGGCCTCGATGCGCTCGTCCATGCGGTTCTGCGCGAGGAATGTGGCCAGCCGCTCGTAGAGGCCGGGATCGTTGGGATTGTGATCCATCTCGCGCCGGAAGAGATCAAGTACCTCGAGCGGTCTCTCGAGAGTGACCAGACGCGAAATGTAGCGTTCGAGCACCTGAGAGTACTCCGCAGAACGTGCCTGACCCGCTCCCCCCTGTGTCGTCTGACCCCTGCTGGCATCGAGCCGGCGGCGCATACGCTGGCGAGCCAATCTTTCCAGGCTGCGACCCGCGACAGGAGACTGGCTCGGGGAGGGGGATTGTTCATCAGTGTCAGCCTGTTCGTTTGCGAGTTGCCCCTGGGGCCAAGGCGGTTGCACCACTGAAACATCCGATCGGCCGCCCTCGCCGAGCGGGACGTGATCGGCGCGCGCGGCCAGCTCGTTGAGAAGCTGGTCGTAGAGCGCGAGTTCCTCCTTCACCATGTTCTTGCGCGCGAAAGAATCGGCCATCAACATGGCCACATGGACGCGCTGGGGCGCCTTGGGGAAGGAATCAAGGAACCGGCGGCCCCCGCGCAGGATGGCGTCGTCGACCGCATAGACAGCACCAACATCCAGCAGCCTGGCGTGGAGTTCGCTGCGCTCCCCCGACTTCGGAAAGCGCTCATCGAACAGCGCGATCAAGTCCGCTGCCCGCGCGCGATGGAAATATGCGACGGCGGTCCCCTCCGCCTGCGAGTATTGAAAGGCGGGCGACTGGGAGTTGAGCAGCAGGGAGACGATCCCATTCACGAAGCCTGGGTAGGGATCCATGGCGCCGATGTCGCGGAGGAAAGAAATTGAGTTGCTGCCGAAGCCAATTGGCTGTTCGGGGGCGGCCAGGAGAAGATTCGCGATTCCGGCCAGAGCTTTCTCCTGAAGCGCCGGCTCCACGCCCGGCAGGCTGTAGAGGGCGTAATAGCCGCGCGCGGCGTCGTTATACGCGTGGATGTCATCGAAGAGGCGGGAGAGCGTCCAGAGTTGGTCACCTTGCCAGGGAGCGTTCGTCTTCTCCATGCGCAGCCGATACTCGACCAGTGCGCGCTGTGCCTCGCCGAGATTGCCCTGTTGATGGTAGTAATAGAACAAGCGCGCGGCGGCGGTCACGTCGCTCGGATCGGCTGTGGCGGCAGCGCGGGCGCGACTGAGGAATTCGCGCAAGCGGTGGGTTTCCTTGAGCAGATTGAAATAGTCCTGGACGAGCTCGGGCGACCAGAGCGGCTGAAAACTGCGGTCGTAGAGGGCCAGCGCCTCATCCGTGGAGCCGCGCTTATAGGCCAGGGTGGCGCGGGCTTCGATGGGGAACACCTTGTCTCGTGGAAACCCCTTCTCGTACCGGCTAATGAGCCGCTCCGCCTCTGAGAATTTCTTCTCTGCGATAAGGAAATCAAAGAAGCGGGAATAGGTTGCCGCGTTCTTCGGATAGCGCGCCAGCCAAGCGTTGTATTGCTCGAGGGAAAGCGTGTCGGGCAAAGCTTGCAGGCGGATCACCTGGAAGATGCGCTCGAACGTTTGCCAGGCCCGCTGCTGATTGGAATGCAGCAGTTTATCCGCGGGCGAAGAAGGCCCCTGCGCCGCGGCGGCCAGCGCCTTGATCTCGTCCAGCGGGCGCAGGCGCCGGTGGTAGAAGTCGGCAAGCTGGAGTTGGCCATCGACCTTATCGGGGGCGAGTTGGGCATACCTTTGCCAGTCCGCCTCCGCGGCAGTGAAATCCAATTGCGCCTCGTCGGCGCGAGCGCGCATGCGGTAGAGTTCGGCGTCGTTGGGGGATTTCGAGACGAGGTCGTTCAAGGCGTTGCGCGCCTCGGCCGGCAGGCGGCGAACGGTCACGGGACCGCCAAGCAGTGAAACGGTGCGGAAGAAGACCGCCTCAAAACGGCCGCTCCCCTCGAGGTTCTGTAACCATTCAACGAGGTTGCCACGCGCCGTCAGGCCGGCGATGAATAGGCCGACGACCGGGAGGGCCATCAGAATTCGTGAACGGAGGCTACGGTAGGACTTCAATGGTCACCTCCTGGCTGCCGATGTTGTGGGCAATATCTTCCGCCGTCACCGTCAGCGTGTAGGGGCCGGCGGGGAGGTCCGCCGGGACGAGCAGATTGCCGGTGTTAGCGCCTGCGTCCTGGTTCCAGGTCAGATAAGCGGGTTCGGCTCCATACATCCGCGCGAGCACGGTGCGCGTCCGCGCTGAAGCGCTGACGCGCAAGGGAATGGACTCGCCCCGCCGGAATCGTTTCCTGTCGAGGCGAACCCGCACTACCGGCGGCTGCGTCACCATGACGAAAGTCTTCGACTCGCGATAGACGTGCCCTTCGCGGTCGCGCAGAATAAGGCGAACCAGGTAAGTCCCGTCGATCATGTCCTCAGGAGCAAGGAAGCGGGTTTGCCACATGTCCTCGCTCGGCAGGTAACGCAGATTTTTGATCAGGCCAAAGGGGAAAAGCGCGACGACGGAAGTGATGGAGGGGTCTGTCTTCACGCGAATGACCGGATCGCCGGGCCGAATAACGCGCGGGCGCAGCAGGGCGCGCGGCGCAGCTAAGAACGAAGTGTAGGGCGTGACGAACTTGTACTTGCGAGCCAGACGGATGATTTCATCCACGGAAGCGCGGTCCTCACCCTCGCGCTCGATCTTCGCCAGCAGCGCATCGACGCGAGCCTTGGCCCAGGTGCGCGGCAGGTCCGGGTGCTCCAGGTTTTCTTGGGGGAGCGGCACGCTCGAATGCATCTTCGCGGCTGCGCCCTCGCGGATGGCCTGAACGTCAAATTGTGCGGAAGGCAACGGCCTTTTGTATTGCCCGATCCAGGCGGCGACGGAGCCGGGGAAGACTGCGTCTTCGAGCGGATAAACAAGATCGAAGTTCGCCGCTGGCGTAGAGGTGAGTTTGAGCCGCGAGAGGGGATCACGCCCAATCTTGCCGATGAATGCATTCAGCTTGAAATCCATCGGCTCCGTCGATCGAACCCATTCCATCAGGCCACGGTTCTGGCCGAGCAGGCGGAGAAGAACCTGGTTCGCGTCATCGCCCACGCCGAAGGTGTAAGTTCGGGGGCGTGAGGCCTCGGGCAGGGACTTCCACTCTCGGGAATACCAGGCGGCCAGCCGGCCCGTGCCGATGAGGCCGCGCGTGGCGTCTCCATCGCTCAGAAGGACGATGTAACTCTCACCCGTAGAGCTTTTTGCCTGCGTGAGCGCGGCATCCAGTGCCTGCTGAAGATTGGTTCCGCCGCGCAAACCGCTTGCCCGCACAAATTCCAGAGCGCGCTCCACCGCGGGCTTGTCCGCCATCAGGGGCTGCTTTTCAAACCAACTCAGCTCCGTATTGAACAGGAGAAGATTGAAGCGGTCGGCGGGCCGCAGCGAGCGGAGCAGTGTTTCCATGGCCAGGTAGCTGCGCTCCAGCTTTTCCCATTGCATGGAGAGCGAGGTGTCGAACAATACCAGGATAGTTCGCGGCGGCCCGGCTGAAGTTGCGTCGCCAGCGGCGGGCGCATGGCCGTGAGAGGCGAACAATGCCGAGGCCTCGAAAAAACCCGGCTCGCTGGTATTAGGCGGAGGAGGCGCCGTGTCCGCGGCATCGGGCTGGCGAGGGCGCGCGTTGCGATAGGTCAGGACCTCGAGCGAATCGGCCTTGGCCTCGTCAAATGCGTACCGCACGGCAAAGTCTTCCTTGAACAGAGCGTTGCTGGCTTCGAGCGTTGCCTTCACCAGGTTGGGCCCGCGTTCCGTGATTTTCAGCGGAAAGGTCTGGCCAATCACCTGGAAGTCGCGGATAGCGTGCTGAGTGTGCAGCTCAAAGTTGATGTCGAGGTGAGCCGCTGTTTGAGCCTGGTAGGCATCCGGGTGCAAAGGCACGGCGAAGAACGATTGCAGGTTTTCAACCGGAAGGGTCTCGTGATACTCGATCTCGAGGCGTTTCGTGCCGAAGGCCGGAATGGGAACGATATGCGCGCTGAACACTTGACTGCGCCGCGCCTCCTCCGCGCCGCGCTCGCCCATCTGTAATAGGCCGGGATCGATCGACTGCCATTTCAGGGCGTTATAAATCTCCTCGGCGCGCTTCCGCTCCAGGATGACGCCGGGAATGCGCGTAACGCCGTCCCACACGGCAAAGTCGGAGATCGCCGCGCGACTGGGCAAGGCAAAAATGTAATTGCCTTCCAGGACGCCGTCCTGATGGCTGCCGTAAATCTGCTGGATGAAGACGCGCGCATCGCCGTTGTCGATGTAGACGGTTATGCGCATCTCCTCCAGCGATAGGATTGAAGGGTCTGGCCGTTCCTGCCCGGTGGGAATGATGACGCCGGCATCGCCAAAACCCCAGGAGGCAGTGGATAGGAGAACGAGAAGGATCAGTAAGCAGCAGATATGCTTCATAGGTTACTCCGTCATGTGCGGTGAAACACGGAGCTGCAAACGGACGGGCGGAGGCTCGCGACCCCCTCACCCGGCCCGCCCCCGCTGAAGAAAACGCCGGCGGCGGGCCACCCTCTCCCCCAAGGGGGAGAGGGCTAGAGTTTCTACACGGGGCAAGCCCCGGCCCTACACGGGATATCAAGGGCGCAGCCCCTGGCTAGTCAAGTTCTGCTCGAGAATGCGAATCAAGCCGTTGTCCGTGCCGATGTACAGGTAGCCGTTGTGGACCGCGAAAGCCGTGACGTTGGGCGAGGGCAGGGCCGCGGTGACGTCGCTCCAGCGTCCCAGGGCGCGGTCGTAAACGTACAATCCTCTTTCCAGGGTTCCGGCGTAGACGCGCTGGCCGCTGGCGAGCATGGCGTTGGGGTTCACCACGAACGCCCCGGTGGCGTCGGGAAACGTCTCGCAGCGCCCGGTGGCGTCGAGGCGAAAAATCCCGCCACCGTAACTTCCCACAAACCACTCGTCGCCGACCTGCGCCAGCGCAGTAATCCAGTTAGCTTTTAGCCCGGAGTTTGCCGTGGTGTAGTTCATGCGCACTTGGCCCTCGTTGAGAACCGAGAGGCCGCCGAGCGTTCCCACCAGCAATCGCGTGCCCTCTGCGCCCAGGGTGTAGACGTGATTGTTTACCAGGCCGTGAAACGCGTAGATGCTGCGCGCGCCGGTAGGTGTAAGAAAAGTGATCCCGGCGGGCGTGGCCAAAGTCATGCCCCCGGGTGTGAGCGCGACATCCGTCACATGGTCGGCAATCAACCCCTCGTTGCGGCCCAACACTTCACGCTGTCGGAGGGCCCCATCAAACACCACCAGGCCATTGGCTGTGGCCACGTCGGTGGTGTCGTGCTGCGAGTCATGAACGATTCGGTTGACGCAGAAGACGTGCTCGTCTTCGATGTGCGTGGCCCAGTCGCCGGCGGGCGAAAGTACATCGAGGCCGCGATCGAAGTAACCGACCCAGAGGCGGCCGGACGAGTCAAAAGCGAGCGCGGAGACGTTACGGTCCGCCAGCAACGTATCTTGGCGCTCGATGACGGGCCGCCACGTGCCACCGCGCGGATTGAAGCTATAGAAGCCGCTATCCGTCAGGGCGAAGAGGTTGGTTTCGGCCGACAGCAGCCGCATGATGCGGCCTGAGATTTCCTGGCCGCGCGGGCGTGGGCCGGCCTTTGAACTTGGGGCGAGTGGGACCTCCAAGATGCCCTCGTCGAGCGTGCCCACGACGAGTGTCTGGCCATCCGCCAGCAGGGCCCCGGCAAAGAAGCCGGAAGCCACCACGCGCGTGAACTTGCCGTCCCGGAATTCCGCCACGCCCATCGGGGTGCCCACAAAGGTGCGGTCGCCGTCAATGGCCAGCGAGAGAACGCGTGGGTCGGGCAGCCCTTCGGCCTCCGTGAAACGGTCGGCCTGGCCGGCGTGCCAGTGGATGACACCGCCGTCGAGCGTGCCAGCCCAGATGCTCGAGTCGTCCCCCGCCAGCGCCGTGATGTGCAATTTCGCAAGCTGCGGATGGAAGGGCGTGAGGTGTGTGCCGTCGTAAACCAAGACGCCGCTCTTCTCCGTGCCCAGCAAAATTCGGCCAGTGGGCAGGGGGAGCACGGCAGTGAGTTGGCGAAGCGGGTTGGCCTCCGGAAGGATCTGCCGGGAACTCTTCTCGCTGAACGCCAGAACACCTCCGCCTCGAGTGGCCAGGTAGAGTTCCGGTTCCGCGGCGTCGGCGGCGCGACCGATGGACATGCCCACCAGCGGCGCAGCGGGAAGCTCCAGGCCGACTCGGTAGCGGGCAACCAGCTTCCCATCCGGGGAATACTCCATCAGGCCCGAGGGGCCACATAGGTACAGGCGACCCTCGAAAAAGGCCGCGTCACTCAAAACCGCGGGGGAACTGATCCACTCGACGCCGGAAGGCATGGCACTGTCCAGGCGCGACACGGTGAATTTCAGGTTTTCCGCTGCGGCCACTTCCTCTGCGGCGCGGTGGAGCGCCCGCGACGCCTTCCAGATGGCCAATCCGGCGAACGCCAGAAGGATGCACAGGGCAAGACCTATAAAGAGGGGCCACTTCGCTTTGGGGAGTCGCATGGCCATTTCACACATTATAAACCACAATATTTACTCGAACGCAACCAGGAAGGCCACGGGGTATTGGTGTCATTTGGGATGGGACGGCTTTCGAAACGCCGGTCATTCCCGCGAAAGCGGGAATCCACTCGGCAAACCTTCGGAAATGTGCTGTCGTCGGACTGGATTCGCTTTCGCGGGAATGACCGGTAGTTCGAGTGGATCTCCATTCCAAATGACACCAGCACCGGCGGCGGCTTACTCGGTTGTGAGACTCGAAGCCAGTAGGCGGGCGGCAGACTCATCGCGTGCCGAGGGGAGTGAGGACTTGAAGTCCGAGATGAGATGAGGATTGCTCTGACCCGAAGTGGGACTGTATGTCGTAGATGGGTGCCTAATTGGTCTCGGCTGAAAACATTAACCTGACTGTTTTCATATACATTCCGGCTTTTTAAGCATAACTACCTTTATTTTCATGAAGATTCCCGCTTCGCCACTACTTCATCCACATCGATCCTTTGTTTTCATAGACATTCCCGCGTCATACGTTCACTTTTGAAAGTTATTGTTTTTTCCCTTCCCTAAATGGAGTAGGCAGCCGGCAGTAAGCAGATGCTCTTCATTCCGACTCCTGAATCCTGAATCCTGCCTCCTGGAACCTGCTTTTCCCCACCTACCGCCTACGACATACCACCTACCGTGCTCAGAATTCACAATTCAGCATTGCCCCAGCCCGAGCGCCTGTCACCTGACACCTGAAACCTGCCTTTCTGCCCCACCTGCCACCTACCACCTGCCGCTTCTCCAGCCATACGCTAGCACTGTAGCCGATTGGTTGGAGTTTGTCAAGCCCCCCCTCCTGGTTCAGGAGGGGGTAGGGGGTGGTCCGCTGGTTCAGGAGGGTACGCTAACTCCCCTCCTGGTTCAGGAGGGGATCAAGGGGTGGTCGGTGGTAGCCACGATTAATTCGTGGTTTTAATTAACCGTGGCTTCGTAAACGCAGGAAAAGCGCACGGTCAGGAAAGCACTGACCGTGGGGTAGCCGCCGTCGAACATGCTCGGCACAACGAGAGGCTGAGGCCATAGTTGTCATGCTGTGCTGGCACCCCCGCATTTTACATCGCACACATCGCAAGAGGCGCGATGTACCTGTCCCGACATGCCGGGATGCGCCACCCGCCAAGCCAGAGACTGGGGCACCACCCCTCGTGACCCTGCGCTAGAGACAGCTCTGCGGTGGCGCACTCGCAAGGCCCTAGTGTTGTGTCACACTTAATTGTTTACAATAGCGATTCGCCTGGCCCCCCCGTCCGCGCAAGGTCAATTCTAGTGCACCCCCCTCTGTCGCCGCGGCGACAGAGGGGAAAGGGGGTGAGGGGGTCGTTGGCCAATGCCCATTCAGGACCTGAACGGCTGAGGCATAAAGACCGCAACGACAGGAGGAGTCTAATGGCAATGCAGAGAATTCTAGTGGAGATTTGCTGCGGCTCGCTCGAGGATGCGCTGGAAGCGGAACGGGGCGGGGCAGACCGCGTCGAACTCTGCTCTGCGCTGTTCCTGGGAGGATTGACGCCCTCGCTCGGTACGATTATCGAAGCGAAAGCCCGGCTAAAGATCCCCATCATGGTTATGATTCGACCGCGCGGAGGAGGATTCTGCTACACGAAGTCGGAAATGGCGGTCATGGAACGCGATACTGTGCTTGCTGCCGAGCAGGGCGCCGAGGGGATGGTGCTCGGGATACTGAATGCCGACGGCGGCATCGACGAGGAACGGTGTACACGCATGCGGAAACTCATCGGTGATCGGCAGGCTGTCTTCCATCGTGCTTTCGATGTCACCCCTGACCCTTTTCGGTCTCTGGATCAACTGGTCGCGCTGGGGTTTACTCGCGTCCTGACAAGCGGCCAGGAAGATACCGTGCCGGAGGGTGCACACCTCATCAAGCGGCTGATTGAATATGCCGGCGACCGCATCGAAATACTCCCTGGTGGGGGCATAAAGCCACTCAGCCTCCGCCAAGTCGTGGAGTCGACGGACTGCAAACAGGTCCATCTCACTGCCTTCAAGACTCAATCTGATACCTCCGTTCGGGGCCGGCCCTTTGTGACTTTTGGAGGCGCTCTCTACCCGCCGGAGGACCAATACCAGGTGGCGGACCGATACCTCGTCGAACGGGTTGTCCGCACGTTGAACCCGAATTCGTGAATTGGGAAGCAGGTGAGCGAGCACCTGCCGGTACACCTGGAATCACCCAATGCCATCGGCCCGGCGCAGACGTTCACGGCGTTTCTGATCTCGGTAGTGGCCCCGCCGTGCGGGATGCTCCCGCCTTGCGGGACGCACGCCTTGCTGGGGATGAAGCGCTTTTCCACCGACGGCACGATACGGAATTTGTTCAAGCGCTTCACGCCGGGGATGGTGGTGCGCTTCTACGAGCCGCTCTGGGCGTGGGTCGCCGCAGCGCCGCGCGGCTGGCGCAGCGAGCGGGAAGCTACCGTCTGGACCTGGACTCGACGGTATTGGAGCGCTAGGGGGAGCAGGAAGGGGTGAAGAAAGGCTACAACCCGCGCAAGCCCGGGTTGAAAACCCTTCGTTCGTTAAAAACAAACCACTTGCCGTTCTTCTACCCCCTCAACTGCGAAAGTTGCGCTAAAGGCGCGATAATTATTCAACAACTGCAATGCGACAGTGGATTAGTGGTGTCCGCCACCGCCACCGGCGCCACCACCACCGCCAGAGTGTGCCGCGCCACCACCGCCGCTGGAGACGCTTCCACCACCTCCGCCAGAGTGTGCCGCGCCGCCACCGCCGGAGACGCTTACACCACCTCCACCGGAGCGCCCTCCACCGCTACTCGAGCCGACGCCGCCGCCGGAATAGCCCCCACCGTGCGAGCTGCCTCCACCTTGTCCGTGGGACATGATGATGGCCCCTGACCCGCCCGCAGAGTGCGACACGGTGGGGCCCACCAAGGGACCGTTCTTGCCACTGGCGCCCCCATTCTTTTCCCCACCTCTGAAAGCAGTGCCGCGGAACTCACCCGTTGACCCGCGCACCGGATAACGTCCCCCCAGGGTTGTGCCTGCAACGGCGCGCAAGGGTTCACGGCCGGAATGGAAATGATGCTCCGCAAGCAGGGCACTCTCCTTTGCCGCATCGCCTCCCATCAGGATGGTCGAGGGCGCGGAAGCGCGGTGCGATGCAAAGCCTAGTCTCCCCCCACCGATCGGTGCGGGTACGGGCGGCGCCGCCGCGGTCGTGGTATTACTTTTGGATGTGGTTCCCGCGCTCAGCGCCGGCGAGCTTGCCGCGCTCGTGGGCCGCGGGCCCGGTTCGAAGGGCGGGTGCTCAATCATGCTTCCCGTCGTGGGCAACATGTGGCTCACGGTCTGGGGCGTAATCAACTGCCGATTCTGAACCACACTGGTCGGAACCGTGACAATTCCCCTTGGGAAATGCCCTGAGAGAGGAATAGGGCCTGGATGACCACGCCTTGGTGGACCGGGCCCCCCGGTTCCAGGAGGGCCGGGCCCCCCCTTCGGCGCCCAGCCAATCCACCCCGATCCCCCATACCAATTGACCAGCGAAGCCCCCCAGAGTCCGCAACCGAACATCGGGTTCATCCAATACCAGCCAAAGCTGGCGTCGTAGTCCCATAGACCGCAGTGGTAAGGCAGCCAGCCCCAGGGTTCACCGGAAATCCACGTCCAGCCGAGTCCCGGGTACAATCCCCACTGGCCATGGGTGTAGGGCGACCAACCTGCCCGCGCGTAGGGCGACCAGCCGAATCTGCCACCGGGAAGCGCAATCCATTCGCCATAGGTGTCAAGCTCACTCCAGCCGTAGCGCGGTCCATTCGGATGGACGGCCTCGTCTTTTTCCGTAAGCTGCACCTGCTTATCCCGTGCCTCCGTCCACCCATCCCAAGCGTCCTTGACAATTCCTTTCCGGGTGTTGAAAGCCAACTCAGTGCCGCCGGACTTATGTTCCAGGATCTTGCCTTCGCCGAGTTTGGCAGACAGGGTAGGAGTGGCGACATCTACCGAGCCATTGAAAACTTCCACGCGCAAGCTGTCCTGGCCCAGGTCCGTGCGGAATTCGCACTTGCCATCTGCCGTCACCGTCGCGTCGGCAATCTTGACGCGATAAACATCGCTGTACGTGGGCTGAAAGTGGATAGTGCCATCCCGCTTTGCCGAGGGCGGAACGTTGTGCTCGGGCAGAAAGTGGAAAGTGGCATATCCCTGCTCAAACGTCATGCCGTTCAGCTTGTTGCCGTCGGCGTCCAACGCCAGTTGATGGAAAAGCAATTTGGAGAGCTCGCCTAAGCGTGCGGTGGAACCGTTTTCAAATTCCACTTCGGCATAGCTGCCGTCGGAAGTGGAGAGCTCGAAACCCTCCTGGATGGGCACGTTCACCATCGCCGGTTCCTCTTCCGCCGAACCAGGCCGCTTGACCATCACCGTACCACTCACGTAGCTCAAGCGCACCACCCGCGCGTGCGATTTCGCCACCGCCTCATCAGCCGACGGCTGATACTCCATAAACTTCCCCTTACCCAGGGTCAGGGAGCCGGAGTGGGCTGAGACTATGATGGAGCCCGCCAAGACGCGCGCCTGCATCTTCCCCGCGATGAAAGCCGTTTGGAATTCGGTCTTGCCATTGGGAGTTAAGGTGGCGTCAGCAATCTTCACCATGTAAACGGCCTGTCGTTCAGGGATGAAAGAAAAACCGGCATTTCCCTGTTCCAACGCGACGACGTTCAGTTTGTTTCCATCCGCATCCGTAGTTAATTGCGTGAAGTTGGCTTTGGTGAGTTCGCTCAGTTGAATCGTGGAGCCGTTCTCGAGCTTCACGATCGCAAGGCCGCCACCCGATGTCGCCACCTCAAAGCCTTCCTCGATGGGTGTGTTCAGTTGTGCTGGGACCCCTTCGGCTGCGCCTGGGCGCTTCACCGTCACTCTGCCGCTGACGGAACTCAGCCGCACCGAGCGCCCCTGGGAAGGGTTCTGTTGTTGGCTAAAGAGAGCTGCTGGTAGGAAGAGCAGCCCCGCGACCATAACCACGAGTACACGTCGTAAATGATCGTATCTCACGGTCGACCTCCGGCGGGGATTTTACACCCAGCTTACATATCTTATGACGAACCATCTTACCATAAAGTTGCTGCTTTGAGGCCCTATTCAGAAAGATTCAGGTGACAAGAAACCGTCTGGTCGGTAGAATGTCTTGAAGTAGCAACTCTCGCCGCAAGCGGACCTGAGGAGGTTCCAGTTGGTTACCAGCTCTCCCGATTCTTTGACAGAGGAGTTGCTTCCATGTCGCGGTTCTCACTGATGCTCATGCTCGCCGCTTGCCTGCAATGCGGAGCCGCGCAACCTGCCCCGGAGCGCCACGGTCCGGTGTTCGTGAAGGCCGCAGGGATGCAGTTCCTGGACGCCTCCGGCATGCCGCTCCTGCTCCACGGGATCAACGTGATCAATAAGTCCAAGGATCAGGGGTACGTCGGCGACTTCTCGCCGGCCGATTTTGCCGCCATTCGAAGCTGGGGTATGAACTGCGTGCGGCTGGGCATCATCTGGGACGGGCTGGAGCCGCAGCCGGGCCGCATCGATGAGGACTATCTCGAGCGCGTTGGAAAACTGGTCGGGTACGCCAAGGCGGAAGGTCTCTATGTCTTGCTCGACATGCATCAGGACCTCTATAGCGTCAAGTTTTCCGACGGCGCACCCGCCTGGGCGACGCTCGACGAGGGCAAGCCGCACACCGTGGGCGCCGTGTGGAGCGACGCTTACTACGCCAGCGCGGCGGTCCAGACCGCTTTGGATCATTTCTGGGAGAACGCTCCCGGGCCTGATGGCGTCGGCCTTCAGGACCATTACGCAAAAGTCTGGCAGCGCGTTGCCCGGCGCTTCCGCGATGAGCCGGCGGTGATTGGTTACGACCTGATGAACGAGCCATTTCCCGGCCGGGACGCCTTGCGCACTGAGCAGGCCATCCTGCGACGGCTCGCGGAATTGCTCGCGGCGCGCAAAGGCCAGAAGAACGCCGCGCCGGACGAACTGTTCGCGATGATGGCGACCCCGGACGGCAGACGGCAGATCACGAGATGGCTGAACGACATTTCATTGTTCACCGGAATGATGGAGGCCGGGACGCCCATTATGCAGGACTTCGAGCGCGGGCGCCTGATGCCCATGTATGCGCGGGTGCGCCGGGCGATCCGCCAGGTGGATGCGCATCACATCCTGTTCCTGGAGCCCTCCATGTCGGCCAACGCGGCCATCCCCAGTGCGCTCGAGCCACTCACGGACGACTCCGGCCGGCGCGACCCGCAACAGGCCTACGCCCCGCACGGCTACGACATTGTCGTCGACACGAATTCGAAGGACCTGACCAGCAACCAGCGCGTTGCGCTCATCTTCCGCCGCCACGCGGAGTTCGCAGGGAAGTGGAAAATGCCCATGCTTGTGGGCGAGTGGGGGGCGTATTACGACTTTGGTGCGGCATCCGCCACCCTGGCGCGGTTCGCGGTGCAGCAGTTCGACGCGCTCGGCTGCGGTGATATGTATTGGGCGTATAGACGCGAGTTAGGCAGGTCGCCCCTGCTGCCCTCCCTCGCACGCCATCCTGGCGGAGGCTCCCGCTAGGAAGGCGGCAAAGGTCGCGCGCAGGATATGTCAGGCACGCTTCGACCGGCCCATACATTGTGAAGCTTTGAAATAATCGGCCAGCGTGCTCGACGCTTCGCATCAATGCGGGCAGAGGAGAGCGGGGCGTTCTCTAGCAGCCGCGATTCTTCGCCCGCACTCTGCGAAGCGTTGAGGAATATTACGGGCAAGTGGAATGCATTCACCTCAACCCAGTGAGGGCCGGCCTGGTCATGCGTGCCGAGGACTGGCGGTGGTCGAGTATGCACGATTGCACGGGTGGCCTGAGCGCAGGCGTCAGCGCGCATGGCATTCTGGCCAGCGATCGTGTATTGCTGCCGGCTGATCAAGGGGCGCGAATTTGAAGGAAAGGCCGCAGAGTTCTGAACGGCCGGAGTCTGCGCTGCGGCGCTTCCCGGCAACGAGCGAACACAAATCGAAACGAAGCCCAAGCCGTTACCAGCTTGCGCCCGTCGATTCCGTCTGTTAGGCTGAGGGTATGACGCGGTTACTTGAAGACGCGCTCCGAAAAGTCGGCAAGCTCTCCGAGGACGAACAGAACGGTATCGCCTCCCAGATTCTCGAGACGCTTGAGGATGAAGAAGCCTGGGGAAAGATGCTTCGGAAGAACCCCGCCAAGCTGCGCGAGCTCGCCGAGAAGGCGCTCGACGAGCATCGCTGCGGCAAAACCCGTCCGCTGGACGAGATCCTGTGATCCAGTCGCGCACCACGCGCCAGTTCAGGGAGGCGTTCGCTTCGCTGCCCAACGACGTGCGTCGGCAGGCACAGCGCGCCTACCGGCTGTTCCGCACCGACCCACGCCATCCCAGTCTGCGCTTCAAGAAAGTGGATGAGGAGAGCAACGTCGATTCGGTGCGGATTGGACTGGGTTACCGCGCGCTCGGCGTCATGGAAGGCTCAACCGTCGTTTGGTTCTGGGTCGGCTCTCACGCCGAATGCGACCGCCTGCTTGGCTGATCACGCTTGACGGTCAATATTTGTTCCCCGCAACCTATCCCCTCCAACCTGTTCCGTATCTAGCTGCGCCACTTGACAGCGCGCCGATTCGAGCCTATATGTAGATATTCTAGGTGTGCTTATGGCCGAGGAAAAAGCAGAGTTCCTCAAGGGTACCCTCGACATGCTGATCCTCAAGATCGTGGCGCTGGGGCCGATCCATGGCTACGCCATCGCGCAGCGGATTCAGCAGATCTCCCGCGAATTCTTTCAGCTTCAGCAGGGTTCGCTTTACCCCGCGCTTCACCGCCTCGAAGATCGCGGCTGGCTGCAAGCGGAGTGGAAACCCACGGACACGGGCCGCGAAGCGAAGTTCTATTCGTTGACGAGGGGGGGCCGGAAGCAGTTGGAGGCCGAAGTGGTGAATTGGGAGCGATTGACGGAGGCGGTGGCACTCATCCTTCGCACGGCAGAGTAAGAGTTGGAGTCATGCGCTGGTACCAACGTTTTTTCCGAAGAGGGCTCACTGAAAGACATCTCGATGCGGAGCTGCGTTTTCACCTGGAACAGCAAGCTGCCGACTACGTGGCCGCCGGCATGACCCCGGAAGGAGCGCGCCGCCGCGCCCGGCTTGAGTTTGGCGGGCTCGATCAAGTTAAGGAAGAATGCCGAGACGTGGGTGCGGCGAGATTCATGGAGACCCTGCTACAGGATGTGCGCTACGGAGTTCGCATGTTGCGCAAGAATCCCGGCTTCACGGCGGTGGCGGTGGTGACGCTGGCGCTGGGGATTGGTGTGAATACAGCCATCTTCAGCTTTGCCGACGCGCTGTTATTCAGGCCGCTGCCCGTAAAGGACCCCGCCCGTGTGGTTACGCTCTTTCGCAGAAGCATACAGCACCCCCAAGACTACAGCTCCTTTTCCCATCCGGCTTTTCTCGACCTTCGCCGCAGCCTTCGGGAAATCTTCTCCGATTTGCTGGCCTATTCCTCAATGCCCGTGAACCTGAGCACGGAAGCTAACAATGAACGCGTCGACGGGGAAATCGTTTCGGGAAACTATTTCACCGTGCTGGGCGTGACGCCTGCCTTGGGCCGTGGGTTCCTTCCGGAAGAGGATGAAACTGCCGGCACTCACCCGGCGGCCGTCATCAGCTACGGATTGTGGCAACGCCGGTTTGGACGCGACCCAAACATCTTGGGAAGAACTATTGCTCTCGACGGCCACAGCTTCGCCATCGTTGGTGTCGCTCCCAGAGGTTTCCGCGGCGCGGACTTGGAAGCGGCGCCCGACGTTTGGGTGCCCTTGACGATGCATGGCGAAGTAAGCCCATGGGGCACACCAGAAGAGGACCTGTTCGATAACCCCGGAACTGATTGGCTGACCGTTATGGGGCGATTAAAGCCGGCGGTTGACTTCCGTCAAGCCCAGGCGGCGCTCGGTACCGTGGGGCGTCGCTTCGAGCAGGCTTATCCGGAGAGCGCGAAGGGATGGACGATTACGGCTTTCCCGTCAGGCCAGGCAAAGCTTGACCCCGGAACGCGAGGAGACTTTTTCCCTCTCCTGGCTTTGCTTTTAGGGTCGGCAGGATTTGTGCTGCTGATCGCCTGCGCGAATGTGGCGAACCTCCTCCTGGCGCGTGCCACAGCCCGCCAGCGGGAATTCGCAGTGCGCTGCGCGTTGGGGGCTGGCCGGCACAGGCTGTTTCAACAATCCCTCACCGAAAGCGCGTTGCTCGCTGGATTCGGCGGTGTGGCCAGCGTAGTCCTCGCGTATTGGATCCCAGATCTTATCAAGGCCCTTCCCCTGCCACCGTTTGTTTCCCCGCAAGCGCTTCAGTTCACCCTGGACTTGCGCTCGCTGGCTTGCGCCCTGCTCTTATCGCTTGCCACCGCTTTGCTGTCCGGAGTTATTCCCGCACTCCAGGCGACGAGGGTCGAGCTTGCGGCAGGAGTGAAGGATGAGCGTTCGGCCCGCGGGCACAGGCGGTCCCGCCTGCGTGCTTTCCTGGTACTGGCGCAGGTCTCGCTCTCGCTCCTGCTACTCATTGCCACGGGTCTGTTTGTGCAGAGCGTTCGGAAGGCGCTCGCGACCAATCCGGGCTTTGAGAGTGGAAATTTGTTGCTGGCGTCCGTGGATCTGGGACTCCAGGGTTACGACAAGCAGCGTGGTCAGGAGTTCTACCGCCAACTGCCGGAGCGCGTGGGCGCTTTGCCGGGAATACGTACCGCCACGTGGCTCTCGAAGATTCCCCTCGATGTGTATCGTTTCGCTACCGACATTCAGGTGGAGGGGCGACCGGGTCAGTCGGCCTCGCCCGTGAACGTTGATTTCAATGTTGTGGCCCCGGGGTGCTTCCACACTCTGGGAATTCCGCAGCTCCGGGGACGAGACTTCACGGCCCAGGACCAGCCGGCTTCCCCGCACGTGGCCATCGTCAGTCAAACAATGGCTCAAGGCCTTTGGCCACACCGAGACCCTCTTGGGCAACGGTTCCGGCTGAAGTGGTTTGGGGAAGCCAACGCCTTCGCGGGAGCCGTAGAAGTCATCGGGGTCGTCGCAGACAGCAAGTATCGCACCTGGACAGAATCCCCCCGCAGTGTGATGTACTTGCCTCTTTCTCAGAACTACCTTCCCCAGATGACTTTGCTGGTGCGGACTTCGGGAAATCCCACAAGCCTGCTGGGACCGATACAAAATGAGGTCAAAGCCCTGGACAGTCGGTTGCCGCTCTTCAATGTGAAAACCATGCGGCAGCAAATCAACATCTCAGTTTGGCCGCAGGAGTTGGGCTCCGGCGTGCTGGGAGCCTTCGGACTGCTGGCGCTATTGTTGGCGGTGGTGGGCATCTACGGGATGATGTCGTTTGTGGTGGCGCAACGCACGCACGAGATCGGCATCCGCATGGCGCTGGGGGCCGCGCCGCGCGATGTAGTGAAATCGGTGCTGAGCCAGGCGCTCAGCCTGGTGCTGGCGGGCATTGCCATAGGGCTGGTCGGAGCGCTGGCCTTGACACGCTTCATCGCCAGCCTGCTTTTCGGGGTCAAGCCCACCGACCCGGCGACGTTCGCCGCTGTCTGTCTAATCCTGACCGCCGT
>Ga0208687_1000259_pt1 | contig 45931 bp, 43 predicted proteins | sample June2015DPH_6_10_FD_184695 | JGI IMG/M metagenome (GOLD analysis project Ga0208687, IMG submission 184695) | Peatland microbial communities from SPRUCE experiment site at the Marcell Experimental Forest, Minnesota, USA - June2015DPH_6_100... | ecosystem: Environmental > Terrestrial > Soil >...
CGCTGGTGCACCCACCGCGTGTTAAGGTTCGAGCCGCCCTTGCTCCAACCCAAGGAACTGATGCTCGAGCGTCTCCAAGTCGATGATCATCGCCCGGGTCTTTCCTGCCGACGCCACGTTGAAGCGGTTGTCTTTCCGGCCGAACCCTGCGTGGCTATGGCCGTGAATGTGCGCCCGGCAGGGATTCGCCTCCAGGAACTCGCGCAAAGACCTACTCCCGATTTGCGAGTCCCCAAACCCAGGATCGAGAATGCCGAAAGCTGGACTGTGGGACACAAAAACGGTCTCCGTGTCGAAAGACACCGGCAGGCGAGCAAGATCGATCTGGATGTCAGCCTCGGGCTTTTCAAACGGGCCACCCATGAACGGCAGTGAATACTGATAACCCACGAACTTGATTCGCCCACAATCGACCTGACGCCCGTGGAGTGATTGAACCCGATCCGAGCTGGACGCCAGCTCGATAAGGTCATCGTTCCCCATGATGTACAGAACCGGCACTGCGGCGCCCTCAAGCAGCTCGATCAACATGCCGGCCTCGTGCCGCTGTGCCTGCTCCGGCGTGTCGAATCCATCCAAACCTCCTAGGAGATCGCCGGCGAGGACGATGGCCTCGACGTGATGTTCTCGGGCAATTGTCAGTAGCCAGAGGTAGACCGACCATCTGCCGTGCACGTCCGCCGATGCAAGTACTCGCATTGCAGGCTCTGGTTCTAGACAGGATTTCCATCTTGGCATCCTGAACCCCAGCAGTATACGCCCACCCGCTCGTGCCCGACCGCAATTCCGCACTCCAGGCGCTGGCGTGCCTTCCGGCAGCCAGGTGCGCGCCTTCGTGATCGTGTCAACCGGCACCTTGGCCCGTTTTCCCATGAGATTTCTCGGACACGTCACCATGCCTCCTGTTTGCTTCCAGAGGTTTTCTCCTGCCTGTTGCGGACTCTATCGAATGCGCATCCATTCTAGGTTGACCCTGGCATCGGCTTTCTCTGCACTTTGGAGGGCTTCAGCTTTGTCAGCGGCTGTGCCTTGCCAGAGAATCCATTCGTGGGCTCCCGGCCGGTCTTGAGCAGCCGGGCCTGAAACGGCTTCGATCTCGCCGTTGACCAGCGCAATGACTTTCCAGTGGGCCATGTGGTTGTCAATGTTCCTTACGATGTATGTTAGCAGAGTCGGCTGCGCGATCATGACGCCGCTGCGTCGATTCATTGCGCTGCGTTGATTATCACTTTTTAACTGCTCAAGATGCCAGTAACTCGCAGACGCACCAGCTTGAGGGCTTGGTACTTCACTTCCAACCCTATTGAAAACCAATAACTTAGCCTTTGGAAATGAGATTGCGTGTATAGCTGAAAGGGTAGTTTCTATCACGGTCCTATCACAAGTTTCTAACGAGTGGTTGACGCCACGGGTCAGCAACCGGCGCACACATTAGGCAATGCAGCAACCGGGACTTGCCGTCCTTATACTTTCTTCGGTGCCGCACAAAGATAGTCCGTCACGTTAATCTCAAAGTTGAGACGAGGCCACCGCAGCCAGTAACCGTTGCGAACCACAATCTTTTTGACTTCGTCATCGCTAAGTTGTGCGAGTTCAGGGAAGTCTTGCAGCATCATCTCCAGTGTCATGCCATCCTGTTCAAAATCAATACGTAGTTTTCCGTCGTGCACCTCACAACGTTTTACGCGCCTCCTTGGTTTTCCGTTGTAAGGTATGCTTCTCTCTCTCCGGCGCAGCGCGCATTCCTTTTTGCCCCAATCCTCCGGCTCGGGGTTGTAAATAACCTCTTTCTGACGAAGCAGAGCCACGGCCAGGATATCAAAGTGCTTCGTCGGTTCGTCTAATTCTTGGCGACCGCGCCGTCTTTCCGCTGCATGTCCCGTGTCGGCAAACAACACAGCCTTTTCACACAAATGTCCCGTCTTCACCTCTATTCTGAGAGGCTTGTTATCTACCAGAATTGCGAGGTCAAACCCTCCGTGTGGGTTCAACGAGCGGAGCACGTCCTTGTCCCTTCCGAGAAGGTCAGCCGCCACAAGCATCTCGGCCACCGCGCCGATTCTTGACCTGTCGCTGTCGCCTGGAAGCAGTTTCGGGAACCTCCTACTATTGAACTTGCTTCCGCAGGTCTTATTGCAGAACTTGCTTTTCCAACCGTCGGGGAGGTCTTTCCCACACTCACAGCAACTCTGAAATTCCATAACCACCTCCTCTCCACTAACTAACTCCCTCCGCTCCGCCTAAAAGCGGTCTACGTATAACACCGTTTGACCACGAGTTCAAGGGCAGGACGGGCCAGGGCAGACGGGCAAGTGGACACTGGCGCGTCATGTGTGTTATACACTCGGATAAGTTCAGACTCGTTGAATGAGGTTTTATGGGCCTACCCGAAGACCTTCAAGCGGTCCAAGACCTTCACGAAAAAGGGAACCTCACGGATCAGGAGTTCACTGATGCAAAAGCAGCGATTCTGAAAAAGTACCAGTGGTGCTCTTCTACCGAAAATAAATCCTCAAAACCCGCCGCGTCCGAGAGAGGCGGTGCCATCTTGGCCGTCTACTGGCTTGGCGCAATTCTGTTAATTGCTTCGGTCATATATGCAATAGTGGTGTGGCCTTGGTGGGTCTCGACCCTCATAATTCTGGGCGTTTTTCTTGTTATCTGCATACGCCGCAGGAAACCGCCTCGAAAGTCCCAGGCCCCGCCGCTACACGTGAGGCTAGGAGCGGCTCTAGCTGTCATTTTGCTCATGGGGCTTATCTTGGTTGTAGTGAACTGGCTCGGAGCAGAACCGAGTAAAGTGGAAATCCCCGTCATAATATTTGGGTTGGTCCTGTATGGGATGATGACCGAGTGGCTTGGAGCGCGTCGGTTTTCCGGTGGACGCGAGGTGAAGGCCGCTGAGGGTAAAGAAAAAGCTCAGACTGGGGAAGCTCCGCATGGGGTTCATACGCCGCATTAGAGAGGGAATTCACAGAAGTACTTGCAACATGAAGCTTGGCTCCATGGTATACCGTCGAGCTGCCGAGTTGAGGCAACGAGGGTTGACTAAAGATCAATCTGAGAAGCAGGCAGAGGTGGAACTCATGCAATTTCTAGAACTGTGGCACCCTGACCTTTCTTCAGCAGCAGACATCCTCTTTTTGGAAGAGAACTTTCCTATATTCACGAGGAAGCTCGACACAATGCCTCCCGGCGAACCTGAAGTCATGTACTTGGAAGAAGAATTCCGGCAGAACCCAGATGACTTTAAGACGGCGATGGCTCTCGCCGGACGCTATGGGGAACTTCATCGCTACGACAAGGCGGAGGAATGGTTTCGCCACGCCCTTGAAATTAACCCGGACTCCGCAGAGGTACGTTTGGGCTTAAGTGTGACGTATGGGTCTCAGGGTCACCTCGATGAAGCTATAAACCTCTGCAAGTCGGCAATCGAGCTTAAGCCCGACTACAAAGCCTACTTCACTCTTGCTGTGACTCTCGCAATGAAAGGCCAATACAAGGAGTCCCTGCCAGTATTCGAGAAGGCACTAAAGCTGAAGCCTGACTCTGTAGAGGGGCACTTTCACCTTGCGCTAGCCTACGTTGCCTTAGCCGACGCGACTCATGTGCTGGCGGAAGAAGGTATCCTTATGCGCCTGGACGCGGAACGTGCAAAAGACTTAAGGAAATTCATTGAAAGGCTGAATCCCTGATTGTCTGAGGCGTGCGAATCGCCAGCTTCGGCGAGAGAGAGGCGCATGACACATGGAGGTAGAACCTGTGGACACGAATATTGGACGTAGACTTCGCAAGTGTCTTGAAGAGCTTGTGAAAACAGACCGGGACTTGTTGGACAATGATGTCAACGAACGGTCGATAACACACAAGCTGGCCGAGCATATTCAGCGCGAGTTCAGGCATTGGCACGTGGACTGTGAATACAATAGAAAGGGCCACGTGCCGAAGACGCTAGAGGGGAAATACCTTGAGAGCGTTTATTCCAACGATACTCATGCCAGGACGGTTTATCCAGACATAATCATCCATCACCGGGAAACTAATGAAAACCTCGTAGCCATCGAAGTCAAAAAGCAAACTAACCCAGATGGGTTGGACATTGACCGGCACAAGCTCGCCGGGTACAGAGAGGAGCATGGGTACAAAAACACCTTACTCGTCATTTTAGACGGAGCGAAATATAAGTTAGAGGAAAACTAACCGCCCCGGAAAATTAACTTTTAGGCGAGGTACAACGTCCTTACGAAAACAGAACCAAATCTCTTTGCCTCTTAGGATTCCACGGAAAGAGGACCCACTGAGTCTGCTGAGTAGAAGGTTGTTCTCACACGGTCCACCGGGCGGTCAGACACTTTCCGTCCATACCCCCCGCGAATCCCTCCCGGCACCGGCCCAGTTCAAACCGATGAGACTCCTAACGTCCCTGCGTTGTGACACATTGTGACGGTAACCTATGAGGTAATACGTGCGCTACGACGTTTTATGCATGGTTAACATCGGGGGTCCGCAGTTCCAAATCTTTGCTCTTCGGGCACATTGTTAGTGGATGAATTCAGGTGTATCTTACCAGTCGACTAGGAATCGAAGAAGGAAAATCCCTGCTAGAATGGTGAGGGAGGGGGAGGGCAATGACATTTCCGCGCGGACTTTACTCTCGGCCCGATAAACTTAACCATGCTCAAACGGTGCTGTACGAAATTGACATGCTGCGGTTTGCGAAGGAACGCCTATCTTCTCCACAGACCGCGTCCGTGAAGCCAGACGAGTGTGTGTATCTGGAGGCGTTTCTTTTACACTACCGGAACCTGATTGAGTTCTTCGGAAAACGGAAGCAGGACGTCAAACCTGATGCCTTGAGCATCTTGCGCCCGGAAGATATCTGGCCCGGTCGAGTACCCGACAAAGCAGTTCTTGCACGTATGGCGAGTTTGGATTTATGGGAGAAGTACGATACGCACGACAACGACAAGGCCATCTCGAAGTACCTTCATCACTGCACTACCCAAAGAATAGAGTTTGCGGAGTGGGACGTGAACATTATGTACGAGGAGCTGCGTCCGGTCCTCGAACAGTTCGAAGCTTTGCTTCCAGAATACAAGCCCGCAACCCATACGAGGACATTTAGCATTGTTGCTGCTCCTTTGCCGGACGGGTATTCTACAGCCAGCACAAGGATAATTGACCTTGGGCTGAACCCATCCTTCCCGGTTAAGAAAGCTTAGTGCAAGCGGGGGCAGCGAAGGGGCCACAACCTTGCAAGCAAGATTTATCCTTGTTGAAAAGGGACAGGTGCCGCTGCAGCTTGCCGATTTCTGCCTCTTCACCACGGCGGAAATAATTGCAGCGTGTGAAGGCGTCTCTTTTGAGACATTAAGGCAAAAGATTCGCGATGTTGAAAACAACGAGGAGGATTTGTACCGGAATTTCTCGACGCGACACGATCTGGAAAGGTTTGTGGCTTCTGACGATTTCAGATTGGGTGTGTTCCTAGAGGTGCTGTACTACGTCGTCGCGATTGCTGATTTCCTCTTTCAGCTCAGAAAGGACAAGGATTTCTATTTCGAGGTCAGGGAAGAATTGCAGCCGTGCCTCTATGTCGCGATTCACGACCTGTTTGCCTTCGACGAAGAGCAGATGAGGGAAGTGGAAGACACCCTGGTTAGGCGTGCCGAGGTGTACTGCGCGGACCTGGCGACAAGCACTGGCATGCTTCTTTCTTACATCCGAGATTGGGGGACCGCAGAATGGCAGCTCATATTATCAGGAGCCGCAGAATTCTACGCCATGGTTGTCTCTGCACGAACGTTTGGCACTACTCTGATCAACCACGCCGATGCGAAGGGCGAATTCGAGATAAGATGTATAACATGTTCCGAGACGCTGACCGGAAAAGTCCCTGGCCGATTGTTTCCTATCACTTGCAGCAAGTGCAGAACTAGATTTGAGATAGTGAGCGTGCGTTAGTCGCTCGCGGGAAGCATTTCTGCGCGCCAGGGCAGCCTCCAAGAATCAAGATGCACCCACAGCAAACAAATTGAGAAGGTCACAATCTACCCAAACTGCGACATTCAAGCCCCGGTTGCCGTGTGCAAGTCTTTTCAATTCGCTACTACAAGAAATCGGATTCTGTGTGTTCTGTGACATTCGACGCACTCGCCTCTGTGTCCCCCGCCCTAGGCTGACAGCGGTGTGCGGCAAAGTCGTCAGCACGAGATATGCGACAGGGAGCCGAGGCCAGCCTCATTCAATAGGAGCTGTTCGGTGATCGCCTATCACGACACAGCCGTCAACGACGGAAAGTATGCAATCCGCCAGTTCCGTAACGAGTGGCGTATGGCAGATGAAGATCACCTGGTGGAATCCACCAAGATCCATAGCCCGGCGCAGCATGCGCACGTACTCCTTGCCATTGACCGCATCCAGAGCTCCCACGGTTTCGTCCCGGAAAAGAGTTTCGTAAAGTACGCCTTCGCCTTGCCGCACGTTGTAGATGGCAATGCCCAGGTTGACGGCTTCGTTGACCAGTACGAACTGCCCGCCCGATAGCTCATCCACAAGGCACGTACGGTCCAGATTCTTGTTCCGGACTTCGACATCAAAATCGTCTACCATCCCCTTGCCGTCCGCCTTGGGCCGTTGTGTCCTGAATCGGATTTCGAACTTGTTGTCGAAGCACCCCTCAAGCAAAGAGTTGACCAAGATCGAGACTTGTGGTCCGGCGGCCTGGATTTCGCAGAGTTGGATCTCGTCCGGACCGAAGACCCTGGCGAGATAGGTGTAGTCTTCCTGTTCAGTCCTTGCCGCCCCGAGTTCGGCCTCGACCTGGGCCAGGCGGGTCCGAGCGGCCTCCATCTGCTCCTGGCGCTGTCTGATTTGTGCTTGGCGGGCAATAAGGCTATCCCGTTCATGGCGGCAGCAGATAATCATACGATCCGAGTTCTCGATCTCTCGTCGGGAAGCCTGCATCTTGCCGTCGAGGTCAGCGAATGCAGAGAGCCCTGACTCCTTCTGTGCCAGCCCCTCGGCCAGCTCTGCTCGGGCCTGATTGAGTCGGTCCAAGCCCTTCAGCCGCTCCTCCCGGCGTGCTTCAACAGCCCGCAATTCTTCGTACCGTTGCCGCTCCTGATCAACATTCCTGCGCTCCCGCTCGCAGCCTTCGAGTGTCCGGGTGAGCTGGGACGAGGGCGTGGCAATCTGAATGAGCGAACTCCGCTGGACCTCGACTTCAATTGAGAGTGTGGCAACCTCTCCCTCCAATGCGGGGATCTTCTGACCTGCCTCTACGGCGCGTCGAATCTTCGGGCAAGAGGCGTACGCTCCCTCGCCGCGGCAGGGCACGACCGCCAGCTCTTCACGCTCCACCCTCAGACGGTCAAGCTCGGCCAGGTTGGCTCTAAGCTCGGCATCGAGAGTTTGGACGGTGCGCTCGGTATCACGATTGGATGTCTCCAGACCCTGTATCTCCCGGATCTGCCGATGGAGTTCTTCGATGCGAGTGGCAAGTGTGGCACCTCGTTCCGTCAATGCGGCGAGATCCTTCTTTCCCGTCAGAAGGCTCTCATCCCTCCCTATCTGGTGTTTGGTTTCTGTGATCTCGGCGTCGGTCTTTCGCAGGCGCTGTTTCAGAGTATCAACCTCGGCCAGGAGCGGCTTCCGACTGGCTTCCGCTGCCTGAAGCTCCAGCAGCCGTTGTTGTGCCATACGCTTCTGGGTTTCCAGGATCTCAAAACGGGATGAAACGCTAGTAAGCTGGGCCTCAACTTCTGCCGGGTCTTCAACTCCGCCCTCCACCAGTTCCTTCAGGCTTCTCACCTGCCCTTCCAGACCAAGCGTGGTCCTGGCCACTTGCTCGGCCTTCTCTTTGGCTGTAGCCGCAATCAGTCTCAGCCGGCCCAGCCCGAGCAGCTCTCGGATAAACAGCTCCTTCCGCTCGCTCCTTTCAAGTGTGAGAAAGTTACCTGTACGCTTCTGGCTGGAAAAGATGCTGCTGAGGAAGAAGTCGGGCGTGCCAGCGCATTTGCGGACAAGCTCCTCAAAGGGCTCCTTCTTGCCGTTGGTCAGCGGTTTCCCCTCCCCGTTGAAGAGATAGCTTTCCATCTGGCGGGACTTGGGATCGATCTTGAGGAGCGACCGGTAGCGAGCGCCATTGACACTGAAAGTGAGATCGATTTCAGGCTGGGGATGGGTGACGAAGTCATAGAGCGAGCGTTTCTGGCCAGGCAGTTGACGAAACAGAGCTGCGAAGACCGATCCAATGAGCGTGGACTTGCCGGCGCCGTTCTCGCCCACGATGGCGATTAGCCCCTCACCCAAGCTGTCGAAGTCGACGCAGACTTCATTTGGGAATGCCTCGGTAATTCCCCGTAAGCGCAGGGTTAAAAGTCTCATGGGGTTTGTCCTTCGGGGGTGGTTTGGATTACTATTTCAGGGCAATCAACAGAACGTAAATTCGCTCAAGGAGGAACACATGCTCAATGCCGCAATTCAAGATGCCATGAATAAGCAGGTCAACGCGGAGCTTTATTCGGCCTATCTCTATCTCTCCATGGCGGCCGATTTCGAAGAGACGGGCCTACGCGGAATGGCCCATTGGATGCAGGTCCAAGCTAAGGAAGAAGCCAGCCATGCTCTGAAGTTCTTCAAGTACATCGCCGACCGCGGCGGACGAGTGACGCTCGCCGCCATCGCGGCCCCGCCCACCAAGTGGGATTCACCGCAGGCGATCTTCGAAGAGGTCTATAAGCACGAGTGTCACGTGAGTGGCTTGATTAACAAGCTGGTGGAGTTGGCGGAAGCCGAGAAGGACCACGCAAGCGCGGTCTTTCTCCAGTGGTTTATTAACGAACAGGTGGAAGAAGAAGCCAACGCTAGCGAAATCCTGCACCAGATCAAGACGATGGGGGATTCCAAGCAAGGACTGTTCATGCTGGACCACCACCTCGCCCAGCGGAAGTAAGCGGGAAAATCGTTCCAGCTAACAAGGGAAAAGACAGGCTGGGCGACCATCATGGCTGCTACAGCTCGCGCATAACCGAGAACAGCATGTTTGAGAAAGCTGAGGGGGCTTTCTGTGTATAAAGCGGCCCGGTAAAAGGGGAAGGGGTCTCTTTTGATTCCGCTGAAAAAGGCAGCCCCCTCGACATTGGCTGCCCAACGAGTCTACGGAAGGAAGTCACCAAGAGAAGCTGTAGTCGTTTCGCCAGCCCTGACTTCGACTCTGACCGTTCAGCCTGTCGTGTTTATTCCCAATAAAGGATGGAGGGTTCAGATTTCCCGAATGGAGAGCAATGCCTTCTCGACTTCCGCCAGCTTGGCCAGCAACCGCTCCTGGCGGTCGACCGGTGGGGAGCCTTTCATCGTCCAGTAGGCACGAAGCTTCTCCTCCGCTGAGCGAGCAGCAGAGATAGGAGCAGGCTCTACCGGGATGTCCGCATCGTGCTCGATCTTCACCTTCAGTTCGGCAGAATTGGCAGCCAATAACTTCTCCCTCAGATTGTCCTGCTGCTCGCGGCTGAGCAGGCGGTCTGGTCCATTGGGGACCGTCACCACGACTTTCACCCGAGAGTCTTTTAAGGTGACCAGGTCCAGGTTGTCAGGTAGCCGCAGCTCGCCATCTTCGTAGACGGCGTGAAGCTCAACCATCCGGCGGGTGGGCGACACCCTGAAATCAACGGTCAGGTCCGACAGGTCCGGGCGAAGGTCGGGAGCATTTAGTGTGACCAAGTTGTAGCCTTTGTCTTCGACCTCGCTGTAATCGCAGCGGGAAAGTGACCCGGCATACCAGACGCGCGGAGCAAGCTGCTGCCGGAGGTGAACGTGGCTGAGCCCGACATACTGGACCTTCAAGCTACGCAGCGGATCAAGGGGATACTCCGCGCATCGCCCCACCAGGGGTTGGCCACTGCTCACTCTGGCGCCCGCCACCCCGAAATGGCCAAAGAAGAGCTTGTAGCATCCAGGCCGCTCCTCGAATCGCCTGTTGAACTCATAGAGCTGCTCTGCGAAGGCCTCACCCAGACTGTGCTCGTTGCCAGCCATCTCAGCTTTCCGGGGATACGGGAAGACTGCGACAGAAGCCTCCCCCAGCTCAATGAACTCCGGCTCGGTGCAAAGGTATATCGGGTGTTTCCCCTTAGCGCGACCAAACACATATAGATCTCCCTCCAGCTCAGCACCGTGATTTCCCGCGACCAGAATCACCGGAGCGTGATCGGCCATTTCGACCAGCCTGTCGACCCAGAAGTTCCGTTCCTTAATCGTGGCCTTGTAAGTCGTGAGGTCGCCGTTGATCACAAAAAGGTCAACGTTCGCCTGGATGGCATCCGCGACAAACCATTCCAGGCACTGAGCGGTGTCGGCGAAGTAGCGGTCTTCATCGAGGTGGAAATCACCGGCGTGAGCGAATCGCAAGGGCATGCGGGACCTCCCTTCGTGTCAAAACATGAATACGTTCTTCTGTTAATGGGGAACGGTGGGTCGAAAGAGTATCGTTAACTTAGAGGGTAGTCCTCTGCGCGCCATGAAGGCTGCGGGAGCCTGGTCTGGCCAACAGGTTACCAAGGAAGGCTCGCCTCACCAAAAGTCGAATTAGCGAGTACGCCGTGCTCAGTGTACAAACGCCAAAGGCGCCAGGACGTGCTACATCTACGGTTTGCCGACAACTGTTTGATCGGGTTGCGGATTGCAATCCTGAAGACCCCGAACGCATAGAGATACATGTGAAGATCGCTGGTTCGGTAGCTCGTTTCCGCCTGGCACTCACGGGGCCTACGTGGCCAAGGACAGAGACCGAGCAGAAATTTCCGACTCGCCTCACAACGAGTGGCCAGCACTCGCCCAGGCTGCACCTCAGGTCGTCGCCACACTTTCCTGCCCGTTGGGTTCTTGGCAATCAGCCCGCTGTAACGTAGCTAGGGTGTCGTTCGCGGCCGGTCGGCTACGAGGCTCTCCGGATCCGACCGCCATCCCAGGTTTCGTTGTAGGGCCGGCACAAACGTCAAATGTTGTCTGTTAGCCCTCTTCTCCCATCCGCTCTTTCCGCGAATGTACGCAACGGGGCAGAACTGGAGTCTGCAGTTCAACCACTTGACCTGCGCCAATCAGAGGCCGACAATATTCGACGGATGGCTGCCAAGCTGGATCGTATGCGCTCAAAGCGAAAGACCACCGTTGCTCATGGCACGAGGCAACTCTACGGCTTGTCGGAAATCGCGCGTCGAATCTTGCGCTATGCCAACCGCGGGTTGCCGCGCGTCGATTTCCTGCGCAGAGTCTCGAAAGTGCTCATGGATTTCTCTGGATGCGACGCGGTGGAACTCCGGCTGAAAGACCCTGACCTGCATTACAGTTGGGAAGCTTCCAAGCAACTGAAGGGGTGGTTTCGCTTCACCATTCTGGGAAATCATGGCACCGCGGGGCGAGGGGTAGCGAGCTTGCCCACGACCAGGAACCCGACGGGCCTCGAACGCTTGTACCAGGATGTCCTGCACTCCCGCTTGAAACCCAGTTCGCAATTCTCGACACGTCAGAGGAGTTTCTGGACGGGTGATACGCAGAAGGCGATGCGGCTCGGTGGTACAACCAGGGCTGCCTTGGGAGGATTGTATCGATCCCTCGCGGTGATGCGTTTCGCGGTGGATGACCAGACAGTGGGGATCCTCCAATTGAAGAGCCTTCAGCCGGATTATTTTACCCGGGAAGAGGTCGAGTCGTACGAAGGGTTCGCACAAACCCTGGGGCTGGCCATCGCCAACCGACGCGGCCAATGGGCGTTGCGGGAACGGGTCAAAGAATTGACCTGCCTGTATGGTATCGCGCAGGTGGCGCAGAGGCGAGACATTCCGTTGGATGAGACCCTACAGGACATTGTGGAGCTCCTGCCTCCTGCCTGGCAGCATCCCGAAATCGCCACCGCACGCATCTTGTTGGATGGGCGGGCGCACAATACGGCGGATTTTGAGGAAGGGCCGCATCGCCAGGCGGCAGACATCCTGGTGGGCGGGGCGCGGCGCGGTGGCGTAGAGGTGTTCTACACGCGTGACAAGGCAGGGTTTGTGGAAGGGCCATTCCTGAAGGAAGAGCAGAGCCTCATCGACACGGTGGCAAGGGAAATATCGCTGGTGGTCGACCGTCGGGAAGCCGAGATTTCCAAATCGAAATTGCAGGACCAGCTCAGGCATGCCGATCGCCTGGCCACCATCGGGCAGCTTGCCGCGGGTATGGCGCACGAATTGAATGAGCCCCTGGCAAACATCCTGGGCTTTGCGCAGTTGGCCAACAAGCAGCCGGGAATGCCCACGACAGCAGCGGGTGACCTGGTAAAGATCATCAAGACTTCGTTGCAGGCCCGAGAAATCATCCATAAGCTGCTGGTTTTCGCCCGACAAATGCCTTTGCAGAAGATGCCGGTAAAGCTGAATCAGGTGGTCGAGGAGGGGCTGCACTTTCTCGAATCCCGTTGCACGAAGGCAGGAATCGAGTTGGTGCGCACGCTGGAGCCGGATTTACCGGAGATCAGCGCCGATCCATCGCAGTTGCAGCAGGTTCTGGTGAACCTTGTTGTCAATGCGATTCAGGCCTCGCCCAGCGGGGGTAAGTTGACGATCGAGACCCATGGTGGTCCAGACTACGTCTCTCTGGCCGTTATCGACACGGGTACGGGCATGAGTGAGGAAGTCAAAAGCAAGATCTTCACGCCTTTCTTCACGACGAAAGATGTCGACGAAGGAACAGGTCTGGGGCTGGCGGTGGTACACGGGATCGTCACCTCACATCGGGGCATCATTCACGTCGAAAGCGAAGCTGGACGCGGTTCACGATTCGAGGTCCGATTGCCGGTGAACAATTCCGGAAAAGCAGAAAAGAGCGGCTGAGATGTCATCCATGGCGCATCAAGAACGGATCCTGGTGGTTGACGACTCCGCGGATACGCTGGAAGTTCTGCAGCGAAACTTGCAGTCAAAGGGGTATCAGGTCCTGACGGCTTCGGGCGTGGAAAGCGCCGTCAGGGTTCTGGAGCAGTCGGCGGTGGACTTGGTCATCACGGACCTGAAGATGCCCAAACTTAGCGGTCTCGATCTGGTCCGGCATGTCCGGGAAAACCTGAAGAACACGGAAGTGATGATGATCACCGGCTACCCCTCCATCGGCGGCGCCGTGGATGCCGTCAAGACAGGCGCTGAGGAATACCTGGCCAAGCCTTTCACGGACGAAGAGTTGTTTTCGGCAGTGGGGCGTGCACTCGAGAAATTGCGGAGCCGCCGCGCGGTGCAAACCCCCACGTACCGGACGCCGGCATCGCCGTTCGGCTTGGTGGGCGAATCGGCGGCGATGCAGCAAGTATTCAGCGCCATTGCGAAGGTTGCAGTCACGCCGGCCACGGTGCTCATCACCGGCGAAAGCGGCACGGGCAAGGAACTCGTGGCCAGAGCGATCCACTACAGCAGCCCGCGCGCCTCAGCCCCCTTTGTGCCCGTGAGCTGTGCCGCGATTCCCGAGGGACTGCTTGAGAGTGAACTCTTCGGACATGTGAAGGGCGCTTTCACCGGCGCTTCCGAAACGCGTGCAGGATTCTTGCAGACGGCCGAGGGCGGCACGATCTTTCTGGACGAGATCAGCTCCACCACACTCTCCACGCAAGTCAAACTTCTCCGTGTGTTGCAGGAGAAGGAAGTGTGTATGGTAGGATCGACGCGCGGGCGGCATGTGGACATCAGAATTCTGGCGGCAACCAACAAGGATCTGCTGAGCTTGGTGAAAAAAGAGGCTTTCCGCGAAGACCTGTACTTCCGGCTGAACGTACTCACCATCGAGGTGCCGCCTTTGCGGGAAAGAGGGGATGATGTCTTCATTCTGACCCGCCATTTCGCGGCCAGATTCGCGCGGGAAATGGGAAGGGCCGAGCCCTGTTTCTCTGACCAGGTGCTACAGGTTTTCCGCAACTATCACTGGCCGGGAAATGTTCGTGAACTTGAGAATGTGGTGCAGCGTCTGGTGGTGATGAATGAAGGTGGCGTTGTCGAGGTTCCCGACCTGCCCTCCTTGATGCGGTTCTCCGGATTGCTCAACGCCTCGTTTGACCGGACGTTGGCCGAGGTCGAAGCTGAGTATATTCGCAACGTCCTGGCCAGCGTGAACGGGAACCGGACCCGGGCAGCGGAGATCCTGGGAATTGACCGCAAGACGCTGCGAGAAAAGCTAAAGGCCTCGGGGTCGCCTTCGTCTTGAAAGGGTCCCACCGGGGAATTGCTCCCCACCGGTTCAAATCTCCCCAGGTTGGCTAGCCAGATTGTCCTGCCTCACCCTGGCCATTCCTACGTGTGAATCCCTCTCATTCTGATTGACTTGCGCCACGTGAACGATGGCTGCGCCGAATACTTTCATCGTGGCGGCCAACGTGCCTCCGTTAGTGGCGAGGGGCGCGGGCAACTTTGCGCCATCCGCGAGGAGGAGAGCAATGGCAACACTAATCCATGCCGTGGCGACAAGTCGCGGCATTTGTTCAACCTGTAAGCATGAGGAAGATTGTATCTATCCGAGGGACCGGGGGCAAATCGTCCTCAACTGCGGGCAATTTGAACCGTGCCCGCCGATGCCATCACGGCCGCCCGACAAGGATCAGATGGAACTCGAGGAACTGTGGAAAAAATCCTCCCGGGACGAACCCGGCAAGGAGTTCAAGGGTTTGTGCAGCAATTGCGAGGACCGGCACGTCTGCATCTACCCCAAGCCCGTGGGCGGCGTCTGGCATTGCGATGAGTACCGGTAGTTCAAACGTCGCAGGCCGCCCCGACCGCATCCCGGAGGATTTGCGATGAGTCCGGAGAACCTCTTACGGATTGTAGAAGAACACGCCGGCGAGTATGGAGGACTGATTGGCATCCTTCAGCAGATCCAGGCGAGGTATGGCTATCTTCCCCCTGATGCCCTCGCCGTCGTGGCAGATAAGACCGGACGGTCACTCACGGATGTCTACGGGGTGGCCACTTTCTTCCGTTCTTTTAGTTTGCAGCCGCGAGGCAAGCACGTTTGCTTGGTGTGCCTGGGTACAGCGTGTCACGTCCGTGGGGGGCCCGTGATCGCGGAAGAATTCACACGAGCTCTGGGCGTTAATCCGGGAGAGACGACTCCTGACCGCGACTTTACGCTGGAAACGGTGAATTGTCTGGGCGCCTGCGCCCTGGGGCCGATCGTGGTGGTCGACGGGCATTACTGCGCGAACGTGAGCCCGGCCATGGTGAAGGAGATTCTGGAGAAGGCCCGGAAAGGTTTGGACAGCGTGGACGTGACCACCGATCAGCGCATCTTCCCTGTCGAGGTCAGTTGTCCGCGGTGCAACCACAGCCTGATGGACCCCGACCATACGGTCGATGGTCGCCCCTCTATCAGGGTGACGGTGTCCTTCGCACACGAGCACTTCTCGCTCCGCTTGTCGTGCCTGTACGGGAGTTACAACCAGCAATCGGACGGGGAGATTCCGGAAGAGGCGATGGTGGATTTCTTCTGCCCTCATTGTCATGCCCACCTCATTGGCGGTTCCAGTTGCCCGGAGTGCGTAGCGCCAATGGTGCCGATGATTGTACGCGGGGGCGGCATCGTCCAAATTTGTTCACGGAGGGGCTGCAAAGGCCACATTCTCGATTTGAACGGGCCGACGCTCTGAACAGCTACTAGGGTCGCGCCGGATGCCGCGTGGGGCGCGACGAGGCCATGCGAGACAGCCATGGAGAGACTCAGATCGCTTGACGATTTCAAGGCGCTCCAGGAGCGGATCTTGGTTGATCGGGAGCCGCAGATCCCGGTCATCGTCATCCCGGCAGGAACTTGTGGCCAGGCGAGTGGCGCCAATGATTTGATCCGCATCGCCAAACGCGAAGTCCTGAGCAGGGGACTGTCGGAGAGGATTCGGATTCGCATCACCGGCTGCCACGGCTTCTGCCAGGCGGAGCCGAGCGTGCTGATTGAGCCTGAGGGCACCTTCTACCCGAGGCTCGGGATCAAGCAAATGACTCGGATTGTCGAGGCGGTGAGCCAGGGGCAGGTGATCGAGGAGCTGCTTTGGCGCGATTCCAAAACTCACAGGAGGATTCAGAAGCAGAGCGATATTCCCTTCTTTCGAACCCATGGGCGCAAGCTTCTGGCACGCAACGAAAAGATCGATCCGATTCGCATTTATGACTACATCGAAAACGGCGGGTATTTGGCCCTAGTAAGAGTCCTCGAGCAAGGGAACCCGCGCTGGGTAGTGGAGGAAGTAAAAGCCTCCGGTCTCCGCGGTCGCGGCGGGGCGGGATTTCCCACGGGCCTCAAGTGGGAGTTGCTGGCGAACGCGCGTGATGGTCAGGGCAGATTTCTGGTGTGCAACGCGGACGAAGGCGATCCAGGCGCCTACATGGATCGCAGCGTTCTGGAAGGGAATCCGCAAAGCATCATTGAAGGAATGCTGATCGGAGCCTACGGCACCCGCGCTACGCAAGGGATTGTCTATGTCCGGATCGAGTACCCGCTGGCGATCAAACACTTGGTCATCGCCCTGCGGCAAGCACGTGGAATGGGGCTTCTGGGCGAAAACATTCTGGGCACCGGCTTCTCGTTTGACATCCAGATTGTGAAAGGCGCGGGCGCCTTTGTGTGCGGCGAGGAGACGGCGCTCATCCGGTCGGTGGAAGGCGAAAGAGGCGAACCGCGGCAGCGGCCGCCTTATCCCATCGAAAAAGGCATCGGCGGCAAGCCTACCGCCATCAACAATGTCGAAACGTGGGCGAACATTCCCATCATTATCAACGAGGGCGCGGCGCAGTTCGCCAGGGTTGGCTCGCCTCACAACACCGGAACAAAAATCTTCAGCCTGGTTGGGAAGGTGAAGAACACCGGATTAGTCGAAGTGCGCATGGGCGTCACTATCGGGGAGATTGTCTATGGCGCGGGGGGCGGGCCATCCGGGAGGGCGAAGATCAAAGCCGTGCAGACGGGCGGGCCGAGTGGGGGCTGCCTTCCCACCTCACTGTTCGGCCTGCCGGTTGACTACGACAGCCTCACCCAAGCGGGCTCAATCATGGGGTCGGGCGGCATGATTGTGATGGACGAAAACACCTGCATGGTGGATGTCGCCAAGTACTTCATGAAATTCCTGAAGGACGAATCCTGTGGCAAGTGCTTCACCTGTCGGAAGGGCACGCAGCGGATGTGGGAGATCCTGGATGACATCACCACGGGCAAAGGCACGCTGGAGCAGCTTGATCTCTTGGAGGAGTTGGCGCAGGTTGTGAAAGACACGTCGATGTGCGGGCTGGGACAGACCGCCTCCAATCCCGTCCTGAGCACGCTGCGCTATTTCCGCGGAGAGTGCGAACGCCATGCCCGGGACAAGCGGTGTGACGCCTTTGTCTGCAAGGAATTGGTTGGAGCACCTTGCCAATCGGCGTGCCCAATCGGCACAGAAGCGTGGCGCTATGTTGCCCACCTTGCCCGGGGCGAATACGAGGAGGCCTATCGCGTCATCCGCGAGGCGAACCCGTTTCCATCGGTCTGCGCCAGGGTTTGCGACCACAAGTGCGAAGAGAGATGCAGGCTCGGTGTGACGGGGGACCGCGCGGTTGCAGTCCGCGCTCTGAAGCGATTCGTTACCGATCGCATCGAACCGGGGAGCTACAAACCGGCCCGGCGAAGCTGCGTGGAGGCCGCGCCAGTGGCGATTGTGGGCTCAGGCCCTGCGGGACTCACGGCAACGCATTACCTCTCGCTCGAGGGCTTTAAGGTCAAAGTCTTTGAGACGGACCCAGAGCCAGGCGGAATGCTGATCAGTGGTATTCCTGCTTACCGACTGCGGCGTGACGTTTTGCGAAAAGAGATTGCCTCACTCATTGATGAAAACGTGACCGTTGAGTGCGGCGCCGCGCTCGGCCGCGATTTTACGATTGACGACTTGTTGGCCAATGGTTTTAAGGCGGTCTTCCTGGCTTTGGGCGCGCACAAGAGCAGGCGGCTGAACATTGCCGGCGAGAACCTTAGCGGCGTTTATCCGGCCATTCAGTTCCTCAAGGCGTTCAACCTCGGTGGAAAGAGCTTGGCCAAAGGGCGCGTGGGGGTTGTGGGTGGCGGCAATTCGGCCATCGACGCGGCCCGCACTGCCTTGCGGCAGGAAGGGGTGGAAAGCGTCACCGTCCTGTACCGCCGTACCCGTCTGGATATGCCGGCTCTGACCGAAGAAGTGGATGCCGCCATTCGCGAAGGAGTTCGCCTGGAAACGCTGGTGTCGCCGACTCGGCTTCTCTCGCGGGATGACCGCGTGACTGGCGTCGAGTGCATCCGGAACGAGCTCGGGGCGGTGGACTCAAGCGGCCGGCCAGCCCCCGTCCCAGCGCCAGGCACCGAATTCTCCCTGCCTCTCGATACCTTGATTGTCACCATCGGGGATGAACCCGACATCGACTACATCTCTTCCATGGGCATCAAGATTAGCGGAAAGGGGAGGTTGGAAACGGATTCTGAAACCCTTATGACCAGCCGACCGGGCGTGTTTGCCGGTGGCGATGTAGTGACCGGTCCAAACACAGTGGTCGACGCGATTGCAGCCGGGAAGAAGGCCGCGGCGATGATCGCTCGTTATCTCCGCGGTGGAGAAATGAGGCAGCCCCGGGAACTCCGGCGACCGTATGTTTATGTGCCGCCGTGCAGGGTGCCCCAAGACGAGCTGAATCAGACCTGTCGGACCGAACCCCCAACCCTCCCTCTCGAATTGCGGAAGCGGACCTTTGCAGAGGTGGAAATGTCCCTCTTGGAAGAGGAGGCCGTGGCCGAGGCTCGAAGATGCCTGCGGTGTGACCTCGAGTTCACTGCTGAGGGGAAAGTGGAATCAGGTTCCTTGATGGCAGGAGCGAAGTCTGCATGATCGAGCTAAGAATAAATGGATTGCCGGTGACGGTTGAGGAAGGAACGACGCTGCTGGAGGCGGCTCGTTTCCTCGGTTTTCCCATCCCGACGCTGTGCCATCTGGATGGTCTGACGCCCTACGGCGCCTGTCGCCTCTGCGTGGTCGAGATCGGGCAGGGTACGAAAGCGAAGCTGGTTACGGCTTGCACTTACCCGGCCGAAGAGGGGCTCACAGTCCGAACGGCCTCCGCGCGCGTGGTGCGAGCGCGCAGAATGATCCTGGAACTGCTGCTGGCGTCCTGCCCGCAGTCGAAAATCATCCAGGACCTCGCTTCGGCTCACGAGGTGCGCCAGCAACGCTTCCGCCAGGAGTACGAGGACTGCATCCTGTGCGGCTTGTGCGTGCGCATGTGCGCGGAGCAGATGATGGCCAAGGCCATCGGCTTTCGCGGGCGCGGCGAAAGACGGAGCGTCGGTACGCCCTTCGACGTGCGCTCGGAAGCGTGCCGGCTGTGCGGCGCTTGCATGTACGTTTGCCCCGCCTGCCAGCTTCGCTGCACTTACAACGAGCCGGAAAAAGCGATTTGCGGCAGTTGCGCGAACCTGCGCCCGCCGTGCCTGGAGAAGAAGCTGTTCGATGACATGATGTGCTACATGGCGCCGTGCGTGGCGTGTGAAATCAGGAGAGACTAAGGTCGTAGGGGCACCCCTCGTGGGTGCCCAGGGCGGCCATCCGTCAGTTGACGGAGCCGCCCCTACAAGGGGGCACCGCAATGTCGTTCTCAAGAGTCAATTCCTCAGCTGCAACTCTGACCAAGAACCGGACCGAGGGCTCGGTCGTTCCCGCTTCCGGCATGTGCGTGACCTGCGTGGACGGCTGCATCGGCATGTGTGAGATCGGCAAGTCGGCCTACCGCGGTCACGAGGTGATCTATCCACAACCGTTTGGGGTGATCACCACGGCGGGCGAAAAAGCCTACCCGGTGGATTATTCCCACTTCAACATCATGGGTACCGCCGCCGGTGCGCACGGGATTGAAGCCGACAGCGACAAGGCCATCTTCCCCGCCGTCAAGCTGGAAGTGGTGTTCGGTCACGAACACAAACTGAAGTTCCGTTACCCGTGGATCATTCCCGGGCTCGGATCAACCAACATCGCCAAGAACAATTGGGAAGGGCTCGCCATCGGGTCGGCGCTGGCGGGCACCGGCCTGACGATCGGGGAGAATGTCGCCGGCATGGATCCTGAGGCGGTCATCAAAAACGGCCGGGTTGTGAACACGGTGGACTTGAAGCGGCGCGTGCAGCTTTACAAAAGCTACCAGCGCAATGGTTACGGCGCCATTATCGTCCAAGCGAACATCGAAGACACACGCTTGGCTGTCCAAGAGTACGCAATTGAAAAACTCGGCGTGGAGTGCGTCGAACTGAAATGGGGCCAGGGAGCGAAGAATATCGGCGGAGAAGTGAAGATCAATTCGGTTCCCAAGGCCCAGATGTTGCACGAGCGAGGGTACATCGTGCTCCCTGATCCTACGGATCCCTCAGTCGTCCGCGCCTTCGAGCACGGGGCGTTTAAGGAGTTCGAGCGCCACTCCCGCGTCGGCATGGTCACGGAAGAGTCCTTTGCGCGGCGAGTGGAGGAGTTGCGCGGGGCCGGCGCCAAGCACGTTTTCCTAAAAACCGGTGCATACCGTCCGGCCGACTTGGCGCGCGCCATTTCCTTTGCGTCAAAGTACAAGCTGGACCTTCTCACCGTCGATGGGGCGGGTGGCGGGACGGGCATGAGTCCGTGGCGGATGATGAACGAGTGGGGCATTCCCCCGGTGGAACTCCACTCGCTCTTGTATGATTACGCCAAGCGGCTTGCAGAACGAGGGCAGTACGTGCCGGCCCTGGCGGTGGCCGGCGGGTTTACCTTTGAGGACCAGATTTTCAAAGGGCTGGCGCTGGGTGCGCCATTTGTGAAGCTGGTCGGCATGGCGCGTTCCCCCGTCGCCGCGGCCATGGTTGGGAAGACAATCGGGAGGGCAATCGAAGAGGGGCAATTACCGATTTATGTCGAGCGCTTCGGCAGATCACGGGACGAGATCTTTGTCACGGCAACGGAGCTACGCCAGCAACTGGGCGCGGAAGCCTTCGAGACATTACCGCCCGGCGCGCTCGGCCTGTATACGTACTACGAGCGGTTGGCCCAGGGCCTGCGTCAGCTCATGGCAGGAAGCCGCAAGTTCAGCGTTGAGCATATTAGCCGCGACGATCTCGCGGCTCTGACCCGTGAAGCGTCAGAAATCAGTGGAATCACGTACGTGATGGACGTTGACCGAGAGAAGGCGGATGAAATTCTCGGTGTAATGCAGTGCGTGTCAGCGTTGTAACAGGCCGCAGGGAGAACCAATACGAAAAGTCACCGTTGATAGAACAGGCTGGAGATGTAGGCTTAATCGAGATACACCGTAGCCCTGATATTCGGCTTACCTATGGACGCTGAGAACAACCTTCCTACATGGGACCAATCAATCAGTCCCGAGCAGCCGCTCACAGAACTTTGCGTCGAGTATGATCGGGCTCCAGTCGGACAGGTAACAGTTCCAAATAGCCCAAGCGTCAAGCAAAGACAGTCATTCTGCGCGCCGTATTGCATGACGATTCGAGGGCCGTCCTTCTCATTTGCGCTTCTCAGGACAGCTAGCGAAGTTGCACGACATTATCCTTAATGCAGGGGCCCTCGTGGGGCGAGGTTCCGGCCCCTCAATTTGGGAACAATCCCAGCTGATCTGACGTCGTGGCGGCACTCGATGGCCTGCGCGAGGCTTTACGCCTGGGTAGACTTTCAAGCGAAATACCGAACATGAGGAGTTGCGTCACCACTGCCGGGATCGGTCCTGGCGGTGGAATGATGACTTCTGGTACATCCCTCTCCGGAGGTTCTGCCTCGATTTCCGATGGTGATGTCTCCACGGCCCGAACTCCGAATACTTCCGCCTGTTGCTGTTGTAGTTGCCTCCAGACAAGGTCGGCGCTTTCCCCGATGCCCTTCTCCGTCACCAGCTCCCTGGCCATCGCCATCAGTATGTCATCGCCCTCGTCGATCGCCTGCAGGCCGTCACTTGCGAACTTCCCTTCCATCGCCAGCGAAACCAGTAGCTTCTTCCCCATCAGCCTCAGACACGCTTCCTGCATGGTGCCGGTGTAGTAGAAGAACTTGACGTTGACATTCGACCACTGTCCAATCCTCCATGAGCGCCGGCTGGCCTGCCGCAGGGTGTAGATGGAATAGCCGGTCTCGTAGAAGAAGATGTCCGGGAAAGACCACAGGTCGAGTCCCGTCTGGACTAGGCGGGGGTGCGCGATCACAACCTGAACGCCAGCCCGCAGTTGCCTCTCGTACCAGGACTCCCGCTGCTCCGGCGCGACTTCCGTGGTCAGTACCGCAACCCTGATCCCTTCTTTGGCTAGGATCCTCTCCAGGCGCCTCGTCACATCGCGCTTTTGCGTATAGACTGCGTAGACCTGCACCTTCCTGCCGCGCTCAAGCGAGGCTTTGATTTCCTCCACCAGCCGCCGCTCCTTGGCATAGACAAAGTCCTCATCCAGGTCGCGCGTAGCTGCGATCAGGAAAGGCTCACGACGCTGGGTTTCGGGATTGAACTCACGCCCTATCAAGTCCCCGAAACCGAAGGGCCGGTCAGGATAAGCCAGCAGAGCATTCAAGGCGACGCTTGCGACCGACTGGTTACCTCGATGCTCGCGGAGGGCCTTCTTGATGTCCTGTTCCACGTCCTCGTAAGCCTTCTGCAAAGGCTGGTCCATCTCCACACTAACCACCTCCTCCCGGTAGGGAGGGAGAGCATCGGAGATGTCTTCCAGCGACACGAAGGCACCAAGGCTCATCAGGAAGCGGCCAAACAGCAGGGGTGAGGCTCCTGGCCGATGGCGGAGCCGGGTTGTAACTCGCGCCTCAGAACAGGCATTGTCGGCGGGCTCAATCACCGTGATCTTCTCCAGCAACCCGTAGGTTTCGGTAAAGGCCCGAACACCGGGTTCTCCATACTCAAAGCCCTCGTCCAACATCCTCGAAGGCTCAAGGCGAAACAGAATGTTGAAGAGTTCATCTGCGTAGCCCCCAAGCAGGGTGCCAGTAAGCACTGCGATGTGGCGGGCGGACGCAGCCAGTGTACCCAGAGCGTTGCCCTGGGCCGTATCTCCTCCCTTCAGCTCGTGAACTTCGTCAGCTATTGCGTAATCGAAGAACCCGTCCATGTACCGACCGATGAAGTCAACCGGCGCAAAGCGTCGAATCCTCTTTCCATCTGCCTGCCAAAGCGCACTGTAGAGTGGCCGGCGGGCATGATTGGTTTCATCACCTTGGCCCAGCATTTCGCTCAGCTTCACCTTCTTGAAGTCCATTGCCAGCAGGCGCTCACCCTCAGTGCCGAGGTAGACTGGAGCCCCACTGTCAGGATTGACGACACTGCCTTGATAACGCCCGCAACGGGTAATCTGGTAGGCGTGCCTCCAGAAGTACCCAAGCTTGGCACGGTCCCGGCCGACAACGAACAGTGCCGGGGGAGGGCAAACTGAATCCCACCGCTTGCGGGCTGAGGGGGAGGTCCTGCGCAGGCGCAACTCGCTCAAGCTGGTCCGCAATCCCTCACGCACAATGCGTTTGTTGCGTAGCTTGACTTCGTTCACGCCGTGGCGACTGTTGGAGCTGGCAGGCGTCCGCAGCCCGTCGATGATGAACACGCGAACACGCGGCAGGGTGAGGATTGCTTCTCGACACCATTTCTCAACCAGCTGAGGCGGGACCATTGCGAGCGCCGTAAAGGGCCGGTCCTCAGCGTGGGTTTGAACGGCAGCCAGCGAGATCAGAGTCTTGCCCGTACCGCACTCGGCAATCACCGCTCCTGCGCGGGCCTGCTGCCAGCGCCGGACCAGGCCCATGATGGCAAGGGTCTGGGCGGGATAAGGCTTCCGAAGGAGCCTGCCAATCATAGGTGACGGTGGGTCGTCGATAGCATGCAGGGGCGGGTAGGATTCAAGGATTCGGTTTCCTAACTCTTGGGCATGGGCGCGCAAGTAATCCGAGATTGTCTCCGGCAGAGGCAAAGTGTCCTCCTTTCGTCTTGTGTGCAAATGCAAACAGGCGGTGAAGATGACGCGGCTCAGTTGCCGTCGGTTCCGATCCGACGAGGTACGGCTGTGGCTGAGCGTGATCGCCTGTAACCTGGGCAACTTGAGGCGGCGGTTGTACCATCCCAAGAGCGGCGAAGGTTGGTCCTTGACCAGCTTGCAGCAGCGGCTGGTGAAGACGTGCGGGCGGGGGGTGAAGCACGACCAGTATTACTGGCTGCTGTTGGCAGAGAGCGTGGCCGCGGCGACACGCGGCAACTCTTTGGAGGCGCGGTATGCGAAGCGTTCGAATTATCCCACCCTTGATTTTGCTTCTGCTGTTGGCGTTCCCTTGGGCTTGCGCCCAGGGCCCTCCTCCGCGCCTCGAAGTTTTCCTCGAAGGCGGCGGCTCTTTCCTGAATGGCAGCAGCGGCCAAATAGCTGTGAATTGTCCAGCGGCGGCCTGCCCTGTCGGAGTGCCATGTTCATGCCCCTCCGGCGCTTTGAGCAACACGTTTTCCAAGACGGCGCGTGCTTTTGCCGGCGGACGCTATCGGTTTACGCGGCATGACGCCCTGGAAGCGAGTTACTCTTACAGCCCCAACCACTTCTCACTTCAGCAGGCAGGGCTGGCGGCGCTCTCCGGGTACAATCGCGTTGATCTCATGTCCTTCAATTACGTCCGCTATCTCTGGGCCAAAACCTCTGTCCAGCCGTTTGTCACGGGCGGGCTGGGAGTCAACCGCTTCAGCGGCCCCTCGAATGCCTCTGCGGTTGTTTCAGGCTACGTCAATGCGGACAACGGGTGGCAGTTCGCCTGGATTTACGGAGGCGGAGCCGACCTCGTGCTGCAACGGCACCTTGCCTTGCGACTGGAAGTCAGGGATTACATAACTGGACAGCCCAAGTTCAACCTAACCTCCGGGACCAACGGCACCAGTCACAATATTGTTCCGAGCGCAGGGATTGTTTTCCGGTTTAAGTGAGAATCAAGGCTTCGGACCCCCGCAGGCTCAGGGAAAGCCGAGCCGGTGTATGCTGGACGGCAACCGGGAGGCCAAGAAGGAAATCCCGGTTGAAACCTTCAAGACGATTCGCATGACGGTGTGTCCTCCTCCGCCAGGGTGGCGGGACTATCTTCGCCTAGCTTCTTAAGGCTCTCCTCCCCCAGGTCATCCTTGCCAATTCGGAAGAAATTGTTGGCCAGGTTCCAGCGGACCGGCCCATTGCGGTCAGGAACCTCAATCCGCTTCTGCCGCAAGGCCCTTCGGATCCATTTCAGGAACAACTTCTTCGTGCCACTGACCAGCACCGGAGAGCATCCCAGCCCGATAAGCGGTTTGATCGCTCGACGGCGGTTGAGTTCCTCGTTGAACCACCCGGCCCACTCCGGCACGACCGGCAACCCAAAACGTTGCGCGATGCGATACAGCACAAACGTCGGGTCGTTATCACACAGGATGGTTCGCCTGCCTTGTGGATCTGCTCCCGGCCGCGTTTTGGCCAGTTCCGCCGAGATTGCCACCAAGTGGCGGATTGGTTTGCGGCCAGCGATGGTGATAGTCCCGCGGAAGCATTGGGCATCTTCACCCAGGCTAGCAGTAAGGGGATCCAATCCTGGAACCTCCACGGTAAAGAGGTTCTGCTCGATAACGGCTGCCCAGATGGCGCCAACGTCGGAGTCGCCACCCAAGACAGAGATGAGGTGGGCCTTACCGTTCCGCTCGTTATCGACCTCGGCAATAAACCGATCCAGCCGAAGGCGGATTCGCGTGGTGGTGTCCTTCATTCGCTTCGTATATTCCAGCACCCCGAAGCGCTCGTGGGCATTCTTCATGGGTTCCTCTTGTGGCTCGTGGGATTTGGTTGCGCGGGAAGCTTGAGGGGTGGCGTGGCAGCGTTACTTCAGTACCGCGACTTGGCCGGTGCTGTACACGACCGTCAATTCATTGGAGAAGCGCTCTTTCTCTCTGACCGTGACCACGCCCTGTTCATCTTCTTCCTCTGTTTTTTCCACTAACTTAACAGCCTGCCAGCAGGAGATATGGCGCTGATCTCCGGATCCAAAGATGCCGTTCAAAAGCCCTGAGCAAGCAAGGAGGCCGACATGGCCTGCGTGCAAGGGTGTGAGGGGACGGCCGGTGGCAGACACAGGCTCAGCAAAGAGAATGCGTCCCGCCTGTCGATAGGCCGCTGACTGCGGCAACAGATCCTCGATCTCATCCAGGGGCAGGCCACGGTAGACCAGTTGTGCTGGTCCGCTCACGGGCACGTCGTATCGGGTTTCGAGCTCGGAAGGCAGGACCGGGATTTGGGAGAGATTCCTTGCCAGGCTGGCGTAGTAAAGTCGTGCTCGGGTGATGTCACTGTCTGTAAGGCGCTCTTTCTCACGTCGATTCCGCCTTACTCCGAAGGCAACCACCTGCTTGTAGCGCACACACCCCGGCGCCTCAAGGCGGAAAACCCGGACATCGCGGAAGTGGGTGGCGAGAATCTGACTGCACTCAGCCAACCTCTCACCGGGGATGACAAACACCAGAACCCCACCGGGCTTGAGCCAGCGATAGGTGTGGCTCAGGAACGCCTGCTCTGTGCGACGACTGTCAGCCGGCCCCAGGGTCCAGTCATAGGGTGGATTCAAATACAGGAGACCAAAGCACTCGACCGGGCACTGCACTTCTAATGCATTGCCTTGGACTATGTTCGGAATCCGCTCCCTGGCTTGCTCGGCACGGTAGGCATCCAGTTCGATCCCGTAGCGAATCACCTCGGCACCGTCAGTGATGGCCTCGAACGCCACGCCATCGCCGACACACGGGTCGATTGCCGACGACGGAGCATCTGGAAAGCAGAGGAACATGCGAATCCGCTGGGCTTCGGACAAGGGCAGCGGGTAGAAGCCGAGTCTACTCTTCCCTTCAAAGCGCAAGGTTAGGCTCCTTTCTCCGAAGAGTTTGTACAGTCCTAGTGGAGGCGACGTCATCGCGTCAAAGCCTGGCAAGAAGCGATAGCCGTCGAATGCCCGTGGACTTTCCAACCTGATGTCAACAGTGCCTTCCCATCCCACTAATCAACCCTGTGTGGGCCGGCTTGACTTGGCGGTTTCCGGCGCGTAGTATCGGCACATCTCACTTCCAAGGAGGATCCATGAGACTCAAAATCATCTTCACGCTTCTCATCGTTTTGGCGTTGGCCGCGGCGGCTAGCGCGCAGACCAAGTTTTCCGGCACGCTCCAGTGCGGCAAACCGGACCAACAGCAGGCGATCGAGGTTGGAGACCGACCCAACCATTCTTTCGTGATCTATCAGCTCAAGTGCACTTGGACCAAATCCTTCGAAATTGCGGGAGTTCAAAGCAAGGAGCACGTCTCTACAAGCTTTGGTGAAGTCAGCGGCAATCGCTCGCATGGCCAAGATTATGCTGTGGGCACCATGACTAACGGAGACAAATATTACGTCCGTGGCCAGGGCTCAGCCACCCTGAAGGAGGGGGTGATCGAGAGCATAGAAGGCAAATCGAGCTTCGTCGGCGGTACGGGCAAACTCAAGGGCCTGAAGGGAAAGGGCACGTACACGGGTAAGGGTGCCCCTGATGGTACGGTGACTGTGGAGGTCGAAGGCGAATACGAGCTTCCTAAGTAGGGCCGCGTCGGCACAACAACGCACTTCGTCCGAACTGTGCGGTTCACAAGTATTTGAGAAGGTGAGCGACGATATAGATTGCGCTTCCAATGGCAGCCGCTAGGAGCAAAAAGCCGACAGCCAGCCAGAAGAATCCACGAATACCCTTAAATTGGCCTTGAGTTTCATCCATGCAGGGATCCTCCTGTGCCGCACCACGGGTGTGCAAATAAAGGTGTGTCAGTGTCCGTGCGGCCACTGGCAATGGGCGAGATTCATGCCTGCAAATGACACTGCCGACGTTGGTGAGAAGGTGTGTGCGTGCTGTTTGCCCACCGGGTGCACGTCGCTCTACCGCAGCGCCAAAACCCTTGCTAATATCAGGAAGGGGGAAAGGAACATGAATAAAGCAACTCTTGGATTCTGTTCTCTGGCCGTGGTTTTGGCCATCTTATTCCCTTCCGCTACCCGCGGACAAGAGGAAGCCCGCAAAACTCTCGATTTGGCCACCAAGAAGGTCTGGCGCATCAAGCAGCCAGACGTCGAGCACAACAAGACCAAGAACTACCCGCAGGTTGTTTTTGATGAGGGTGATCGTGTGAGGGTCGAGGCAGGTGGTTGTGCTCAAACGGGCGGGCTTGTCGGGCTGCCAGATTTGACCTCTACATACCCCGAGAGCCGGGAGGCACCGGGACTCGTTCGAATCGCCGACCTGAACGGAGAGGAGTACGAAGTTCCTGCATTGAACGATGATTCACCTGAACCCCATTATTTGCGTTTGGGATACGAGGGCGATGACTGCGAAGATGTTGGATCTGCTTGGGTTGAGGTGACGATTCAACGACCAGCTGCAGAGACAGGTCAGACATGGTCGTTTCGGCTGCCGAAGGACGGCATACTGAATAACAACAAGAGGATCGGACCGTTTTGCTGCACTGGTTGGACAGCAATCGTCCGCGGTCCTGATGATCGCCCCGTAGGGTATATCTATTTCTACGGTTGGGCTGGACAGGCCTACAATTGTGGCCACGGCAAGAGCATCGTGCCCGACCTGATTGTTCTGGTGAGCGGACTGGCGAATCTGACCGACTCAAAATCCCCAATGGAAAAGAGCCAAGTGCAATTCATTGCTGGCAAAGATCCAACAGGAACCAACAAATCAACTGAGGCAGGGGCACTAAGGTTCGACATCACTCTGGAGACAGCAGAGATCGAGAGGAGACATGTAGCGTACTTTGTCATGGGCTCGCCCAGCGTACGAGTTGATGTATCAGCCGCGGCGCAGTAGGTGGGGGGCCTCATGCCCTGCTCAGTTCACTCTTGCACCGGCGCCTGAGTCGCCTCCACAGAGAGGCATCAATTGGCAGCCGACTACTAACGCCTGTCGAGAGGCTGATGAAACCACCCTGATAACAAACGGTCCCGTACCGGAACAACCGCGCCAGCAATGCTAGAGCATGTTGCGCGAGGGTCGAGTTAACAAAGGGCTCCTGGCGCTCCAGTGCCTCAGCGGAGCTACAGCTTGGTTCTCCGTCATTGTCGAGATTCGGATCCACTATTTCAGGAAAGAGCTCCGACGCAGACCTCAGGCGGAGTTTTGCCCTGCGATTCCGCTCATTAAGCGGCTCACCCAAGATGAACTGCCCGCTATCTGCATTGTTGCCCAGATCGAGCCAGTACGAAACCGTACTCCAATTCCCAACCGCATCGCGAATTGTAGCCCGTGCTGCCCGCGTATCCACACACCCTACAACGATGTGAGCACGGAGGTCATCACCAGAGCAACTGCGCGAGATAAAGGTCCCCTGCCGCAGGTGAACAGGGACTGCTTCCCACTTCAGTCCCCAGAACAAATTCAGCCTATTGACCAAGACTATCGCCTTATTCAGGCCGACCTCTGACCTTGCAAAAGGCTGGCGGACGCAATTGGTGGGAGAAATCGTATCGCCGTCCAAGACTGTAACGTGGAGTCCTCCAGGATGGCCACGTGCCACAAGGGATTGATGCAGATATGGCAGACCGGCAACAACAGCACTGCCTGTTCCTCCACAGCCCACCACCAGCACGCGCACCTGCCGTTCAAGCAACTCCGGGTGGATGCGGTGTGTCTCCATGACCAACTCCTCAACTTTCGTTTCCGCGTGCAACGAATTCTTGCAGCGTCTCGCCGGCGTCGATCAGGTATTGAACTGGGAACCGATTCCTGCCGGTAAGACTCCTCCACAACCCGATGAATCCTCCAGGATGGCTGGTTAGCCGGACTGCTCCTGCGGCATGTGTGAATTCGGATTGAAAGTATGCATCTTCCCAAGCGGGTATCGAGGCGATGTCGGAAGACTCGGGTACGCGCATGCTGCCGGCACAGACTAAGCCTCGACTGTCCGTGTTCCAGTCGGGCGCTGTCTTGAGGGGCGTTTCAGGGCCCGGCCGTGAGGCTGTCGCCATTGCTCGCACAAACAGGTCCTTGCCCGCAACTTTGAAGATCAGGGCTGGATGCGGGAAGACAAGACCGTTGAGCTTCCGCGCTTCTTTATCCACCCCTCCGAAGAACATGACCCGCCGGCGCGGCCGTGACCACCAAACCAGCATGTCAGGAGTGCGCACCAGGACATTATCGGGAAGGATTTCTGGCTTGACCTCTGCTCCAAGGCCTTGAGCAAGAGTACGCAGGAACGCCGTGGTTAGGGCTTCACCGGGGGTGAGATAAGGAATTCCATTCTCACCCTGCTTGACTTGGTGCAAGCTCGCGAAGGCGCGATTGCCTCCACCCCGATAAACAAGGACTGCTTCGCTGAGTCTGAATTCGTTGTTGGCTCCGATGTTGACGTAGGCTTGCATGGCTCTCACCTTGAAATGATCCATTGTTCATTGCCTGGCATGAGGTCGATCAGCCTGCTCGCTGCGGCAATGGTCTGGCAGGCTACTCCGAACATGTGGAAAGTTCGCTGAACGCTCGCCATATCCGTGGGGTCAAATGGGATGATGATATTAGGCTCCGGCTCCACTTCCATCATTCCCTGGGCGTCTTCATCAGAGCAGCCGGCAACTGCGTCTCCTTCAGCGAACACGGCCAGCAGACAAGGCAGGGCCGGATTGCAATCCGAAAGCTGTTGGCCGATATCGTCGTCAAGCTCGGGTCGCTTCGCCTGGGCGGACAGGTGATCGAGGGCGAGTGCGGCATCCACCAGGTTCTTTGCGATTGGATTATTTATGTTGTCCTTGAGGCGAGCAAGCTCAGCCTCATCCAGCGCCTCCAGCCGCATGCAAGGTGGAATGGACCCCTCGACATCCGGGATTTCATACTGGTCAGCGTCCGGCTCCTGTGCGGCCCATTCCCGCAAAGTCTCTGCCCGTTCTTCAGCATCCCTGAAGTCGTAGATCCTGAGCCAGCCATTGAGGGCTCCAATGAAGAGGTGGAAGAATGTAGCTGGCAGTTGTGGGTGGATGCTCTCCAGCAGCTTCAGCGTTGGCCCAAAGGTCACACAGCCACAGGTTGCCTCGGAAGGCTCGACAATGAGGAACAATTGGTTGGGCTTGGTTTCATCACTCTCCGCCCATTCACAGGGAGTGTTGCTGATAACGGCGGAGAGAAGGAAGCGCCGACGAATGGCTGAGCCGCCATGAGCCTTGACAAGCCGCTCAAGCGTAATCCTGATGAAAGATGTTGGGTCGTGTTCCACCCTTTTCCAATCTCCGGGGACGGCGATATCCAGCTCCACGAGGGCCTTGGCCAGCATCACTGCCAAGCGGTCATCGGCTACCAACCGATGGACTAGCGGGGCAGCGTCGAGTCGTGGTATTAGGAGACCCCTTCCCTGTCCCATCAACTTACCGGAGGTAGCCAGCCGGGCGGAGCGTCGAGTGGTGTGCGGTCGTAAGTGCGAGCGCTCGCCTCGACTGCGGCAGCGCAGAGAGTGGCGGCTTTTTGCAGTTCCCGGCATCTCGCAAACCTCCCGAGGAGTGTCTGGTAACGGGCGTGGCGGCCCTGGCGAAGTCTTTCAAGTTCCGCCAGGACCGCCTGCTTCGTCACCTCCTTGCTTGCTGGATTTCGGCTCATTGGGTTATCCCTTTGAGCCGATGGCTCGCGTGAACTGATAGCGCAGCTTGTCTCCGACCGCCTCCGGCCCAGTGATCGAGGCCGTGGCGATGTCTGGATACTGGTGCGCATACAGGTTGCGAACTTCCTCCAGAGAAAGCTTCGGATCCGGGTCCGGAAGCCTCACACCATTAAATTCGAAGATACGAGAAAGTACGTGGCTCTCCATCAGAGTGCGAGACCTCCTTTGGATTGAGTTGGAGCGGGTTCGGGTGTTGTAGGTGGGAACAGCCCGAATGTTCCCGCAGATGCCGAAGAGGGCGCGGACTCAGCAGGAGTTGGGGATGCAGAAGAGGCAGGTTCAGTCGCGGTGGCAGTTGCGGGTGGCTTCTGAGATACTTTCTTGCGCTCTTCGGCTTTGCGCTTGGCTTCCTCCTGTGCAGCCTTGGCGGCAGCCTCCATGGTGGCTTTGGCTTCGGCCAGGGTGCTGGCAGTTTGCTGGTGGGTTCGGACATAGCCGGCCAGATCCTTGCCGAGTTCAGCGTCGAGTTCCTCGGGCGGGCCGGTATAGGTGAGCGGTGTACTGAGAGCCGGGTTGTCGCCGGCCTCACCATGGGGGATGACGTTTACACGAAGTGTTTTGTCATCCACCTTGGCCACCGTGATGAGCACAGTGCGGCCGGCAAGAAGCGGCATGAGTTCAACGAACACAGGACCTCCTTTTCGTGGCACATGCGCCACGCGTGTTATTAATTGGAAAGAGGATTGGGTAGTAGGTCAGTTTGCGAGAAGCGACGCTTCGTCCATGTGGCTATTCGCAAGAGCTAAAGGGGCTACGGCAGGTAGTTTCCGGGTTCGCGACTATTCGCCCGGAGTTGGGCTCAGTTCACGCTTTGGGCTGTTCTCTCCAGTCACCCCGAACCCAACGGCACCAAACGGACTCCCCGAGGCGGCCAACCAACCGATGTTTGTTAGCTTTTCGGAGAACACGAGGCAAGCCGCTGCTTGAACGACATACCGCATAGCGTGCAGCGCTCATCGGAATCGGGACTCACCGAACCCACCTTCTCAATGCATACCGCGCAGGGCTTAGCACGTAGCGACTCCAACAACAACTTGGTCTTGTCGATTTCTGCCATAAGCACCACCTTGTATGGAGCGGATCGCCGAGGCCGGTTCAGCTTGAGGCTCGCACCGCTGCCTCCACTCTGTTCCCCTTGGGAGGTGAGTTCGCGACCAGGTTACTCGCTGTGTCCGCCCGCGGGGGCTGTCATCCGCCCTTGGGGAAACACCTGCCATAACAACTATACATCGGTTTTTTCCGATTAAACCGGAAAAGAAGGGACCAGTCGGTGTTGGTCATCTCATGGAGATCGCCGATATCGACGTGTCGGCTGCGCGGAGAGGACCGCCCTCCTGTGGGTGTTCAACAACGTCCCTCATCTCTGGCGGCTGAACGCGTACTAGTGGCCGCAGGCAAACCGGAGATATGGACCGCCCTTACACCTTGACGATTGTGCTTGGACGGCGTACTCGGAAGTAATCCACTTGGCTGCAAACGCCCATTCAGGAAACTGACCCGCTACCGAAGATTGAATTGATCGGGGCGGGTAGACGAAGGCGTGTATACTCAGAGGGGCTGGAAAGCCAAGATGGAAATTCCAGTTCGGATCGGGAGGTGGGGCCATGTGGAAACGATTTGGACATTTTTGGTGGGCGTTCTTGGTTTTGGCTGGAATGGTTTTGTTTCTGCCTGGCTGCGAGCAGAAGACCATTAATCACATATTAGTCGACCCGCATCGCTATGCAAACCAGGAAGTGGGAGTGGTCGGTAAGGTGGTCAGGAGCTACTCGGTCCTGGGTCATGGGGCTTACGAAGTTGATGACGGGACAGGGACACTGTGGGTGGTCTCGAACAACGGCGTGCCGCGGGAGGGCGCGCGCGTCGGAGTGAAGGGGACAATTCGCGACGGCTTCAACCTGGGAGATTTGGGGCCCATCTTGAAATTACCTGAATCTGTCCGTTCCGGCGTGGTTATGATGGAATCTGAGCGCAAAGTGAAGGACTAAATTGAGTTGATCGGGACGGGTAGCTATACTGCCCTAAGCACTCTTGGCGTTGTCGCGTCTGTGGCTGACCGGAGCGGACTGTGCTCGCTCCGCCGCCTTCACCGAGAATCTGGAGGCGTCTCCTGCACTTGATGTTCGCGGGATAATGAAAATGCCAAACGACGAGTGGATTAGAACACTTGCAGACGGCAGAAAGGTGAAATTCAGTAACGACGAACTGATGGACACCACGTTTATCACCGCTCAGATCGAAGGTAACGAAGTCGTTTATTCGATCCTGATGAGCAAAGCAGAAACTAAGCTGAGTCGTGAAGAGGTCGAAGGGCGTTTCGAACGCGAGCTTTCGAGGAAGTAGCTGCGGCGACTAACGGTTATGACGCGGCCACTGCGAGTCTTGTCTGTTCGACGCCCCCTTTCTCGCAGACTTGGCGATGCGGGGCTGCGCCATTTCTTTCTTGATGCGGGCGAGTGTCGCTTTGCTAGATTCGTTCCTCGGTTCCCTAAAGGTTCCCATGTCTACCCCCGAATTGTGAGAGGAAACTCTTCTTACTCTTCCCCCAAGACATCATCATAGAAGCGACGAAGACATGTGTCTGTTCCATTACGCACAGATGTCTGTGCAATCATGACCAACCCTCGTATCTGAGTTGGGCATTCGCGATAAGAGGTACGACGAAGCCCAATAAATGACTGCCCTTAAGCCCAGATTTCCTGACAGTGAAGGATATCCTGACTCAAGCAACTCGCCATGGCCTGACGGCCAGGCTCGTACGTGAAGCAAGTCTGATTACGACGTTTGTCGCGCTCACTCCTCGACGTGACTCATTATCGTGGCACATGCGCTGACTTTCACCAGCGCCATGTGGGTTTCTGATTGGGAAGTACTTTTGGTAGGGTCAGCTTACGACAAGCGACGGTTGGCCACGACTCGAGTGGGAAGACCAGGAGGGATTTCCAGTCGGCGAAGCGGATAGGGGGTAGCCACGGCAAGCTCTTTTTAGCCGTGCGTTATTTATTGGGAGGAACAAAAGCACAAGGCATTCCCTCAGTGCCGTGGCTACAGACCACCAGCGCCGACACCGTGTACGTGAAACTGGCTTAGTGGGAAAACACAGAATGCACCGCAGAGTTTGTGCATTTTCATGTTAGATAACCCGGATTCTTGGCCCTCCATTAAATCCGGATCATTTCCGCGCCATGAATCCGCCCAGCAGTCTACTTGCTGATCACACCGCAGGCAATACGCGGTCCGGCATTGCCGGCAGGATCGGTTTTATTGTCGTCGGGGTTGGCGTGGATCACCAGGGCTGTGCCTTGCGGCTGAAAAAGCGAGTTCTGTCCATCCCCCAGAGTGACCCCCGTGACTACGACCTTCACCTTCGCCTTGCCGTTAGCACCCACGGTGAGGTTCTGGAGGTCGCCGGCGTGGTGCCCCTCGGGGTTCTCCCAACCGTGCTTCTTACCTTCAGGATTGAAATGGCCCCCCGCGCTCTTGAAGTCCGGCGGCTCGCACTTGCCCACCGCGTGGATGTGGAATCCATGCACGCCGGGGGGAAGGTTTGAGACCTCGAGAGCCAGGCTTACCCCCTTGGGAGTCTCCTTGAGTTTTGCCGTTCCGACGCTCGCTCCCTTGCTATCGGCAAGGTCGGCTTCGGCTGTCGCTGCGCTCTTGCCGAAAGCCAAGCCCGCAAGCAGCAGTGCCAAGCAAGAAGCCAGTATGATCTTTTTCATGGTTGTCGTCCCCTTTGGGCTGGAATTTCCATTATCGACTCCGGCCTGACCAACAACGTACACCGGACCGCCCCCGAATGCAATCGCAGCCGGGTTTTCACCGGCCGTCTGCTGTCAGGTACGGCTCGGCTTGGGTGTCTTCGCCGTGCTCTTGGGGAGCTGGGGCGGCTTGATGTACTCGGCCGGAATCTCGCCCGTGAGCGTTTTCAGAAAGATCACAATGGAGGCGATCTCGTCGTCCTTCAGTTGCTTGCCCAGTTGGTACTCCGCCATCTCCTTGACCGCTCCCTCCAGAGTGGCCACTTTTCCACTGTGGAAGTAGGGCCCGGTCATGTCGCTGTTCCGCAGAGAGGGTACTTTGAAGACCAACCGGTCACTTGCCTGCCTCGTCACCGCTTGGCGTCCGGCGTCGGAAGTGTCTGGGTACGGTTTCACGGCCCCGAGTTTCTGATATACCTCGCCACCCAAATAGGCCCCCGCATGGCAGGCCTGGCAGCCTACCTCCATGAATTTGTTAAAGCCGGCTTTCTCCGTGTTACTAAGGGCTGACTGATCTCCGTTGAGGAATTTGTCCCAGCGAGAGGGAGTCATCAGCCTGCGCTCGAAGGCTCCGATAGCTCGGGCCGTGTTCTCGAAGGTGACGGGATCCTTATCGGCGGGGAAGGCCTTCTTGAAGGCGTCGACATACTCGGGCATGGATTTCAGCACCGCAACCACCGCCTTATCAGAGGACATCGCCATCTCGACCGGATTCATGACCGGTCCCTTGGCCTGCTCCTCGACATCGGGAGCGCGGCCATCCCAGAACTGCACGAAGTGGCCCGCGGCGTTATACACCGTAGGGGCGTTGCGCGTGCCCTTCTGACCCTTGTGGCCGTCGGATACCGGCTGCCCGTCTACTCCGTACTTGGCCAAATCGTGGCAGGTGTTGCAGGATATGTCCTGGTTCTTCGACAACCTGGGTTCGTAGTACAGCATGCGGCCCAGATTCACCTTCGCCTCGGTGATGGGGTTTTTCTGCGACTCCACCGCGTCGGGCAAGGGCTTAAACATTTGGAGTTGCGCCGTCTCCACCACCACAGCCTTTGGCCCACAGCTTGTCAGATGCATCCCAACCGCGAGCACGATCGAAAGAGGGATCAGAATAGGTACCAATCTTCTTTGCATGGCAGTTGTCCTCTAAAAACGAAATGTCTTGTTCACCGGGATTCTGTTACGGCTCTCCGGCTGCCACAATCATAACCCCGATTCTGCCGTTGCAGCCTGGTCTTTCATCCTCCGCCGGTTATGGAGGAGTTCCGGTATTCAATCAGGACAGGAGATAAGCTGGGCCGCTTGGACTGCTTATCATTGAAGCGTTCTATCGAATCTGGCGTATTGCCGATCTTCTTCGATAACGCGTCGCATTCCTCATTTTGCTCACGAGGAATCCAGCAGAAGGTTATCTGCCATCCCAGCCCACGCAGGTAAGCAAGCAACGCTTTGGTTTCTATCGCGATTGAGAGGTAGAGCCCTTTGCGGACACGCCAGTTGCCACTGAGTTGATTTATTACCAGGTTGGAATCTCCATGGATGGTGACTCGTCCTGGCGGGCGAGAACTCAGGTATTCCAGGATGTGGAGGACACCTGCATATTCCGCCACATTGTTGGACATTTTACTGCCCTTGCCCACCAAGCCGTGTTCCTTCAAAAGGACGGTACCATCATCGTCCTTGACCACGACTCCGAAGCTGGCAGTTCCTCCGGGATTGACGGGTTCACAGGCTCCATCGAACCAGGCAAGGTATTCATTCATGCTGCCTTCTCGCCTGGGAAGAGGAAGGGGAGGGGGGAGCGAGGAGGAGGTAGAGGGGGGAGGGGATGGAGGTGGAGTGAGTACATCAGAATTCGACACTACCCCTTTCCTGGCCGGATTGTTATGAATAGCAGGCATGAGATTGTTCCAGGCAGGAGGTTGATTATGGGGATCTATTGCAATCAGGGAATCATCTCTCCGCCATGGTCTGTCGTCCAGGCTACAAAAGTCGACACTAATCCCGTCTTGGCTAAACTCGCTCTGAACGTGTTTCTCTGGAATTGTTGCTCTGTATGGAATTATTACAATCACGCATATATGACATAATTATTAGCAAGCAAGGGTTGACTAATGATAGCTCGAATTAGAAGAATGATCTTGATAATACGCCTGGCCCCCAGGCCAGGCTCACAATGAAATGATTTAACACATATAAGCTCATCCTTGAAAACGATCTATTTCAATCACCTCTGCCTGCAAGTCTTTTTCCTAGAAAACAGACACACTCCGAGTAAGTGCTTCCTTCGTGCATAGCCACTGAAAAAAGCTATGACCTACTCGCACTCATTCGACGGTGGTACTGCCTTACTCGTCGCCGCCATTGCCATCCCGCCTTGCCATTTCCGTAGCAGGTATCCCAAACTGACCGATTGGGGACCTTCTTCAACGTTACAACTCGGGTGCCGCTCTTTAAGCTGGCTGTGCTTCTCAAGGCCCGTGGGCGTATGAACTTGGATAAACGCCTGGTATGGACTCCATACCCTTTCCCGAGAGGTGGTGCAGAAGCTGACTTGTGGGATGGACTCTACCTTACCTTCCGGGCTAGCCATGGGACAGCGATCAAATCGGGAATTCCCATGGTTGGCTACGTCGCCGGTGTGGATCCCCACTGTAGCGGCCGTTGCTTTAGTCACGTAACTGGCGGAGAGTTGCTTCTTGGTCAGCTTCATGTTTACTGCCTTGCTTGGGGAACCGGTGAGCCAGAGGCAATGGGCTCCCCTTAAATAACTCACGTATTGCTAATCACACTAATATTGTACCAAACCAGGCAATGTCAAAACTATCCCCCGAAATGGCACTCCGGGGAGGCTCTGACGGCGTCAGTTGTCGATGGGACCTAACTGGGGTGCGCATTCAACCTTCCCGTCTTTCCCAGTCTCTCTGCCCTCGGTAAAGGGGAGGCCGGCAGCTACCGAACTACCGGCCCTGAAGCTGGGAAAGCTGAATCTGTCTTACGCTCCTGGTTAGTATAGGAAGTCTCGAGCAGTCAGCTTTCCACAGTTTCGCTTATTGTTCGCTTGTGGCTTGTATCGTACTGGAAACACACCACATATAGTTGCAGCGGATTACGAGAAGAATACGAGGTCTTCCACAGTGGAGGTATTAGGGAGGGCTGCGGGACCTAGTGCCAGGAGGGCTCAATCCGGGCCAAGAATCGGAGTGCGGGAGTGGACTCTTCCGTGTCGCTCCCACGAACGCAGGTACGGAGGCACATTTCCAGCAGGCAGACTGTAGTGGCATCCCCATCCAGATTTACGACGGACGCTTGCTGCCGGGGTATCGGGCATGAGAAAATACCACGCTTAGAACTGCACTGAGCGTGGCTTGAAGAAGTGAGGAATAAGATGTTCTGCACGAAATGTGGCAAGCCCAGAGAGTCAGGTACTAATTTCTGTCCCCACTGCGGATCTCGGTTTTCAGTAGAACCGTTCGACCGTGTAACCACCTCTTCCACTCAGGCGCAACCCATCCGAGGCACAATACCGAGCGAATGGCCGCAGGGTTACCATTTTTCAAGGCTGCCGGAGGAGGAAATCCAAGATAAAGATGTGTTTTGCAATGTCCAAGTCAACAGGATATTTGATGTCGACCCCACCCACTATCTCCCCCATCAACGTAAGTCCTACCAGGTTCCTTGGATGGTTGTCACGAACAGACGAATCGTATTCTTGGATGACTCCAAGCCGCCTGAGCTGTTCTCCCAAACTGTAATCTTCAAGCGTCATCCGTTTTATGACAAATATGGCAACAAGATAGATCGCCCCGGCGTGCCGCCACCCCACTCCGCCGATTGGCAGGATCTTAGCCCGTTCTGGACTCTAGTGCCATTAGCTAACGATCAGCTTGACCAAGAGCTTAAGAAAAATCCCAAAGCGTACTCAAAGGCGCCAATGGCGGCGTGGTGGATCCAGGGCTATCGCGTCTGGAACTGGATCGGCAGTCCTGTCAAACTTCACCAAGACCCTTCTGATCCAACCCGGTGGGTTATCGAAGTTCCGAAGATGGTGCTCATACGGGCGTTCGCGGGGGGGGGGGCACCGGGACGGCATATTCCGAGGGACCATGAGGAGGGCAGGGCTGAACTCATCCTCAAAAGCCTCAAGGACGCGCAGGATTTGCAGGATTTGGTAGATCGTATGAACAAGTTTATTCCCGTGGAGCCCGCTTCGCCATTCACTCAAGATTACATCACGAACTACCCAGTGAAGCCCATGTCTGGGCCCTATCTCGCATACTATTATGTATTTTGGATCGGCCTCGCCGCAGCGATTATGATCGGCGTCCTCTGGGGTTTGGGCGCTCCTTTTTGGATCACAGTTCCCCTCATCTTAGGTGGCTGTCTCAGCGTAGTCTACTTTCTCCGCCAGAAACACCTACGCGCAGAAATTTCGATTAAAGAGAAACGTCAGCCTCAAGGTGATCCAAAGCGCCTTGTCCGCCGTATACTCGCTTGTTTGGGACTATTCTTTGTATTCCTGTCCGCGGTGGTCGTAAAGCATTGGCAATCCGTGTCAGTTCACGAGCTATCAGTCAATGCTTCGAAGAGCTCTGTCTTGCAACCTCATCCACTGAATCAAACCATAGTTGGCGGTGTGTGGCTCGGATTCGAGAACGCCCCGATCAAAGATCGAGAGAATGAGCTGCGCAGTCAAATCGGAGGCCAGTTCCGGCGCGTAACGGCAGATGGGAACTTTAACGATTTGTGCAGGAGCATCGGCGGGCAGTGCATTCAAGTGCGTGATTGGCAAGGATGGAATTTTACGTGCGACACAGTTTCAAACGTAAGACATGACGGATCGCGATTGGCGCTTTGCAAGTTGCCATGAGACCCGAGTCGCCCCTCCCGGCAAATAAGCGAGACCTGCTAGGGGGAACCCAGCTGAAAAGCGGGCCAGGGTCAGTGGTTGCTGATCGAGGGTTTTTCCCGTGATGGCGAAGGCATTGCCTGCTGGAAGAGTTGAATCCCGTGCGGAAGGGGCAGGTGAAGCGGCAGAAAGATGGGTGGTCGAGTTGTTTTGGACAAGGCGACGGCACCGGTGTGCCCTATTCAGATTGATGACGTGCGGTTGCCAACGAAAGCAGGAGGGGTTGGCTGGCGCGACCCCCCCCCCGCTCTTTGGGCATTCCAATTTCCCGAAGGGACTTGGGCAGCAGACGACTCATTCCAGTTGGTCCATACGGAGGATGGACGCATCCTGTAAGAAGTAAAATGTGGGCACGGTCGGGGGCAGCCCGTCAAAACGGGATTTCTTGATCCGTTGTCTCGCTTCCCGGCTCGTTAAAGGGGTTGTCACCCTCATCGCTCGGCTCCGCAGCCTTCGACGATTCAGCCGGCTTTGCGCCGTTGCCGTTCTTGGGCGGACCCAGGAACCTGAGCGTGTAGACGACCACTTCCGTCACGTCGCGCTTCTTCCCTTCCCGATCCTCGTAGCTGCGCAACTGGAGTCTTCCTTCAATAAACAGGAACTTCCCTTTGGTGACGAACTCGCCTGCGATCTCCGCCCAGCGGCGCCAGGCAACGCAGCGAATCCAGAGTGTGTTGGTCTTTTTCTCCCCGTCGCCGTTCTTATAAACTTCCTTCACGGCCAGGGAGAAGTTTGCCACTGGGATGCCGGCTTGGGTGAACTTCATCTCGCTGTCGGCGCCGGCGTATCCAATGAGCATGACTTTATTCAGCATATGGGTATAACTGCCTCCTTTGTATGGGTGGGTAAGAACCGATGGGCAGGGCTCTGATCACGCCTACGCCTCATCGAAACGGAACTTGCGCCTTACGCGATCACCAACCAGCACGTCCATTTGCGCGGCGACCTGTGCCTTGCCGTCCCGCACCCTGGCATGTTCCGAAGGCATCGGTCTCCCGCGACCAGACTTACACTGGGAAGACAAGCAACCGTATGAACTGCGAGCAGACATTCACATTCCATTCATTACTTCTGTTCTCCCACGCCAAAGGTCTTTGACAACTCGAGAAGTCAATCGCGTGTTTTCGATTGAAACCTTGGACTACCCTGGATATTGCCGAGCGGTTTGACAATCCACTCGCTCACGTATGACTTCGATCACCTATAAAGGTCGGTTTTCAACAGGTGTGTTGAAAACCTTGTGGAAAAGTGGGCTGAAGGTTACAGAAAGGTTAAGGATTGGAAGAGCTTTTAGCTCTTTGCACCAACCTGTAGCATCTCCGAACATGCTCGGGCGGCCCCCGAGGGGAACGCACAGGCCGGAGTGAGCCTCCTCGTCCGTCAGGTTCCTCCATTTTTCATGGATGGATTGAACCCAGGGTGCGGGTGCTCTCAATAAGATTTACTCCTCAGCGAACCTGAACTTGCGGCTGATCCGATCACCGGCCAGCACATCCATCTGTGCGGCGAGATCTGCCATGCCTTCCCGCACATGGGCACGGACCAGCGGCATGTTCCGCAAGGCATCGGTGCTCACTCCCTCAAGCAGGGCGCGCGCCTTCTCGACCTGCTCCTTTAACTCCTGGTCGTCCACCACGTTGCGCAAGTCAAACGTCCCGAGGAAATCGCGGAGCTTCAGGAGAGTTGATTCCCGCAAACGCTGAGGCTTGCCATCCGGCTGATCTCCCAGCCGGTCGCGCAGGTGGCTCACCAACTCCAGCAGCGAGGCCCGCATCACCTGCTGGATCTCCGTACAGGCTTCCGACATCGCCACCACGGCCTTTTCCCGTTCCTCTTCAAAGAATCGGGCTGAGATCTCTCGGAGTTGTTCGGGCACGCCATAGCTGACGTATTGCCAACTGAAGGTGAAGTGGGAGCGCACCTCGTCTAGGGGTGGGTAGTCAGCCGGGTTATAGAGGGTGCGCAATCGCCCAGCGGCTTCTTGGCAGAGGCGCGGATAGGCGCTAAGAAACGACTCCACCAGCTCGCCTCGTTTATCCTTGAACTCGCGCAGCTTCTCTTCCACGGTCTCTACCAAGCCCAGCGGCAAGAGGTGAATACCGACATCAAAAGGCAAGCACATGTCGTATAGGAAATGACGGACGTCGCCGTCCAGGGTGCGGATGGCTTGCAGCTCCGGAGAGTCGAGCAGAGTCTTGGAGACGCGAATCAACGCCTTGTCGGCATCGACTTCAACCTGGGACGAGCTGACCTTGCGACTGTTGCCCAGCAAGCCGAGATGAAGTTTGATAAAGACCGTTTGCTTGGCAAGCTCATTATCCGGGCTTTGAGCGTTCAAGATTGGCACTGCTGTTGAGGTTGCCATTGTTCCTCCTTCTTGTGGTTGGTACTGTTAACCTCGATTTCCGATTTGGACTTCAGTCCATGAACCATCGGGCGTTTACGTTGATTGGTGTTTATGAGGGCTCGTGCGCAGTGAAACTACTTTGGGGACCCGCACTGTCGATGAGAAACACAGTCAGTGCGATCAGATATGGTTCCATGCTTCCTGGAAGGTCCGTCTGCAATGATCGCTAGCTACGTCCGAGGACTGGCGAGTGTGGTACAATCCTGCTCCATGGGTCCACGTGCGAAAGAGATACTCGCCTTCCTGGTTTTCGTCTTCCTATTCAGCAGCTTGCCGTACTTCCTCATGATTCACACCGGTCACATCGGCGCCGGGGAGGGGTTGGTGGTCAGGCTGGTCATGTGGTGCCCGGCGCTGGCGGCACTGACGACATGCAGACTGTTCCGGATCGACCTGGCCTCATTGGGCTGGAGCTGGCGCCCGGCCCGATATGTCGGATGGGCCTATGTGATTCCGATTCTCTACGCTCTGCCGGTGTATGTGGCCACTTGGACCTTCATTCCTGGTTCCTTTTCCTTCTCGACCTTTGCGGCGACTATGGGCGCATCCTTCGGGTTCCCTGGATCGCCTCGGGCAACCACGTTTCTTCTGGCTTTACCTCTCCTCGCAATCCTGGGTACGGTTACTACTAGCTTGGCGTATGCCTTGGGTGAGGAGATTGGCTGGCGCGGGTTCCTTCTGCCCAGGCTGGTGGGCCAGTTCGGCTTCACGGTGGGTTGCCTGCTGAGTGGCTGTATTTGGGCGTTGTGGCACTATCCTGAACTGCTCTTCGCGGATTACAACGCCGGAACCAGCCCGGCATATGCTTTGACCTGCTTCACGCTGATGGTGATCGGCCTCAGCTATGTGATCGGCTGGCTGCGGCTAAAGTCGAACAGCCTCTGGCCCGCGGCCATGCTGCACGCAAGCCACAATCTCTTTATCCAAGGCATCTTCGACCCGATGACCGCGACAACAGGCAGGGCCCGCTACATCACCACCGAGTTTGGCTTCGGGATGGCATTGACCATCGCTGCCACCGCGTTCTATTTCTGGACGTGCCGCAAGTCGGTTGAGCCATTGCCGACAGTGCCGGCATAGACTTGTTCCGGCAGCGACCGATCGCGGGCATGTGATCAAACGCAGTTGGTGCCCGCTGATCCTGTGCCGGGGCTCGCCGGGAGTCCTGTGGTAGGGCGAGTTTGAGAAGATCCTTTTACGATTCCTGCACAGTCTGGCGAGAGATATTCAGGCCTCTGATTTCGAGGGTGGCATGACGGTGAGCGGCCCATCCAGATCTCGCATGACGCGTCGCCGAGATGCGGGCGGATTCTCCTGGTACTGGTAAACGCCCGGTGTCGAGGCGCTAATGAACTTCCCGGACGCCATCTGGCGCAACGCCTTGATCTGCTCAGCCGCGGAACGTGAAACCGGCACGATGTAGCGCGCGGCCTGCAGGAGAGTGATTCCCAAACGATACGCCTTCCGGCAGCACTCTTTGATTTCCGCACCTGTCCAACCTTCGTCGTTCGGCAGCTGGCCGGACACGTTGTACTTCTTGAGATAGATTCCCCAGATCGTCTCACGCTCCTCGTCCGAGGGCAGGTCAAAGAAGAACGTCCCCAGCGTGAAACGCCTGCGCAGTTCCGGTGGCAAGCTCGCGATGGAATTGCAAGTTGCAATAAACAGCATCCTCCCCTGCGAAACTGCATCAATGATCTGGAGTGCCGTACGCAACCGTTCGGTCGAAGCACCCACCAGAGAACTCTCCATAGCTGGCAAGTCGAAAGCAATCGTGGGGATTCCCGCCGTACCACCCGTGGCCTTCGCAGCCGCACTCTTGGCGGCGCCGGGTGGACCTATAAACACGGCCCCGTCCGCCTCACGGTCCTGCATGTACGTCAGAATGGTCCCCGTCATCTCCGTCTTCACACCGGAGAGGTCAGTGCCGGTCCCCGCAAACGCCTTCTCAATCTCATCAATGAACACGACAACGCGGGGAGGTTGGACACCTCGAAGCACTGCCCGCAGGAAGCTCTTGACGTTCTCAACCCCGCCAATGTCCTCAAAGGTCTCACCGCCTCGCCACACCGACAGGCCCGGTGTCTGCTCGATGATCTGGCGCTTGCGCTCCCAGAGGTCCTCTGTGTCGAGTTGGCGCTTGACCAATGAGATCGCCAGTGCCTGTTCTGCCGGGAAGGCTGCCAGGCCAATCAGGGCGTCTACCGCCTTAACGATCACTGAGCGCTCGGGCTCACGCAGTTCGGCTGCGTTGAAAGTCTCCCGAACAATCTGCTCCAGGTGAGTGGTGGAAGGCAGAGGCTCATCAAGGACGAGAACATCCTGGCCCAATTCCTGCGGCAGTGTCGCGCCGGGCGCTGCCAGCAGTACCAGCATCCGGCCCGTCGACTTGAAGGGGTCTCGCAGGTCCCAGATCCCTCGCATCACTCCTGGGTCATTCCAGAAGCGGTGAGCGTTTGAGTAGAGCAGGAGGCCGTCCTCGCCAAGCTGCTGAGCCAAAAACAGGGCATCGACCGGCCCAATCGTCGCAGCCTGACGTTCGCCCAGCACGCGCGCCAGTTCCTCGCCGCTGTCTCTGCCGATCGCATAGAGGCCGCGGACGACATCCCACCCGACCAGCGGTGGAAGCTCCCGGCCTTGCTTGAGAGTCTCGATGATGAAATGGGTCGTGCTTGCTGGGTCGGCAGTGCGTACCGCCACCAGCGGAGTCGAGACACAGCGCACCGCACGGAACGCCGACGTAAACTCCTCCATAGATCGAATCATGTAAGGTGCTCCTTTCGGGAAGGACTTTTAAGGGGGAAAACAACGAGGAAAACCGAAGGTGGTTCCTACCAGGGCAAGCCAAGGGTGGGGAATCCCGTGACTTCCGCTTGACCGCCTTCCTTGATGCTGACCTCAGTCAACTGCTCACTGAAATCGGCAGGAGTGTAGCGGCCACTGAATAGCCGCAGGACCTGATTGCGACTCGAGCGCAGCGGCAAGATGCACGGCTGGGTTTGATCGAAACGCCCGAGGATGGCGAAGTCGAGGTACGCCTGGATCGTCCGCCATATTCGGCCACGAACCCGTTCGGAATAGTCGCAACCCCACGTCCAATACTGCCCCAGGTCGAGTTCGTATTCCGTGTAGCCGCTGA
>Ga0208687_1000275_pt1 | contig 43409 bp, 38 predicted proteins | sample June2015DPH_6_10_FD_184695 | JGI IMG/M metagenome (GOLD analysis project Ga0208687, IMG submission 184695) | Peatland microbial communities from SPRUCE experiment site at the Marcell Experimental Forest, Minnesota, USA - June2015DPH_6_100... | ecosystem: Environmental > Terrestrial > Soil >...
GTGGCGCAAATCATTAAGGGCACGCCGGTCATTACCACCGCCAGCGACCTCCAGGGGCTGCCCGCCCTGGACCTGGCCGCCATCCGGACGGGGCTGACCATCGAGAACCCGGCCGCCCTGAGCCAGGTGCAGATGAACCTCCTGTCCGGTTTGAACCTGCGTTTGGTGGACCCGGACGGCTTCCTGGCCGAACTCGTCGAAGAGTATCCCGAGCGGTTCATTTGGGAGACAGACCTCGACACCGCCCTGGCGGGTGGCTGGCCCGGGGTGTACGCCGGATTTCGGGAGCGCGCCTGGTCTCCGGCCTGGCTGGTGCTCCGTCCCAAAAATCTGGTGGCCGGGGTGGGATGCCACCCGGGCGCCTCCGCCGACGAAATCCTGAGGTTTCTCAAGGACTCCTTTAGGAAGGAAAGACTGTCCCTGGCCTCCCTGAAGGCCCTGGCCAGCATCGAGGCCAGAAAAGAGGAACCCGGCTTGATAGAAGCAGCCGCCAGGCTGGGAGTGGAATTCATATGGTTCACCAAGGAAGAGTTACAGAGCGTGCCGGTGCCAACCCCCTCGCCGCAGGTGATCCGGCTGGTGGGAGTGGTCAGCGTCGCCGAAGCTGCGGCCTTGAAAGCCGGAGGGAAGGAGCTGGTCCTGACCAAACGGAAAAGGGGCAACCTCACCCTGGCGGTGGCCCACGTCGCGGGCGCTTGACGGTGGTGAGTCTGGGACCCGGGTTCCCGGACTATATCATCCCCCAGGCCAGGGCCGCCCTGGATGAGGCCCAGGTGGTGGCGGGCTATCGTACTTACCTCGAGCTTTTGCAACCCCTGTTAACCCACCAGGAGGTGGTGGCCACCGGCATGAAGGGCGAAATCCAGCGCTGCCAGACGGCCATTGCGCGGGCATTGCTGGGGGCGCGGGTGGCCCTGGTCTCCGGGGGCGACGCCGGCATTTACGGCATGGCCGGGCTGGTTCTGGAGATTTGCGCCGCCCGGGGGCTGAAGATCGGTCCGCCGGATGGCGGGGAGGAGGGGGTGGATTTTTACCTGGAGGTGATTCCCGGGGTGCCGGCCCTGGCCGCAGGGGCCGCCCTCTTGGGCGCGCCGCTGATGCACGATTTCGCCGCCATCTCTCTGAGCGACCTCCTCACTCCCTGGGAGATCATCCAGAGGCGTCTGGAACTGGCGGCCCGGGGAGATTTTGTCATCGTCCTCTACAATCCCCAAAGCAAGAAGCGCCACTGGCAACTGGCGGCGGTCCAGGAGCTGCTGCTCCGGTTTAAGGACCCGGGTACCCCGGTGGGCCTGGTCTCCCGGGCCATGCGCCGGGGCCAGGAGAGCGTCATCACCAGCCTTCAAGAGCTCCTGGCATACCCGGTGGACATGCAAACGGTCATCATCGTGGGCTCGTCCCAGACCTTCACCTACGGCCCTTATATGATCACCCCCCGGGGTTATCTGGGCAAGTACCAGGTGAGGGAAGGGCAGTAGAGATGACCGGCCAGCCAGATTTATCCGGTTCCCAAGCTAATCTTGGGAACCGGAAGTAACCAGAAGTAGCATACTAAGGCATGATAAGAGTAAGAATCAGGGAGAGCTTGTTGCCGGAAAGAGATTAATTCCCCCTCACCCTAACCCTCTCCCCCTCGAGGGGGAGAGGGGATAAATAATGGTCCCCATGATAAATAAGAAGTTGTCGGAGATGAATTTAATTGAAACACATTGGAAAAAGTTCCGCGATAGCCTCAAGGGAAACCTTGAAGCTGCCAATCAAGCTGCCCTAAAAAATGCATGGAACTCGCAGCCCGAACGTACTGAGTTCTACACCCGAAAACTGCTGCCAAAAGTGGCAGAAGACCTCGGGTTATACTGCACAACCGAGTTATTTAAGGTTGATTTTGCGCTATGCGCCAAGTCAACTTCGGGCCACATGGTCCCGCTGATATTTATTGAATCCGAAAATGACGCATGTTCGGCCACTCACGAGATGTGGAAGTTGTGTAGCCTTTCAGCACCGCTCAAAGTCTTAATTTCCTGTATTGAATGGTGTGAAGACCCAGGATATTGGCCGCCATTTGGTATAAAAGGTGAAAAATCAAGGCTCCTGCTGGATTGGAAAAGCATTATCAAAGCTCACAATGAAGTATGGCCACAGCCATGTGTTTACGGAATTGTTATTGGAGAACTTAAAGAAAATACCTTGCGGTTCTACTCTTATGGCTTGGGCGCTAATGGCTGCGAACTTGACCCAGAAGGTGTTCTTGAACTTACAATCAGCTAACTCATCATTTCAGCCAGGTAAGTGTGTCTTACGCACCATTTACTGATGATGATCATGATGATCTGTTACCGAAAACCAAAAACCGAAAACCGAAAACTGTATTTATGAAATACCGTCCCTTAATGATCCTGGGCTCCGGCTCGGACGTAGGCAAGAGCATCATCACTGCCGGCCTCTGCCGCATCTTCCATCAGGAGGGCCTGCGGGTCGCCCCCTTCAAGGCGCAGAACATGGCCTTGAACAGCTTCATTACCCCGGAGGGCGGCGAGATGGGGCGGGCCCAGGTGGTGCAGGCCCAGGCGGCCGGCCTGGCCCCCCACGTGGACATGAATCCCATCCTGCTCAAGCCCAGCAGCGAAGTGGGCTCCCAGGTGATCGTCCACGGCCAGGTCTACGGCAACTTCTCGGCACAGGAATATTACCGGCACAAACCGCGGCTGAGCCGCAAGGTGATGGAGAGCTTCCGCCGCCTTAGCCTTAACCATGAGCTCGTCATTCTGGAGGGGGCCGGCAGCGCCGTGGAGCTGAATTTAAAGAAGAACGATCTGGTCAACTTCCGGATGGCCAGGAGGGCCGGGGCCGCGGTCCTGCTGGTGGCCGACATCGACCGGGGCGGGGTTTTCGCCGCCACCATCGGCTCCTTCCATCTCCTGACCCCGGGAGAGCGGCGGCTGCTGGCGGGCTTCATCATCAACAAGTTCCGTGGGGACCCGGCCCTCTTCCAGGAGGGGGAAAGGATCATCGAACGCCGGACCCGGCGGCCGGTTCTGGGAGTGCTGCCCTACGCCCCGGACCTGGCCCTCCCGGAGGAAGACAGCGTTGCCCTGGGGCGCAAAGGGAAGGTGGCGGGCTCCCAGCCGGCAGCAGGAAAATCCCTCCGGGTGGGGGTGGTGCGCCTGCCCCACATCTCCAACTACACCGATTTCGACCCCCTGGAACAGGAAGCCGGCGTGTCACTCAGCTACCTGGACCATCGCCACGGCCTGGATGGAGTGGACCTCCTCATCCTGCCCGGGACCAAGAACACCATTAGCGACCTCCTCCATCTCAAGGAGACCGGGCTGTTCCACGAGATTCAGGCTTACGCCCGGGGCGGCGGCCGCCTGGTAGGCATTTGCGGCGGCTACCAGATTATGGGCCGCGAGGTCCTGGACCCCCTGGGGGTGGAGGGCCCTCCCCGGTCGGAGGCCGGCCTGGGGCTGCTGCCGGTGGTCACCACCATGGCCGGAGTTAAGGCCACCACCCAGGTGCGGGCCCGGGCACTCCAGGGCCGGACCGCCGGGCTGCTCATCGAGGCCTATGAAATCCACATGGGGGACACCAGGGGCCAGGGCGAGGGACAGCCGGCCTTTGAGATCAGCAGCCGCAACGGCCGGCAGGTTAAGGTCTCGGATGGCTGGACCAGTCCCGATCGGCGCGTCTGGGGCACCTATCTCCACGGCCTGTTCGATGATGATGAGTTCCGCCGGGGTTTCTTGTCCGAGATCATCTTTTCTGAGGCTGGCAGTCAAGCGGGGGCGGCGGCGCCATCCCTGTCTTTCCGGGATTTTCAGGAAGCCCAATTGGACCTATTAGCCGATTTGCTGCGAACCCACCTGGACCTGGCCCGAATTCGGGCCTTGATTCAACCATGAGGCCGGATGTTCCTGTTTTCTGTTTACTGTTTCCTGTTTGCTGTTTTATGTCAGCTTTCAGCTTTCGGGGTTTTTCACAGATATTTGCTCAGAACGAGACCCGATGAAATGCACTAATCTTTGCCGGACCCTACTGCCCTGATCCCTTCTGAAAACGGGGCTAAAAACTATAAGGAATTGGTGGGCAGTGCCCACCCTACACACTAAAATCTACTTCCAGCCAATTCAACCAACTATGCAATTTAATACAAACCTACCGGAAACTGTCCTCCCCCACGGGGGTGAGGTTTACCACCTGGCTCGCACCCTGGGACTCCATCCCCGCGACCTCCTGGATTTCTCGGCCAACATCAACCCCCTGGGGTTCCCGCCGGCAATCGCCGAGGTCATCCGCCAGGCCCTGGGGGAAATCGTCCATTACCCGGATCGCCGCTGTCTGGAGCTGCGGCAGGAGCTGGCGGCTTACCACCGCCTGGCCCCGGATCAGATTCTGGTAGGCAACGGCTCCACGGAACTCCTCTATCTGGCGGCCCGGGCCCTCACGCCCCGGAGGGCCTTAATCGTGGCCCCGGCCTTCAGCGAATATGAGCACGCCCTGGCGGCGGCCCGGGTGCCGGTGGTCTTCCAGGTCACTGGCGAGGCGCACAATTTTACCCTGACCGCGCCCCCGGACCCCCGGGGGGCGGACCTGGTCTTTCTGGCCAATCCCGCCAGTCCCAGCGGGGTCTTGTTGCCGCCGGAACTTTTGCTGGAGACGGCGGCCAGGCTTACGGCCGCCGGCGTCCAGCTGCTGTTGGATGAGGCCTTCGTGGATTTCGTGGAGGAGGCCTCTCTAAAGACGCGCCTGGCCCAGTTTCCCCACCTCCTGATCCTGCGCTCCTTCACCAAGTTCTTCGGCATTCCGGGGATGCGCCTGGGCTATCTGCTGGCGGCCCCGGCTCTCATCCGGCGCCTGGCCGCAGTCCAGGAACCCTGGTCGGTGAACCTCCTGGCCCAGGCCATGGGCAAGGCCTGCCTCCAGGACCATGACTATATGGTCCGTTCCCGGGCCCTGATCAGCCGGGAGCGGCAATACCTCCTGAATGGTCTGAAATCCTTGCCGGGGCTTTCCCCGTTCCCCGGGGCGGTGAATTACCTCCTGGTGAAGATTACCCGTTCAGAATGGACCGCAGCCACCCTGCAAAAAGCGCTGCTATCCCTGAAAATCATCGTGCGGGACGCCGGCAATTTCCGCGGCCTGGATGAGCGGTTCTTCCGCCTGGCGGTGCGCCGGCGGGAGGAAAACCAGCGGCTCCTGCAAGCCCTGGAGCAGCTCTTGCTGTAGGAGCGCACGTGAAACTGGCCCTGCCTTTTCTCGCCGGATACCTGCTGGACCTGCTGCTGGGGGACCCGCCGCACTGGCCCCATCCCGTTCGGCTCCTCGGCCGGGCCATCGAATACTGGGAATCGGTCCTCTACCAGCCCCGAGTGGCGGCGGGAGCCCTCTTCTGGCTGGCGGTGATGGGGACGACCTTAACCGGGGTCAGCGGATTGCTGGTGGCGGCGGCCTTCCTGCCTCGGGTGGCAGGCCTGGGCCTGGTCACTTACTTTATTTACGCCGGCCTGGCCACCCGCGGCCTGCACCGGGAAAGCCGGCAGGTGGAGGAGGCCCTGGCCCGGGAAAATTTGCCCGAGGCCAGGGCTCGCCTGGCCATGATCGTGGGCCGGGAAACTGCCCAGTTGGGCCCGGAGGAGATCCACCGGGCGGTCCTGGAATCCGTGGCGGAGAATTTGGCGGACGGGGTGGTGGCCCCCATGTTATTCACCCTGCTCCTGGGCCTGCCGGGCCTGTTTCTTTATAAGGCCGCCAATACCATGGACAGCATGGTGGGGTATAAGAATTACCGCTATGACAGGTTCGGCAAGGTGGCGGCCAGGGCCGATGACATCCTCAACTTCCTGCCGGCCCGCCTTACCGCCCTGCTGCTGGTGGCGGCCGCGGCGGCGGTGGGGCCTGACCCCCGGGGAGCCTGGCGCATCCTGCGCCGGGATGCGGCCAAGGCCAGCAGTCCCAACGCCGGCTGGCCCATGGCCGCCATGGCCGGGGCCCTGGGGGTGCGCCTGGGAGGGCCCGTCACCTACTCCGGCCACCGGCTGGACAAGCCGTTCATCGGCGACCCCCATACCCCTCTTTCCGGGGAGAAATACCACCAGGCCATCCGCCTCCTATACGCCGCTTCCCTCCTGATGGCGGCCATCACCTTCCTGTCCCTCCTGGCCAGCGGCGCCGGGGTCTGGGGGATACTGGGATGGCGGAGCTGACCAGCCTCGGCGGTGTAGGGGGTCCAGGGCGGCGTGGGGCGGGCGCCTCGCCCGCCATTTTTTCCGGGGGCCTTGCAGTCGGCGGGCGAGACGCCCGCCCCACGCGGGACGCCGCCCCACGGGCATTACTCCTGCTTAGCCATACCGAGGGATAGTACTAAAGAACTCAAGTTTCGCACCAATAACCATAACTGACTACGCAGGACAGAGGCCTGGGCTACCAGGTCCAGGTAGCCTAGGCGTCCCGCCGGTGTACTCAATTCAGGGGTGCGAAACTTGAATTAAAGAAGAAGGGTGGGATAAGCCCGCCCTTCCAGCGGCGCCCCTGGTCCAATGGGGCCGGCTGAAAGCTGACCGCTAACCGCAATTCCCTAATCCGCCAGCCTGAACTTGCCGTCCTTCACCTGGACCATGACCAGGGAGTCCACGTCCAGGCCGTTATGATCCTCGGGGGTCAGGTTATAGATGCCGGAGACCCCCACGTAGCCCCTGGTCTGCTCAATGGCGCTCCGCAGGGTCTTGGGCTTGGTACCCGCCTTCTTCATGGCGTTGGTGACGATGTAGAGGGCGTCCCAGGCATAACCCGAATCGGTGTTGAGGGGAAAGCGCCGGTCAAAGTGGTAAGCGTCCTTATAGAGGCGGATGAATTTCTGGATCACCGGCTTCTGGGGGTCGATGTCGGGCAACTGGTCCACCACCATCAGCCGGGTGGCGGGCATGCGGTCCCCCTCAGCGGCCTTGCCCGCCAGTTGGATATAATCAGGTCCCGGCTGGCCGTGGCCTTGGAACAGGGGCGCCTTAATGCCCAACTTAGCCTTGTTTTTGGCCAGGATGGCCCCGGCCGGACCGATGGTCCAGACCACAATCGCTTGGGGGGCGGCCTTGTTAATCTTGGTGAGCTGCGCCGTCATGTTGGTATCCTTGGGGCCGAAGGATTCCTCGGCCACCAGGGTGATCCCGTAATCCGGGGCCAGCCTGGTCAGCCACCCGGAGCCCTCCATGCCGAAGTCGTCCGAAGCGGTGAACAGGGCCACCTTGGTCAGCTTCTTCTCCTTAAGATAGCCGTAAAGCTTTTTCACTGCGGTGGAGGAGCGCTGAGGCGACTTGAAGATGTAGCTAAAGGGGCCGGTTTCTTTCATGATGGGCTGATCGCCCCCCACGGTCATTTCTGTCGGGATGCCGGCCTCCTCCACGATTTTCTTCACCTGCATGGCTTCGCCGGTGGAAATGGGCCCGATGATGGCCGCCACTTTGTCGGAGAAAATGAATTTCTTGGCAATGCTGGCCGCCTTGTTGGGGTCGCTCTCGGTATCCCCCACCACCAGCTCAATGGGCTGGCCGTTGATGCCCCCATTCTTGTTGATCTCGTCCTTCACTATTTCCGCCACCAGTTTGCTGGGGATGCCGATGGGCGCCTGCGGCCCGGAGAGGGCAAAACAGGCGCCGATCTTGATGGGTCCCTCTGCCTGGGCCCAGAAAGGCGCCACCCCAAGCAAAGCCGCAACCCAAAAAACCCTAACCAGTCTGTTGTTCATGAGCGCCCTTCTCATCGTATCGGTTGAAGCCAGATAGACCGTCCTTATTTAATCAATCACTCATCGACCCTTCCCGGAGTCAAGGTTTCTCCTCCATTCTCTAAGGAGTAAAATCGCGTAAAAAGCGAAGCCCCAAACAAGGGCATTAAGGACCAAAGAGTAATTTGCCAGCCACCGATATTTATAGGAAAAAACCGCAAATGGCAGGGTTAGCGGCAATCCCAAACCATAAATTACGGCCTGGATACTCTTGTTCGCCAGGATGCCCGTGTGGGCTGCCTTCATGGCCAGGGCCAGGAAGAGATAAAGGTTCAGGATAAGATAATAACAGAAGCCAAAGATGGCGGCTTTGGCCAGTTTGCTCAGTTTCATTTTGTCCATATTACCAAAAATTTCCTTTAGGATGCTCCGCGTCCATAAGCTTCGCCCCGCGTCCCCCACCGGTTTCTCAAATAATCTTTACTTTTACCAGAGAATCCCGCCCGCGGATATGGAAAACTCTCCCCGGCCCTCACCCCTCGGCCTTGCGGCCCACCAGCACCATGACGGGGAAGCACCGCGACATCGGCCACCAGGACCCTTCCCTCCCCCCTGGTACAGACCCGGACCATTTCGGCGAATACCGCCCGAGGGTCAAGAAAATGGTGAAAGGTATAGCGGGTAATCACCAGGGAAAATGAGGCGTCCGGGTAAGGCAGGGGCAGTACGTCGCCGACTTGCCAGGTAAGATTGGTGAGCTTCCTTTCCTGCTGTATCTGTTTAGCCCGGGCAATCATGGCCGGGGTGAGGTCGATACCGGTGACGTGTTGGGCCCGGGCGGCGAAGGCGCAGGCCACCAGGCCGGGGCCGCAAGCCACGTCCAGGACGGTGTCAGCCGGGCCGACCCCGGATATCTGCAACAGCAGATCGAGGAAGGCCTCCTGGGAATGGACCGGCTGTTGCGAGAAGGGTACCGCCTGCCGGGTGAACTGGTCGAGGATGGCAGCCTGATGCCCTGCTTTCTTGTCGTTCTCCATTGTTCTTACCGCCTTAATGAAATCAGCAGGCGGCCGCTGGCCGCCTTAATCGCAGGTCATGAGCGGCTGCTTAAAACCAAGACCCCAGTTGACCTTTCCTGAAACTTAATCGAAAAAATTATTACGCCTGGCAAACAGGTTGTGTTAAATTATGACATGGTTTAATGTCAGCAATGGGAGTGGAAACATGACTGAAAGACGGCAACACACGCGCATTTATTTCTCCTTACCCATGGAGTTCCAGGCCCAGTTCACGAATTCTGATGAATCCTGGAAAAGCCCGGCTGTTCTAAAAAATTTCAGTCAAGGTGGTCTCTACTTTGAGTGCGAAACCCTGCCTCAGGTAAAACCTGGAAGCGCAGCGGATTTCACCTTCAACACCATTCCCCCCCAGTACAGTTTTATCAACAGCCCCATCCGGGCCCAGGCGGTGGTTAAGCGCATCGAACCCCGGGTGGCGGGATCGGATAATTTCGGGGTGGCCGTGCAATTCCTTACCGGTCCGAAATTCGGTTAAATTCGGCGAAAATCACCCATCCTCAGTAACCGCATGAAAAAAACGAGGTCGGCAAGCCTGAGTTGCCGACCTCGTCATGTTATCAGACTCAGGGGGCCGGGGCCTGGCTGGCCTGCCTGCATCGGCGCCTGGCCCCAGTCCTAGCCGGTTAGATCAACCTCAAGTCGGCCCCGCTTTGCCGGCCGCGGTCCACCGCTGGCCCCCAAACCAAGCCCCGCCGCAGCTCTTCCGGGGCCAGGCGCCGCAAGTCTTCCGGGGGCAAGGCCGCGGGCCAGAACCATAAACGCCACCAGGGCCGGTGTACCTGGCGCCATCTTTTCACCTGGACCCGAGGCTGGGCCCCTTTAATGTCAATGATGTTGTTCATCAGCGTAATTTGCGGGCTGCCCCAACCTTAACCGGGCTGCCGGATGAACCCGGGGCTGGCGGCCACCTCCATATTCTTAATTATTAAACATTTAATAATATTTTTCCACCACAAAATTTGGGGTTTAGGATTGAGGGTTGGGGGCACCAGAGCAGGCGGCTCACCCTGGCCAGCCGCTTTACCTCCTCTTTTTCTCCGCGGCCTCAAGGATTAAAATGGGAATCATGCGCCTCATCGGCCACCTGGACATGGACGCCTTTTTCGCCGCCATTGAAGAGCGGGACTCCCCGGAGCTCAAAGGGAGGCCCCTGGTGGTGGGGGCCGACCCCGCCGGCGGCCAGGGCCGGGGGGTGGTCTCCACCGCCAACTACCCGGCCCGGCAATACGGCATCCACTCCGCCATGCCCATCTCCCGCGCCTGGAAGCTTTCGGAGGCGGCCCGGCGCCGGGGTTTGCCCCCGGCAGTCTTCGTCCGGGTGAACTACCGGAAGTATTCGGAAACCTCCCGACGCATCATGGAGATCTTGCGCCACCATGCCCCGCGGGTGGAGGAGGCCAGCGTCGATGAGGCCTACTTCGACCTGGGTTTCGCCGGTTCTGTTGATGCCGCGGTGGCCATCTGCCGGAAAATCAAGGAGGAGATCCAGGCCCGGGAGCAGCTCACCGGCTCCATCGGCCTGGGCCCCAACAAACTGCTGGCCAAAATCGCCTCGGATTTCCGGAAGCCCGACGGCCTCACGGTGGTCAGGGCCGAGCAGGCGCAGGACTTTCTGGCCCCTTTGCCGGTGCGCAAGATCCCGGGCATCGGTCCCAAAAGCGAAAAGTTCCTGGCCGGCCTGGGGATCAAATCAGTCCGGGATTTGAAGCGCTTTTCGCCCCTGGAACTTAAGGAGATGTTCGGCAAGTGGGGCCCGGAACTCTATGAGCGCATCCGCGGCCGCCATGAGAGCCCCCTGGTGCTCGACTGGGAACCGAAATCGGTGGGGGAGCAGGAGACCTTCGCCCGGGACAACCTGGACCTGCCGTTCATCTTCACCCGCCTCTGGCTCATGTGCCGGGAGGTTTTCCAGCGGGTGCAGGCCGAGGGGTTTCACAGCTACCGCACCGTGGTGGTTACGGTGCGCTTCGCCGACTTCGCCACCTACTCCCGCTCCCATACCCTGCCCCACCCCTCGGAATCACCGCGCACCCTGCGCTTCGAGGCCATGAAACTGCTGATGCCCTTTCTGGACCGCCGGGCCAACCCCAAACGGAAAATGATCCGCCTCATCGGGGTCCGGGTGGAAAAGCTGGGGAAGTGATGTGTTGGGGGGAGGGCCAGGGATACTTACAAAAAATCCCTGCCCTCCCCCCAAGCCCCCCCTCCCAACCCGTAAGACCGACCGGAGGCCGGTGCCACTAAAGCATAATAAAAAAGGGCGACCCAACGGGTCGCCCCTACTTATGGGGGTTGGGGGATGGGGAAGGGGGCAGGGGCCCTCGGTCCCTGGCCCCCTTCCCCAAGACCTTACCACCCCATGGTCAGGTAGTCGTGGATGGAGTTGGAGGCCAGGCGGCCGGCGCCCATGGCCAAAATCACGGTGGCGGAGCCGGTGACGATGTCGCCGCCGGCCCAGACCCGGGGTTTCATGGTCTTGCCGGTTTTGGGATCGGCCACGATGTAGCCCCACTTGTTCAGGGCCAGGCCCGGGGTGCCCTTGGTGAGCAGGGGGTTGGAGCCGGAGCCGATGGCGACCACCGCGGTATCGATCTCCACCATGAATTCGGAGCCGGGGATGGGCACCGGGCGCCGCCGTCCGGAGGCATCGGGCTCGCCCAGCTCCATTTTCAGGCATTCCACCCCGGTGAGCCGCCCGGTGGCGTCATCGCCCAGAAACCGCAGCGGATTGGAGAGCAGCATGAACTCCACGCCCTCTTCCTCGGCATGGTGGACTTCCGCGGTCCGGGCGGGCAATTCGTCCATGGAGCGCCGGTAGATGATATAGGAGTGCTCCGCCCCCAACCGCAGGGCGGTGCGGGCCGAGTCCATGGCGACGTTGCCGCCGCCGAAGGTGGCCACGTTCTTGCCCCGGACGATGGGGGTGTCGTAGTTGGGGAAGTCGTAAGCCTTCATCAGGTTGGACCGGGTCAGGTATTCGTTGGCCGAATAAACCCCGATGAAGTGTTCCCCGGGGATTTTCAGGAACACCGGCAGGCCGGCGCCCACTCCCAGGAAGATGGCCTCAAAGCCCTGCGCGAAGAGCTCATCCACGGTTTCGCTGGCGCCGATGACCGAGTCCACCTGGATCTTGACCCCCAGGCGCTCCAGAAAGTTACATTCCTGGGCGACGATGGCCTTGGGGAGCCGGAACTCGGGGATGCCGTAAAGGAGCACCCCGCCGGGACCGTGCAGGGCCTCAAAGATCGTGACCTCATGGCCCTTGAGGATCAGGTCGCCGGCCACCGTGAGTCCGGCGGGGCCGGCGCCCACCACCGCCACCTTCTTGCCGGTGGACTCGGCCTTGGGGGGCAGGATTTGCTTGCCATGCTCCCGCTGGTAGTCGGCCGCGAAGCGCTCCAGGTTGCCGATGCCCACCGGGGCGTCCTTCTTGCCCAGGATGCACAAGCCTTCGCACTGCACCTCCTGGGGGCAGACCCGGCCGCACACCGCCGGCAGGGAGTTCTTTTCCCATAGTTTCCGGATGGCGCCCTCAAATTCGCCTTCCTTGATTTTGGCAATGAATTGGGGAATATCGATTTCCACCGGGCAGCCCTGTTTGCAGCGGGGGTCTTTGCACTGGATGCAGCGTTGCGCTTCCATCAGGGCCAGCTCCAAGGTGAGGCCGTAAGGCACTTCCTCGAAGTTGCGGGCCCGCACCTTGGGTTCCTGCTCCGGCATCTTCTGGCGGGGAATCTTCTCTTTCTTGGGAGCTTGGACTTCTTCGGTCATTCTCGTTTCTCCTTGGTGACTTGCTATTTGGGCAAGGATCCGGGCGTACCGCAAGAGCAGGTGATGGGCATGCCCAGGAACTGGTCATAAGAGAGCTTCTCCTCGGCGCAATAGGCCCGGAGCCGCAGGGTCAGCTCTTCGAAATCGGTGGCGTGGCCGTCGAATTCCGGGCCGTCCACGCAGGCGAACTTCATCTCGCCGCCGACGCGCACCCGGCAGCAGCCGCACATACCGGTGCCGTCCACCATGATGGGGTTGAGGCTCACCATGGTCTTGACCCCATACTCCTTGGTCATTTTGCAGCAGAACTTCATCATGGGCACCGGCCCGATGCACACCGCCAGGGCGATGTCCTTGTGCTTTTCCAGGGTTTCCTTCAACTTATCGGTGACGAAACCCTTGTGGCCGTAAGTGCCGTCGTCGGTGCAGACCATCAGTTCATCGGAGGCCGCCTGCATCTTGTCCTCCAGGATGAGGAGGTCCTTGGTGCGGGCCCCGATGACCGAGAAAACGTAGTTGCCCGCCTGCTTGAGACCCCGGGTGATGGGGTGCAGCACCGCCACCCCGGTGCCGCCGCCCACGCAAATGACCTTGCCCACTTTGTCCAGGTGGGTGGGCCGCCCCAGGGGGCCGATGACGTCCAGGTATCCCTGGCCCACCTGCAGGGTCTTGAACAGGGCGGTGCTCTTGCCCACCACCGCGTATATGATGTTGATCAGGCCCTTCCCCGGGTTGGTGTCGGCCATGGTCAGGGGGATGCGCTCCCCGGTCTCATTGGCCCGCAGGATGACAAACTGTCCCGGCTTGGATTTTTGGGCGATCTTAGGGGCCTTGATCCAGTTGCTGATCACCGTCCCCTGGGCCATTTCCTGGCGTTCCACTATCTCAAACATAGCCACCATTCTCCTCACTTCGGGAAAATTTTTCTGCCGCCCCATTGCTGCCGGCCCTTAGCTGAGCCGGACCCCGTCTATCCCTATTTTTTATTTTTTACCACGCCTTCGGCGCAAGAAGCAAGTGATAAATATCACAAAATCATCTTCGCAAATGGCGCGGCCTCGACCCGACCGAAAAAAATCCTGCTTCCACGAAGAAGCCCGGAAGGCCGGATTCGCCTAAAAAAACTCCAGGCCCCGGAGGGCCTGGAGAGTTTCAGGTTTTTGGTTCTTGGTCTTTTTGGTTTTTGGTTTTTGGTTTTTCCTCGTCGATCGGAGTTGCCATACCTTCTTCCATATCGGCCGTGTATCGCTTTTGGCCACTGCCGGGCAGTGAGGTATTAGCCTGGAAATAAAAATTACCGAGCTAAATCTCTTTCATCAACTTTTCTGCAATGGGTTGGCAAAAATGGCCGCGCCTCCCAGTTCCACCTCAATCTCCAGCAGCCGGTTATACTTGGCGATGCGCTCGCTGCGGCACACCGAACCGGTCTTGAGTTGGCCCCCGCCCATGGCTACGGCGAAGTCGGCGATAAAGGGGTCTTCCGTCTCCCCTGATCGATGGGAAATAACGAAGCCCCAGCCTGCCTGCCGGCATAGATGGATGGCCTCCATGGTCTCGGTGACGGTGCCGATCTGGTTGAGCTTGATGAGTACGGCGTTGGTGGATTTTTCGGCGATCCCCCGGGCGATGAACCGAGTGTTGGTCACGTAGTTGTCATCCCCCACGATTTGGATCCGATCCCCGAGAGCCGCGGTAAGCTCTTTGAACCCCTGCCAGTCATTTTCCGCCAGGCCGTCTTCGATGGAAACGATGGGGTATTTTCCAACCCAGACTTCATAAAGGTTAACCATCTCGGCGCTAATCTTCTGTCCCTGCTTGGATTTGCTGAGGTTATAGACCCCTTCCTCATAGAAGGAACTGGCCGCGGGGTCCAGGGCGATGGCCAGGTCCTTGCCCGGCTGGTATCCCGCGGCGGAGATGGCTTCCATAATCACCTCGCAGGCTTCCTCATTGCTCTGGAGATCAGGGGCGAACCCGCCTTCGTCGCCCACGTTGGTGGCATAGCCCTTTTTCTTGAGAATGGCCTTCAAGCTATGAAAGGTCTCGGAGCAGTACCGCAGAGCTTCAGTGAAAGTTGGAGCCCCGATGGGCACAATCATAAATTCTTGGAAGTCGATGCTGTTGTCGGCGTGCTTGCCGCCGTTGATCACGTTCATCTGGGGCATGGGTAAGCGTCCGGCTCCAGGGCCTCCCAGATATTGATAGAGTGGCAACCGGGCGGAGATAGCCGCGGCCCGGGCCACCGCCATGGACACCCCCAAGATGGCATTGGCCCCCAGGTTGCCTTTATTGGGGGTGCCGTCCAGGTCGATCATGAGGCGGTCGATTTCACCCTGGCGAACGGGGTCATGGCCGACGAGATGAGAAGCGATGACCGTGTTGACGTTGTCCACGGCTTGCAGCACGCCCTTGCCGCCATAGCGTTTCTTGTCCCCATCCCGCAACTCCACGGCTTCGTTCTCGCCGGTGGAGGCGCCGGATGGCACAGACGCGGTGGCAGTGATCCCGCGGTCCAGGGTTACATAAGCCCGCAGTGTCGGGTTGCCGCGGGAATCCAGGATTTCCAGGGCCCGGACGGACACGATTTTATCACTCATTGCTTGCTCCTTTCTTTGTTCAGAGGATAGGCGGGCGCGGGTTCGCCCGGATAAGATTTGCTGGACTTCGTCTCTGACCATCTTGGCGTGGTGCTTGCCGAGCGTGCCCAGGAATTGACGGGCTTCCGGGGTGCCGATCTCTCCCAGGGCCTGGACCGCCGCTCTGGCGATATAGACATCTTCAGTCTTTTCGACCAAATCAATCAAGGGTGGGACCGCCTGCGTATCCTTGAGTTGCCCCAGCAGCCAGGCCGCCCGGATGGGAGTTTCCTTTTCCGGATGTTCCAGGGCGAGAATCAGTTTTTCCACGTAGTCCTTGGACTTCCAGAATTCCCGGATATCCAGGCCACAATGGGGGCAATGGGACACATCCCGGTCGAAGTCCCACCAGCAGCGGGGGCAGTAAAACCTCATGGCTTCAGGCCGACTTCAAAGCCCCAGGGGAGCCTTGCACCGGGTTTAAAAATCCACAAAGGTGCCCCGCTTCATGCCTCGCAAATGGTAGGCATCGCTAATGGAGATGATATTCCAGGTCTTTCCCACCCTTTGGGGGTCTTCCACCAAGTGACATCAGTGAAAAAGGTCGGGAAATGGATGATTCAAGAACCAGGGGCTCGCCACTAATGTCCCAAGATTATCGCTAATGGTCATGAAAAAATGATGTTTTTTTAGGGTAGCCATTACCTGGACTTTCATGTATTTCCCTTCTCCCCCCATGGGGATAAAGGCCAGGGTGAAGGGGGAGGGTAGCGGACGGTTGTTTCACCCCTCACCCCGGTCCCCCTCCCCTCAAAGGGGCCTCAAAGGGGAGAGAGAAATTTTGAGATTAGAACCTCATTAAATGTTCAACCGAATGCTTCATGCTTGCTTGAATTCCTTGAGCATTACATTCTCGGAGCTAAGGCAATAAGCGTATTAGCGAAAATTATCTTAAATAGCCCGCCCCTCTTGTGCAGTGATTCCCCTTCAACAATTAGAGCTCACTATAAAGACGCCTCGACCTTCTCCTTAAAAGCCAGGAGTTGCGTTTCGGCCTGGAGAATTTTGTCCAGCTGCCGGTCCAGATCACCCACCCGCACGGTGGTGGCCTGGGCGCTGCTCTGTTTCTGCCCCAGGGCCCGCTCCAAGGCCTGGAGGATGGCCTGGCTGGTATCGTCCACCTTGGCCAGCCAGGTCTGACGGTAATCCCGGGCGATTTCCTGCAGGCGCCGGTTGAAGTCGTAGCGGAGGCGGCCGCAGTGTTTATCCACCAGCTCCGTGACGTTTTCCAAGAGTTTTTTCAGCATCAAACCCTTGGTCAGGGCCCGGGGCAAGAGGGAAGTGGCGGTCATCTGGAGGATCTCCAGGCCCACCGGGTCTTCCTTGAATTTGAACCAGAACTCGCTCCTTTCCATAAAGGCTTCTTCTGCGGCAAAGCCTCGCAGGGAAAAGTCAAAGATTCTGGCGGTCAATTGTGTAATACGCTCCAGGATGGCGTTGATGCGCGCCGCGAACTCCTGATGAGTCTCGCCCAGTTTCTGGGAGAGCTTTTCAATCTCCTGGCGCCGCCAGGTGGTAAATACGTCCCTCAAGGCCTGAAAGAGGAAATTTTCCATGTCACCGCGTAAATTCCCGGCAGTGCGGCTTTTTTGCTGGAAAGCCTCCTTCACCTCCCGGAGCAAGGAGAAATTAGTTTCTCTTTTAAAAGCCTCCAGGTCGGCGTCCAATTCCCCGATGACGCCTTTTACCCGGCCATCCAACAGGAGCACAGACATTTCCCGTTCCTTTTCCAGCCCCTGCAATTCCAGGTTAAACTGGACGATCTTCTCTTCCAGCTCTTTCAAAGGGAGACCGCTGGCCTGGCGTTCCACCTTCAGGCCCAGGGTGGAGTCGGTGATGGCCTTGAGCGCCCCGTTGAGACAGGAAATCAGCAGCACCCGGCCCTTTTCTTGATAGAGAAAATCCCGCAGGTGACTTTCAAACGGAAGAAGCAAGCTTTGCTCCAGGTACTCCGGATCCCCATTGATCTTGCCCTCCATGGCCCACTTGGCTGAAATGGGAAAGATCATCACCCGGTCGGTGGCCAGGTTCTCTTGGAGCACTTGCGTGGTGAAGTCCAGCACTTCCTGGACCTCCCCGGCCTCTACGTAGTCGATTTTATTCAATACGAAAAAGAGCTTGTGAACGTATTCCCGGATATCTTTCAAGAACTCCTGTTCCGCGGCGGACAGGGGCGGGTCCACGGTGACCACAAAAATGGCGGCGTCCACCTGGGGCAGATAATTGTACGCCACGTCCGTATTGTGGCTATAGACCGATCCTACCCCTGGGGTGTCGATGATTCTCACCCCATCCCGAAGGTATTCGCTGGGGTAGGCGATCTCCACCTCCCGCACCCCTTTCTGGTTTTTGGGGTTCCCTTTTTCCGTGATGTAGTCCACCAGCTCATTTTGGGTAATCCGGCGGGGCTGGCCGCTTTGAAAATGCACCTGGATGTCGAGTTGCTCCCCATAGCCCAGGATGGTCACCACCGAGGTTAGCGGCACTATGGCGGTGGGCAGCACCGCTTCGCCCAACAAGGCGTTGATCAAGGTGCTCTTGCCCCGTTTGAACGCCCCGAGAACCACAAGGTTGAAGCGGTTGGTGCGCAACTTGTCGATAAGGCGCTGAAGGTTGGGGCCTTTAAGCTCCGGCAACTGGGCCAAATGGCTGAGTTGCTGCTCCAGCGCCTCTTGAAGTTCTCGATAGGTTCCCATGGCTTTCCCCCTATTCAACGGGCAAAAAAAAACTTCTGCCCGACATTTGGACAGAAGTCATTAGCCTGCACCCATGCGCGAAGCTGTTTCCGGCGGACTTCATCGCCCCCTTTTTAGTGAAATTTTAAAATGCTTATAAGGGAAAAGTCAATATACTCCAAATTTTATCCAAATCTCTTGCGCTAAGCCTGTACCATTTTCAGCGGGAGGCCTATATGGCATAGCCATCCGGCTCCCGGGTAGCTCCGGAAGCCGGATGGGCTTGGCTAAAGGACCTCCAGGCCGTATAGGCGGCCTGGAGGGAAAGAATTTCAGTTAGAACAAGCCGTAGGGTTTGCCGGTCTTGAGGTTCACGTCCACCTTCAGGAAGGCCGGGCTGGAGCTGGTGCCGGGCATCAGGCTGATGCTGCCGGTTTGCGGGCAGATATACTTGGCGCCGCTGTACAGCAGGAAGTCCCGCACCGCCAGCATCCAGCCCCTGGGCGCGCCCTTAATGGTGGGATCGTGGGTCAGGCTCAGGTGCGTCTTCACCATCATGGTATAGTAGTCTTTATATTTGGGATCAGCTTCAAACCGCTTGAGCTTTGCCTGGGCCTCGGGCGTATAGACCACCCCGTCGGCGCCGTAGATTTCCTTGGCGATGGTTTCTATCCGCTTGCCGTGCGGCATATCCATGGGATAGAGGAACTTGAAGTCCACTTTATCTTTGCAGGCGTCCATCACCGCGTCCGCCAGCTCCAGGGCGCCCTCGCCGCCATAGCGCCAGTAGTTGCCCTCCGCAGCCCGGGCTCCCGCGGCTTCTGCGGCCCGTTTGACCATCGCGATTTCTTCATCGGTGTCGGTGGCGAAGCGGTTGATGGAAACCACCGGATTGACCCCGGACTTCTTGACGATGTTGATGTTGTGGATCAGGTTCTTGGGGGGTGGAGGTATAGTACTCCTTGGGGATGGGCCGGCCCGGCCGGACGGGCAGGGGCGGGGGCACGGCGTTGACCCCGTGGTGCTTCAGGGCCCGGACGGTGCAGGTGAGCACCGCCACATTGGGTTTCAGACCGGCGTGGCGGCACTTGATATTCCAGAACTTCTCAAAGCCCAGGTCGCAGCCGAAGCCGGACTCGGTGGAGCAGTAGTCGAAGAGCTTCAGGGCGGTCCGGCAGGCGACGATGGAAGACTGGGCCACCGCGATGTTGCCGAAGGGCCCGGCGTGTACGAAGCAGGGCTGTAATTCCACCGTGGCCATCAGGGTGGGGTTGATGCTCTGGTACAACCAGGCGCACATGGCCCCGGCGCACCCCAGGTCCTCGGTGGTGACGGGGTTGCCCTTCTTGTCATAGGCCACGGTGATCTCGCCCAGCATTTTACGCAGATCCGGCAGGTCTTTGAACATGGACAAGATGGCCATCACTTCCGAGGCTACGGCGATAGAGAAGCTGGATTCCATCTCGAAGCCGTCCATCTTGGTGCCCTTGCCGATGGTGATGTTGCGCAGGGCCTGGGCGCACAGGTCAAAGCACCATTTCATCTCCACATTTTTGGGGTCGATGTTCAGCCGTTTCATGGGGATCTTGGCCAGTTGCTCGTCGTCGTAGTTGAACTCATGCTGCAGCCGGGAGGTCACCGCCACCATGGCCAGGTTATTGGCGATCGTGACGGCGTTGATGTCCCCGGTGAGGCCCAGGGAAAAATCAGTCATGGGAATCAATAGGGCGATGCCGCTGCCCGCGGAGGTGCCCTTGATGTTCATGGTGGGGCCGCCGGAGGGCTGGCGGCAGGTCCCTCCCACGTTCATGCCCCGCTTGCCCAGGCCTTCCATCAGGCCCATGTTGGTCACGCTCTTACCTTCGCCCAGGGGAGTGGGGGTGATGGCGGTGACGTCGATGTAGTAGCCGTCCGGCCTGTCCTTCAGGCGCTCCAGGATCTTCATGTAGTCCACCCGGCCGATTTTTTTGCCCATGGGGATGCGCTCTTCGGGCAGGATGCCGATCTTGTCGCACTGCCGGTTAAAATCCAGTTCCTCTTCGGCGAGCTCGCCAATCTGCCAGTCTTGCATTTTGGTGGGGTCATACTTCGCCATAAAACCGCCTCCTTAAGTATTATAATAATTGACTTTTTCCGGACATAAAGCAATGCCGGGGTTAATCGCAAACTCAACCCTGGGCGGATTATCTCCTAGATGGAGTTACGCCAGGGCTAATACTTTTTTTCACATAGGCACCTTTATAAACGACCGGCTCTGGATTTGTCAATAAATTTTTTAATCTGGGAATGCCGCGGGAGCAAAATTCCGGTGGCTTTTTATATTTGACAACCCCTTTCTTTCTCCATAAAATTAAGTGAATAGATGTACAAATCCTTAGAGCAGGCCCATCCCCACGATTTTCCAGGAAGCGGCCCGGCAACCACAATTTCCCCACCCCGGGGCTTCCGGGGGCGGCGCCGCACCCGGTATAGAAGGTAGGAGTCTTTTTTTTTGTTCTGGATTAATGGGAGAGGAGGAACCCTATGGTCATTGGGGAATCAAAGCCCCTGGCGGAAATCCTGGAAAAGGTCAAGGATTTTAAAAAGATTGTGGTGGCCGGCTGCAAAGGCTGCGTCACTGTTTGTTGCGTGGGCGGCGAGAAAGAAGTGGCTATCCTGGCCTCCGAACTCCGGATTGCCCGCAAGGCCGCCGGCAGCGAGCTGGAAGTGAAGGAATATACCTGCGAACGGCAGTGTGACCCGGAATACATCGAGCCCCTGGATGACCTGGTGGCCGACGCCGACGCCGTGGTCTCCATCGCCTGCAGCGTCGGGCCCCAGTACATCGTGGCCCGCTACCCCTACCTCAAGGTCTTTCCCGGGCTCAACACCACCAGCATTGGCGGCGCCGTGGAGCACGGGGTCTGGAAGGAGTTTTGCCAGGCCTGCGGCAACTGCATCATCGACGATTTCGGCGGCCTCTGCCCCATCACCCGCTGCGCCAAGCAGTTGCTCAACGGCCCCTGCGGCGGCTCTTCCCAGGGCATCTGCGAAGTGGGCAAGGGCAGCATTCCCTGCATCTGGCAACTCATTTATGATCGTCTGCAGAACTTGGGGGAGCTTCACAAGCTCACCGAAGTGCAGTTATATAAGAATTGGTCCACCAGCCGCGACGGCGGGCTGCGCACATCGATACGGGAGGAGTTGAAACAATGACCGCCGAATATGTTGCGGGAAGCAAACTGGAAAAGATCTTCAAAAGCGGCCAGAAGGCAGTCACCGGCGAATGCGGCCCCCCCCGCGGGTCCGACGCCGAGTATTTCCGGCACAAGGCCAGTTATCTAAAAAACGTCGTAGACGCGGTGAATGTCACCGACAACCAGACCGCAGTGGTGCGTTTCTGTTCTCTGGCTGCCTGTAAGATCCTTTTGGAAATGGAAATAGAGCCGGTGATGCAGATGGTCACCCGGGACATGAACCGCATCGGCTTGCAGAGCAATGTCCTGGGGGCCGCCGCCCTGGGCATCAAGAACCTGCTGTGCCTCACCGGCGACCACCAGTCCTTCGGCGACCATCCCCAGTCCAAAAATGTCCACGATATGGACTCGGTGATACTGCTGCACACGGTAAAGACCATGCGGGACGAAGGCAAGATGGTGAGCGGCACCGAGTTGCAGGGCCGGCCCCGCATGTTCTTAGGCGCGGCCGCCAACCCTTTCGCCGATCCCCAGGAGTTCCGGGTGGTGCGCATGGGCAAGAAGATCGCTGCCGGGGCCCAGTTCATCCAGACCCAGTGCATTTACAACATGGAGCGCTTCCGGAAGTTCATGGAGACGGCTAATGACATGGGCCTCACGGAAAAGACCTTTATCATGGCCGGCATTACCCCGCTGAAATCCGTGGGCATGGCCAACTACATGAAGAAATTCGTCCCCGGCCTGGATGTGCCCGATCACTACATCACCCGGCTCAAGGGGGTACCCAAGAATAAGGTGGCCGCGGAAGGCATCAAGATCGCAGTGGAGCAGATCCACGAGTGCCTGTCCATCAAGGGCGTCTCCGGCATCCACCTGATGGCTATCGAATGGGAGGATCGGGCCCCGGAGATCATCGAGGCCGCCGGCTTGCTGCCCCGGCCCAAGGTGGAAGCCGATTAAAACCTAAATAAAATGAATGGTAGGGCGGGCCGCAGTAATCGCCGCCAAGATTGAAAAGTGGGGCGGTTCCCGCCCGCCAAAGCCCGGTCCCCGGACCGGGCTTTTTTTCTTGAGGTGGACCCGCGGCTCCCCGGCGGTTCTAAAAGTCGTTGACAAAAAGCGGTTAACATATAAAATTTGATAAATCCAACTCAGGAGAGTAAGATGTCCGAACTTCTGCAGGTGAGCGATACCGATTTCGAACAGGAAATCTTGAAGTCGGATATTCCGGCCATGGTGGACTTTTGGGCGGCCTGGTGCGGTCCTTGCCGGGCCATCGCCCCGGTGGTGGAAGAACTGGCGCGGGATTACGCGGGCAAGGTCAAGGTGGCCAAGATGAACGTCGACGAAGATTCCAAGACTCCTGCCAAGTATGGCATCCGGGCCATTCCTACCCTGATCATCTTCAAAAACGGCCAGGTGGTGGAACAGATCACCGGCGCGGTTTCCCGTTCCATCATCGAGAATGCCCTGAAAAAAGCCCTTTAAGCTGCAGCGCCTATGTCTTCTTGGTACCATCACTCGATCATCAGCGGCAGCCAGATGGAGAAACCCCCGGGGGCGGCATGAGCCGCCCAGACTGCGGCAAGCTAACTGGAAGACTTGGTGATATATGAAGAGCAAGACTTTAGCCCCCCGCGTTGCCAGGTTGCTTCTGCCCCTGGTATTCCTATCCTTCACCTTTGGCTGCTCCACCGTCAAGGGCTGGTTCCAGAGCAAGAAACCCGACGGGACGCCGGATGCGATGGCCAGCCAAGGCATCAAGGATTTACAAAAGAAGAAGTACGAAGATGCCATCGAAACCTTCGAGAAGGTGCGGGATCGTTATCCTTACAGCGAGCAGGCCATGCTGGCCCAGATCAAACTGGCGGACGCCTATTTTTACAAGAAGAAATACGATGAGGCCCTCCAGGCCTACAAGGAATTCGAAAAGCTACATCCCACCAACAAGGCCGTGCCCTATTGCGTCTATCGTGAGGGTCTCTGTTTCTATCGGCAGCGCTCCACCATCGACCGGGACCAGACCTTCACCACCAAGGCCATGGAAGAATTTAGCCGCTTGAAAAAGAAGTATCCCGAAAGTGAATACATCCAAAAGGCGGAGGAATTCATGGCCCATTGCCGCCGGGACTTGGGGGAGCATGAGTTTTACGTGGCGCAGTTCTACTTCAAGACCAAACGTTATCAGGCGGCCCTGCAACGGTACCAGACCGTGGCCGATGAATATCCCGATTTCCCCAAGAAAATCGAAGTTCAGAAGCGCATCAACGAGTGCCAGAAGATCCTGGCCAGCCCCGAAAAGGAGCCCAAAGGCGGCTTCTTTTCCCCCGTCGCCAAGATCTTTGACGCCAAGTGGTAAAGGAATGGCGCCGGGGAGCGGCGCCCCCTTTTCCCTGTTGTGCAGTTTTCGGTTTGCGGTTATCTAAAATAAGAATTATGAAGGAGTTGCAGATATAAGTTAGTTCTTCTTGCAGAGCGAAAAGCTAGAACTCCCCAGGAAAGTTCCCGGAGATGGATGAGCGGGAACCCGGCCCATAACCTTCCTCAGCGAAATCCGAAAAATTAGGGAATGAGTCCCCGGGCCTGTAGCAGCGGCCGCGGGTCCGTCAGGTGGCGCTACCGAAAAAACCCTTACTCCCACTTATGGATCTTGAGGGCTTCCAGGGTGCGGTAATCGGTGAGGTCGTGGTGAATGGGAGTAATAGAGATGAAGCCGGCGGCCAGGGCCCCGTAGTCCGTCTCTGGGTCCGGGGGGCGGCGTTCATTGATCTCCGCCAGCCAATAGTAGACGTGTTCCCGGGGATCCACCCGGCGCTCGAAGTGCTCCACCAGGGGACCCACGTCCTGCCGGGTGAATTTAAGCCCCAGGACCCGGTCCGGCGGCAGGGCCGGCAGGTTGATATTGAGGCAGACCCCATTCTTCCAGCCGGGCCAGGAGCGGAGCCGGGCCACCGTCTCCCGGGCCAGCCGGGCGGCGGCGGCGAAATCCGCCTCGTCCTTATAAGAATTGAGAGACACTGCCATGGCCCGCACCCCCAGGATGGAGGCCTCGGTGGCCGCGGATACGGTGCCGGAGTAAAGGACGTTGATCCCGACATTGGGACCCAGGTTGAGGCCCGAGACCACCATTTGCGGGGGCTCCGGCAGCAGCTCCGACAGGGCGATCTTGACGCAGTCCGCCGGGGTGCCGCTCACCGCCCAACCCTGGACCCCGCCGTCCAGACTGACTTTTTTGACCCGCAGGGGGGTAATCAGGCTGATGGCGTGGCCTACGGCGCTCTGTTCGCTCTCCGGGGCCACTACCGACACCTCTCCCAATTGGCGCAATTCCCGATAAAGGGCCCACAGGCCCGGGGCGTAAATGCCGTCGTCATTGGTCAGCAGAATCATAGGTTAAATTATAGCATGTTTGGCTTTAAGATGGGCGGCGCCGGCCCGGGAAATTTGCCCGGCTAAAAGGCAGAGGCGCCGCCGCAGCTGCGCCCTGCCCGATCTTTAGGCTTATCTCGGATCTACCGGATCATCATTCGGCTGGCGGTGGCGCGGTGAGCCGGGTCATCTCCTCCTGCCACCGGGTGAAGTCCTCCTGGGGGATGACCGCGGTCACCGTGGTTCCTCCGGAGGTGGCGCGGACTTCCGTCTCCGCCTGGCGCTTTACCAAATTACCCAACTGCTCCAGACGGAAGAGAGGCTTGCCGGCCTGGTCGAAGAGCTCCAGCACGAAGACAGGGGCGGCCGGGGCGCCGGCCTGGGGCAAGTTGACCAGACGAGAGGATTCCAGCTTCTGGAAGTTAATCAGGGCCATCTCCAAACGGTATGCGGGTTTCTGCACTTCGGCCCGGTTCGGCCCGGTGATCTTCCAGCCCTCCCGTTCACGCCGCGCGGTCCAGGTTTGCCCTGGGGGGCCCCAGGCCACCTGGCCCACTTCCGGGATAAGGCCGGTCCAGAGCCGCCGGTCTTCCAGGTTGGCTACCCCTCGCTGAATCTTCTCCGGAAGATTCCGGGCCACCATAACCACCGGGCCCTGGGGCCCCCGCCGGGCATAAACTCCATTAGGGGTCTGGGCCCCCAAATATAGACTTTCGACCCCCTGGGGGGTGGCGATGGTGACTTCCATCCTGGCCTGGGGGGCCAAGCCCGCGGCCTGCAAGTCCGGGGGAGGGGCCGCCGGGAACTCGGTGACCTGGACCCCGGAAAGCTCCTGCAGCAACTGCTCCATCCGCGGAGAGCTCAACCGCATCCCGGGCCGTCCTACCCAGCCCCAGGTATTGCCGCTGCCCTTCTCCAGATCCACCTGGTTCTGATCGTTGCGAATCCTGAGGGACTTAACCTGGTCCGCATTAAAGGCCCAGAGGTTCCTATCCCGCAGGGCTAACAGTTGCAGGTTCAGGGAATCCCGGGCTCCGGGGGCGATGATGAAGACGCCGGGGGCATCGTCCTTCCGGGCATAATAGCCCTGGCTCGCCGGGACCGCTTCCCCCAAAGCCAGGTGGTGCTGCTCCCCCTTGGCGATGAAGGAGACCTGCAACGCCGGCTGGTCCAGGCCGAAGTCTTTGAGATCCCCGGGCCCCAGGTCCCGCACCATCTTGAGGTTGGCCAGCTGCCGCAACATCTCCTCCACCGTTGCGGCGTCGGCCTTGGCCTGCTGGGGCCGGGTGATCTCCCAGTCCTTTCCCTGTCGGGCCAATTGAATCTCCCCGCCAGGCCTTTTCAGGGTAATGGCGCTGATTTCGCCGGTCTTGAGAGCAAACACCTGTTTGGCCTGGATCTCCCGGACCTCACGATGGACCTGATACCACCACAGGCCCACGTAGGTCGCCACCAGAGCCAGGAAGACCACCGCATAGGGAATCAGCCGACGGGGATTCACTTCCTGGACCTCCGGAGCCGATAGGCCCGGATCCCCGCCAGCAGCATCACCAGCGGAGCCCCCACCAGGCTGGCCAGGAGCAGGATCCAGAGCTGACGGCCCGTTAACACCAGGAGCTGGGCCTTCAAGGCTTTCCGCACCATGATCTGCTGCTCTTCCGCGGCCAGGAAGTTTTCGGTATTCAAAAACAGATCGCCGTTGCCCAACAGATTGAAGTAGGCATTAGAGGCAAAATCCACATTGCCGTAAACCGCCAGGTAGCCCCGGTTCTTTTCCTCCGGCTGCCCGGGGCCCGGTTGCTGCTCTTTTGCAGAAGATCCGGGCTTCCCCTCCGGCTTGATTTCTGCCAGGGCCCCGATGATGAAGGGGCCCTTCTTGTCCGTCTTGGGATCGAAGTTACCTTTGCCGCTCTTCAGCCATTCCTTGCCTATTTTCTCGTAGCTGCTGGGCATACTGCTCACCAGGGTCTGCAAGACCACCCCTTTCACATTCTTGCCCAGGGCCAGGGGGCGGGACATGGGGTAAATGGTCAGGAGGTTCTTAAAATCCCGGGTTATCCGGGTGGGACCATAGCGCACCGCCAGGGGCATGACCAGGCTAAGGCGCAGGGATTGGCTGACCTGGTTGACATCCAGGATAATACCGTCATCCAGGGTGATGCCGTAGCCAGCCAGGAAACCTTTCACCCCTGCATCCTGGAAGGGCCCCATCATCACCAGCAGGCGGCCGCCCTGGTTCAGGTAGCCCTTCAGGGCCTCCACCTCGCCGCCCAGTAGTGGCTTGTTGGGAGAGGCCACGATGACCGCCGCGGCATCCTGGGGCACCTCGGGCTGCGTCACCAGGTTGAGGCTGCCAACCTCATAGCCCTCGTTCTCCAGGGCTCGGTTGGCCGTTTGCAGGCCGTTGGGCCCTTGGTCGGCCGGATCCCGCTCGCCATGCCCACTGAGGAGATAGACCTTCTTGCGCAGCGGTTTCAAAATGCGACGCAGGGCGTTGCTGAGGCTGTCCTCGTCGGGGCGGTCCGCCATCTGGCGCCGGCCCTCATATTCCAGGAGGACATTGCCGGGAAAGCGGTAGCCCGCCTCCTTGGCCTTGAGGGGTTCCCGCTCCGGGTCCAGTAATTGCCATCCCACCTTCGGGTTGTAGTAAGCATACCTTTGGAGCAGGTCCTTGATGGGTTCCCGCTCGGGGGAGCCCTCGGGTATTAAGGCGATCATGGCCAGGGGGCGGTCCACCTGCTTAAGCAGGTTCCGGGTGACCGGGGTAAGAGACTGGCTCTGGCCCCGGGTCAGGTCCCAGCGCACCTGGTGCCAATCGGCCAACAAGGCCACCACGATGAGAACTCCCGCCACCAGCAGCACCGAGGCCAGGGAGCCGGCGCCGTAAACAACTTTTCGGTTCTTGAATCCGTCCAGGAGGTCCACTTTTATGCTCTCCAGCGCCGGGATTCGAGTTGCCTCTTGGTGAGGAAGAGGAAGAAAAAGATGAAGCTGGCGCAATATACCAGATCCCGGGTATTGATTACCCCTTTGCTGAAATTGTCGTAATGCTCCGTCAGCGACAAAAACTGCATAACCCTGCCCAGGGCGCCTCCCGCCCCCAGCTCCTGCGCCCAGCCAATGACCCAGAACAGCAGGAGCAGGGCAAAGCCCACCACCCCGGCGATGATCTGATTTTCCGTGAGACTGGAGGCGAACAGGCCCAGGGCCAGAAAAGAGGCCCCCAGCAGCACCACCCCCAAGTAGCCGGCGGCCAGGGCGCCTAAATCCACCCGGGTCATGAAGCAGAGAGCCAGGGAGTAGCTGGCGGTGAAGGCCAGGAAGATGAGGCAGATCAGGAAGGCGGCCGCGAACTTACCCAGGATGATGGACCAGTCCGCCAGAGGATAGGTAAACAAGAGTTCGGCGGTCCCGGACCGCTTCTCTTCGGCCAACAGGCGCATGGTGAGCAGGGGCACCAAAAACATCAAGACGATGGCCATCACCATGAACAGAGGCTGGTAAACCATGTTCTGGGGATTCAGTTGCGCCGCCACCTGGGGGTTGGTGGCCTGCGCCGCCGCCGCCAGGCTGGTAATCCCATAGTAGACGGCGTTGGCATAAAAAAAATATCCGGTCAGCAACAGGAAGAAGAAGCCGGTGATGTAGAAGATGGGACCGGCGAAATAGATGATGAGCTCCTTTTTGAACAATGCTGCAAAACCGCTGAAATTTTTCATGACTCTGCCTCGGTCTCCTCCTCAGTCACCAGGTTGAGGAAAACCTCCTCCAGGGTGAATTCCTGGGTTTTCAACTCCAGCAGGTCGAAGCCCTGCTGCACCAGCAACCGGGCCAATTCCGGTCTTAAGTCCTGGTCATTGCCGCCTTCCACCAGGTAGCGGCCCTCTCCGCGGTTATTCACCCGGGCCACCCCCGGGACCGCCTGCAGGGCTGCGGTAACCTGGGCCTCCGGGCCCTGCACCGCCAGACTGATGCGGGCGCCCTGGCCCAATTGCCTGGAGAGATTCTCCGGGGTATCGCTGGCCACAATCCGGCCCCGGTTGATGATGATCACCCGGTGGCACAACTGGGCCACCTCCGGCAGGATGTGGCTGCTCAGGATCACCGTGTGGGCGCCTTCCAGATTTTTGATGAGGCCGCGAATCTCCACGATCTGGGAGGGGTCCAGGCCTATGGTGGGTTCATCCAGGATGAGCACCGGGGGCTGGTGCAGCAGGGCCTGGGCCAGCCCCAGGCGCTGCCGGAAGCCCTTGGACAGGGCGGCCCCCAGTTTGCCCTCCACTTCCTCCAGGCCGCAGGCCGCCATGACCCTGCGGATCTCCGCCGCCTGTCCCGCAGCCTCCACCCCCTTGGCCTGGGCGGCAAACCGCAGGAACTGGACCACCGTCAGGTCCGGATAGAGGGAGACGTTCTCCGGCAGATACCCCAGGGAACGCCGCACCTCCAGGGATTGCTCGACGCAGTCGAAGCCGTTGATCCGGGCGGTACCGGAGGTGGGTGCCAGATAACCCGCCAGCATTTTCAGGGTGGTGGTCTTGCCAGCGCCGTTGGGACCCAGGAACCCCACGATCTCCCCGGCCGCCACCTGAAAGTCGAGGTGTTCGACGGCCAGCAGCGGGCCGTAATATTTGGTCAGGTCCCGGACTTCGATCATCATTTCCATGCCTTTCCCATCCGCTCAAGACTTCTTTGGGATTGCAAACCTTAGGGCGGGCAAGGCCCACTCTACCGGCCCCATCACAGGCTGGAAGCCTGTGCCACCGTCGCCCTTACTGGATGGCAAACAACCTATTATTTTAAATCATCTTCTCTGCTCTGACAAGGGGAGAGAAACGGCAGGGAGAGTGTGACCCGAAATTTGGGTCAGACTTTAATGGTGGGCAGGGCCCGCCCAAAGACATAATGAGCCGGTGGTTAACCCCGCTCCCGAAAGGCGGCCACGGTGCGGGCCAGCCCTTCGGCCAGGGTCAGGCGGGGTTGCCAGTCCAGCAGTTTCCTGGCCCGGGTGCTGTCCAGGGCGCTGCGGCGCTGTTCCCCGGGCTTGGCCGGGCCATGCTCCGGCCCCCGGGGAGAGCCGATGATCCCCTGAAGCTGGCGATAGACCGTAAGGATATCCGTCTCCCGCCCGGTGCCGATATTAAAGACCCCGGCCCGGGGGTAATCCAGGGCCGCCAGGTTGGCCGCCACCACGTCCTCCACGCAAACGAAATCCCGGGTCTGGAGGCCGTCGCCGTTGATCAGGGGCTGCTCCCCGGCCAGGAACTTTTCAATAAAGATGGCCACCACCCCCGCCTCACCCAGGCCGTTCTGCCGGGGCCCATAGACGTTGGCATAGCGCATGGAGATGGGGGTGATGCCGTATTCCCGCTGATAAAAGTGCAGGTAGTGTTCCACCGCCAGCTTGGCAACCCCGTAGGGGCATTCCGGCAGGGCCAGGTCTTCCTCCCGGGCCGGCACCGGGGCCTGATCTCCATACATGGCGCCGCCGGTGGAGGCGAAGAGGATTTTCTCCATCCCCACCCGAGCCGCGGCCTGGAAGAGATTCAGCGACCCCAGGATGTTCTCCCGGGCGTCCATTACCGGATCCTCCACCGAGAGACGCACGCTCATCTGGGCGGCATGGTGCGCCAACACCTGGGGCCGCCAGCGGCCAATGAGGTCGAAGGTCTCCTGGGATTGGATATCGTACGGGTAGAATTGGGCCCCCGCCGGCACCTGCTCCCGCCGGCCGCTACTGAGATTGTCCACCACCGCCACTTCATGGCCCTGCCTGAGAAAGGCCTCAGCCAGATGGGAGCCGATGAAGCCAGCCCCGCCCGTGAGCAAAATCTTTTTTGGTCCCGGCATCCTCGATTACCTCGCCTTCATCATATCTAATCCGGAACCGCCAAGGCAATCTTTCAGGGCGGCCTCAGTTAGGTTTTTTCCAAGGGAATAAAGAAGAATAGCATTGGCCGCGGAAATCCTGCTTGACTGTTACGTTTATAATCCATAAGGTAAAAAAGTAATTGATCTCAAAAAGGAGGGGGAGCCATGTTTGCACGGGCCCGTTTGGGTGGCCTGATCCTGGGCCTGGCGATCCTGCTGGCGCCGGCGGCGTCGGCAAAAGCCGCAGAGCCGGCAAAAGGTGCGGAGCCGGTGCTGAATCTGCCTCAACTGGAGGAAATGGCGCTAAAATATAGTCCGATGGTCAAGGCCAGCCGCAGTGAGGTCAAGTTTGCCAAGGAACAGAAGAATGAGGCCCATGCCTACCGCTGGCCCCAACTGGACACCACCGCTACCGGCGGGGTGGTGCCCAACGCCCACCTGGGCGAGGTCCTTACGGTGCCGGGCCGCATCTTCTATCCCGATCCCATAGACAAGATTCACGGGGTCAACATCTTCGGCCACCTGGATTTTAGTGTGATCCAGCCCCTGTACACCTTCGGCAAGATCGCTTTCCGGGAGGAGGCCGCCGCCCACAACGTCAAGGTGAAGGAAGAAGCGGTGGCGGCCCGACAGGCGGAGACCATCGTCCAGGTCTCCCAGGCTTACTATGGCCTGATCCTGGCGGATCAGGGCAAAGAGGCGGTGAAAGAGGCCCGCTCTTACCTGAGCGACACCCGCCAGCGCGTCGACCGGCTCATCGCCATGAACTCCCCCAATGCCAAGGAAACCGACCGATACCGCCTAGCCGCCTACGAAGGGGCCTTGGAAAAATCCAACGCCGAAGCGGAGGAGGGCTCCAGGACAGCCTATCGAGCCTTGAAGGCCCTCATCGGCTATGGCGAGGGCCAGGATTTCAAGGTTGCCCAGGACCTGCCCGCACCCAGCGCCCCTGCCGGCTCCCTGGATACCTATATCCAAACCTCCCTGGAACTGCGCCCGGAATTCAAGGAGTTAAAAGAGGGGCTGGCGGCCCGGCAACTCCTGGTGGACGCCGCCAAGGCCGACCGCATGCCCTCCTTATTCTTTGCGGTGGTGGGCCAACTGGCCGGCGCCCCGGGCCGCCGCTATAACCCGGACCCCTATATCAACGATTATTTCAACGACAATGGGGCCCTGCCCATGCTGGGGGCCAAATGGCACTTCGACTTCGGCATCCTGAAGGCCAAGATCGGCCAGGCCCAGGCGGAACTGGAGCAGTTGCAGGAAGATCAAAGGGCTGCCCTGATGGGCATCCCGGTGGAAGTGGCTAAAAGCTACGGGGAGGTGCGGCAATATTACCAGTCTTCGGTGGGCATGGAAAAGGCCTACGTCAACTCCCGGCGCTGGCTGGTTACCTCCCTTAACAATTTCGACATGGGCCTGGGCAAGATGGATGACATCTTCCAGGCCTTTGAACGGTACGGGGTCTTCCGGGGCGACTACCTGATGGCCCTTTATCAGTACAACCTGTCGGTGGCCCAACTGGACAAAGCCACCGGGGCCTACCGCAGGAAGCTGCCGGCCGAGGGTCCCGCCCTCAAACCGGCGAGCCTCCCGGCCCCCCAATAAGGGCTTTATCCAGTGGCGCCGGCTGGGAGCCTTAATGGCGCGGCGGGTTTAATAATGGCGCGTAAGACGCGCCCTACTCCTGCCCCGGACGCCTGGGGCGTGTCCTACACGCCGCCTGAGATCCGGCGGCCACGCGCCGCCCTATAATCCGCCGCCAGGGCGACTCGCTGAGTCGCCCTGGCGCATACCTCACACCCCCCCAAAAAAAAGGCGCGTAGGGCGCGTCTAACGCGCCTTACGGCTACGAATTTAGATAATGCAGGGGCGAAACCGCGGGCTAAACCTTTACCGGCTGATGAAGAACAGGCGGGCGTAGACCAGCACCGGGGCGCTGAACAGAATGCTGTCCAGGCGATCCAACATCCCGCCGTGACCGGGGAGCAGTTTGGAGGCATCCTTCACCTGGGCCTGGCGCTTCAGCATTGATTCGAACAGGTCCCCCAAGAGGCCCGCCACCGCCAGGACCACGGCCAGGGCGGCCAGGGCCGGCCCCCCCATCCCCGGGAGCAGCCATTTCCCCGCCGCCACCCCCACCACCAGGCTGGCGGCCAGGCCGCCCACCACCCCAGCCCAGGTCTTGCCCGGGCTCACCGCGGGGTAGAGCTTGGTCTCTCCCAGGATTCGGCCCACATAATAGGCCGCGGTGTCCCCGGTAAAGATCACCATGAGGAACCACAGGACCCACCACTCCCCATCCACGAGGAACCGCAGCCAGATGAGGTGCCCCAACAGGAAGGGCAGATAGAGGAGGCCCAGGGTGTTGATCGCCAAATTTTGGCTTACCTGCGTAATGTGCTCGTAGCTCACCAGGTAGAAGAGAAACAGGATGAACAGGCACCAGAAAAGAGCGAACAGGACGATGCCAGGGTTGCAGTACAGGATGCCGGAGGGGGCGCACCACGGGTTGTTGGGATGGGCGGTGCAAAAGCTCAGCAGGATGAGGGAACCCAGCAACACCGCTTTAAAGCGCCGGGGTTTATCCGCCTCTGCCTGGAACATCCCCAGGAACTCCCAGTGGCCCAAGGCGTTTACCACCAGGAGCACCACCACGAAGAGGACCAGCCCGCCCTGGAGCAGCGCCAGCACCAGGAGCGGCAGCAGAATTAGGGCCGTCAACCATCGTCGCGTTTCCACCGGGTACCCCTTGGCCCTGCCGTTCAGATCTCTTCGCCGGGTTTGATCAGACGCTGCTTATATTCCAGGGCGGCCCGGATATAGCCCCGGAACAGGGGGTGGGGGTCCATGGGACCGGATTTGAATTCCGGATGGAACTGGCAGCCCAGAAACCAGGGGTGGTCCGGGAGTTCGACAATCTCCACCAGTTCGCCGTTGGGGGAGGTCCCGGTGATCGCCAGACCGGCGGCGCTCAGTTTTTCCCGGTAAGAGTTGTTAAACTCGTAGCGGTGGCGGTGGCGTTCCATGATCTGGGTCTGGCCGTAGTCCCGGCCCGCCAGGGAGGTCTCTTTGAGGACGCAGGGGTAGGCTCCCAGGCGCATGGTGCCGCCCTTCACAGATTCCCGGTCCCGGTGGATGATGGCGTCCCGGCGATAGTCGTACCATTCCCGCATCAGGTAGATGACCGGCTCGGCCGCCTCGGCGTCGAACTCCTCGCTGGTGGCCTCGGGTAGGCCGGCCACGTGCCGGGCGAACTCGATGACCGCCAACTGCATGCCGAAGCAGATGCCGAAGTAGGGGATGCGGTGTTCCCGGGCGTAGCGGATGGCCTGGATCTTGCCTTCCACTCCCCGCACCCCGAAGCCGCCGGGCACCAGGATGCCGTGCAGGTGTCCCAGCAAGCCCTCGGCTCCTTCCCGCTCCACCATCTCCGAATCGATGTAGGTGAGGGCCACCTGGACCTCGTTGGCCAATCCGCCGTGCACCAGGGCCTCGTGCAGGCTCTTGTAGGACTCCCGCAGGTCCACGTACTTGCCGACGATGCCGATCTCCACCCGGTCCTTGGGGTGCTTGATGCGCTGCACCAGTTCCTGCCAGGGTTCCAACTGGGGCGCCCGGGTCCAGATGTTCAGGATCTCCACCAACTGCTGATCCAACCCTTCCTGGTGCAGAAGCAGCGGAATCTCGTAAATGTTGTCCACGTCCTGGGCGGTGATCACCCCGTCTGGCTCCACGTTGCAGAAGAGGGCGATCTTGGCCTTGATCTCCTTGCTCAGGAGCTTTTCGGTGCGGCACAGCAGCAGGTGGGGCTGGATGCCGATGGAGCGCAGTTCCTTGACGCTGTGCTGGGTGGGCTTGGTCTTGACCTCGCCGGCGCTCTTGATGAAGGGCACCAGAGTGAGGTGGATGTAGCAGACGCTGTCCTTGCCCAGATCGCCCTTGAGCTGGCGGATGGCTTCCAGAAAAGGCAGGCTCTCGATGTCGCCCACGGTGCCGCCGACCTCGATGATGGCCACGTCCACCGCGGGCGCCACCTGGAGGATGGCCTGCTTGATTTCGTCGGTGATGTGGGGGATGACCTGGACCGTGCCCCCCAGGTAGTCTCCCCGGCGCTCCTTGTTGATGACGTTATGGTAGATGCGGCCCGAGGTGAAGTTGTTTTCCTGGCCCAGGGTCACCGTGGTGTAGCGCTCGTAATGCCCCAGGTCCAGGTCGGTCTCGGCCCCGTCTTCGGTGACGTAGACCTCGCCGTGCTGGAAGGGGTTCATGGTACCGGGGTCCACGTTGATGTATGGGTCCAGCTTCTGGAAGGTGATGCGCAGGCCCCGGGACTCCAAAAGAGCGCCGATGGCCGCCGCCGCCACCCCCTTGCCCAGGGAAGACAGCACCCCGCCGGTGATAAAGATCAGTTTGGTCTTCACAGGTTCTTTAATATACCCAGCTTCTGCGGATGTCAAGAAAGGTCTGGAGCGCCCTGACTCAGCCATAGGGAAGGGCCTCTAAACACCTGGGGGCGACCGTGGCACAGGCTTCCAGCCTGTGATCGGGTCGCCCCTGAACTCCTGGCAAAACCTCAGCAGGCCCGGAAGGCGGTCTCATTAAAAGAGCTTAGGATGTGGTCCCTTTCCCGGTATCTTGCGAAAATACTCGGCGGCCCGGCCGGTGGCCACGCGGCCCCGGGGGGTGCGCTGCAGGAAGCCGGATTGGATCAGGTAGGGTTCGTAAACGTCTTCCAGGGTGCCTTCCTCCTCGCACAGAGCGGCGGCCAGGGTGCCCAGGCCCACCGGCCCGCCGTCGTATGTTTCCAGGATGGTGAGGAGGATCAGGCGGTCCATGCGGTCCAGCCCCAGGGTGTCGATGTTCAGGAGGGTGAGGGCGGCGTCGGCCGATTCCCGATTGATGCGGCCGTCGCCCCGCACCTGGGCATAGTCCCGCACCCGCTTCAGGAGGCGGTTGGCGATGCGGGGGGTGCCCCGGGAACGGCGGGCGATCTCCCAGGCGCCCTCGGCCTCCAGTTCGATATCCAGCACCTGGGCGGCCCGGCGGACAATTATGGCCAGGTCCTCCACCTTATAGAAATCCACCCGCAGCATCAAGCCGAAGCGGTCCCGCAGGGCCGGGGTGAGCAGGCCGGCCCGGGTGGTGGCCCCCACCAGGGTGAAATGGGGCAGTTCCAGCTTCACGGAGCGGGCCCCGGGCCCCTGGCCGATGATCAGGTCCAGGTTGAAGTCCTCCATGGCCGGGTAGAGAATCTCCTCCACCACCGTGGGCAGGCGGTGCACTTCGTCGATAAACAGGACGTCCCTGGCCTGAAGGTTGGTGAGCAAGGCCGCCAAGTCCCCGGCCCGCTCCACCACTGGCCCGGCGGTAGCCTTGACGCCGGCCCCCATCTCCTGGGCGATGATATGTGCCAGGGTGGTCTTCCCCAGGCCCGGGGGGCCATGTACCAGAATGTGATCCACCGCCTCCCCCCTGGCCCGGGCCGCGGTCAGGGCGATTTCCAGATTGCGGCGCAGTTCCTCCTGCCCCACAAACTCCCCCAGGGTGCGGGGCCGCAGACCCGCCTCCAGACCCAGGTCCTCCACCTGGGGCCGGGGGTTGACGATGCGCTCTTCCTGGTCCATTGCCCCTAATTTATCGCACTCCGGGCAGATTTGCAAGCCGGCCCCCTTGGCCCCCGGGGCCGGGTTTGATAGACTTAAATTATTTGAGGGAGAGGGCCAGGACCTTCCACAGACGAGGATGCCTGGCCAGCTCCGGATGCGGGTTGAGAGCCGGATCACCATGGAAACTGCCATCTCGGCCCAGGGTATCAGCAAGTCGTTCCGGGAGCGGAGGTTCGGTCCCTGGAAGACGGTGCTCAGTCAGGTGGACCTGGAAGTGGCCCCCGGGGCCATCTTCGGGGTCCTGGGGCCCAATGCCGCCGGCAAGACCACCCTCATCTCCATCCTGGCCACCTTACTGCACCCGGACCAGGGCCGTGCCAGGGTGCTGGGTCTGGACGTGGTGCGGGAGGCGGGGAGGCTGCGGCAGCGAATCAACCTGGCGGCCGCCGGGGCCCATTTCCTCTGGTGCCTCACCGCCGAAGAGAACCTGCGTTTTTACGGCCGTCTCTACGGGCTGGGCGGCCGGGCCCTAACCGCCAAGGTGGAGGGCCTCCTCGACCTTTTCCAGTTGGCAGACCAGCGCCGGGTGGACTTCGCACACCTGTCCACCGGCCTCAAACAGCGCCTGATGCTGGCCAAGGCCCTGGTCAACGACCCGGAACTCCTGTTTCTGGACGAACCCACCTCGGGCCTGGACCAGGAGATGGCCCAGCATATCCGGGAAGAAATCCTGCGCCTCAACCGGGAGACCGGGCTCACCATCCTGCTCACCACCCACAACTTGCGGGAGGCCGAGATACTTTGCAGCGAGGTGGCCTTCCTGAAAGAAGGAAGGCTGGCGGCCCGGGGCAGCATTGCCGAGTTGCAGCAGCGCTTGGGGTTGGGAGACCATTTGAGCCTGGTCTTCCGGGTGGTCCCGGCGGCCCTGGAGTACGCACGGCTGCCCGGCGTCCTGACTCACCGGGTTCAGGACGCCCGGGTGGACCTGGTGCTGGACCGGGCGGAAGTCCGCCTGGCGGCGGTCCTGGAGGCCGTCTCCCACGGCGGTGGGGAGCTGGCCCAGGTGAAGCTCAAGCCCGTGGACCTGGAAGAGATCTACCGTGAAATTACCCACTAGTTTTCAAAAAATCTGGGCCTTTTCGGTGCGCAGCGCCCTGGTGAACCGGCGCAACGTCTTCGCGGTCTTCGAGATGCTCTTCTGGCCGGCCATCGGCATCTTCTCGGTGGGGCTGCTCACCCGCTTCCTCAATCTTTCCGGAGAAACGGTGACCTTCATCCTCATCGGCGCCATCTCCATGAACACTGTGCAAATCGCCCAATTAGACCTGTCCTACGCCCTGCTCTATTCCGTCTGGTCCAAGAGCCTGAAGCACGAATTCATCGCCCCCATCCGCCTGATCCACATCTTGTTGGGCTGCGGCCTGGTGGGGCTGATCCGGGGCTTCCTGGTCTTTGTGGGCATGGCCGTCTTGAGCGTCTGGCTCTTCCATATGGAACTGGACCGCCCCGGGCCGGGGGGCCTGGCGGTATTCCTGGCGGGGATGTTCATCAATGCCGCCATCATTGGGGCGCTGGTCCTGGCCCTGGTGCTGCGCTTCGGCCAGCGGGCCGAAGTGGCGGCCTGGGCCTTCTCCTACCTGATGCTGCTGTTGTGCGGGCTCTATTATCCGGTCAGCGTGTTGCCGGCGTGGGCCCAGGCGCTGGCCCGCTTCATCCCGCTCACCTATTTCCTAGAGTACTTCCGCCATTTTTACGGCTTTCCGCTGCACTCCAGCCGACCCCTGCTTTACGGCTTCTCTTTGAGTATGGTATACTTGCTAATCAGCTACGGACTGCTGCATTACACTTTGGGGTCCGCCTTCCGGGGTGGCATCCTGCTGCGGCTGTCCGAATGACGGGTTTCGAGTTTTGAGTGCTTGGGTGGCGCCGGCATCCCGCCAGTGCCGGTACGGTAGGATCTGGTTGAAAAATTCTCCCCTACCACGGTAACTCAAGGAAGGCCGCATGAATTTTCAGGACTATCCGGAAGATATCCGGCGGCGGGCCCAGGCCATCCGCCTGCTGCTCCTGGACGTGGACGGGGTGCTCACCGACGGGCGCCTCTACTTCGGGCCCCAGGGGGAGACTCTCAAGGTCTTCCACGTCCGGGACGGCCACGGCCTCAAGATGGCGCAGCGGGCCGGGATTGAAGTAGCCTTTTTGTCGGGGCGCCGTTCCGATGCCGCCTACCATCGGGCCAGGGAGTTGGGGATCAACCGGTTTTTTGAGGGCCTGCGGGACAAGCTGACGGTGATGCGAGAGATGGAGGCCGACCTGAAGATTTCAGCCACCCAGGTGGCGGTAGTGGCCGACGACCTGGTGGACCTGCCCATCATGGCCCGGGCCGGGCTGGCAGTGGCGGTGGCCGACGCCGCCCCGGAGGTGGCGGCCGCAGCCCACTGGGTCACCCAGGGTCCGGGGGGCCGCGGCGCGGTCCGGGAGGTCTGCGACCTGCTCCTCAAGACCCAGGGGAAATGGACCGAGGCGGTAAGCCCGGCGGATGGCCAGGAGCATTTAGGCAGGACCGGGCCCACCGGATAAGGCGGCCGGGGGCCGCTCCTGAAAATGCTTTGAAAAGTCACAGCCGAGGGCGGCTATTCCACATTTTCCCCGCCCCGGCAAACGCGCCTGCCCGCCCTCGCCCCGCCAGATTAGCCTTTACACTTTTTCCTGGGGTTAATATAATTCCCTTAAAAAGACGACTCATTTGGCATGAAAATTTTGGCCCCCAAGAACGGTACTGGCGCCGGGAGACTTCCGAGATGGAGGTGGCTGGCCCTCCTGGTGATGCTGGTGGGATTGGGCGCCTGGGGCCTTGGGAAGCTGAATCACCCGGTCCCGCCGCCGCCCACACCCCCGCCCTCGGAGACCCCATCCCGCATGGAAACCCTGTCCCTCACCGAGATCCAGGAAGGCGACAAACGCTGGGTGTTGGAGGGGCAGAAGGCGGACATCAGCAAAGACCAGGAACGGGTGAACCTCAGCGGGGTACGGGTGGAATTCTTCGGACCAGGGGAACACCTTAAGGTCAAGGCGGACGAAGGCCTGTTCCATACCAAGACCCGGATTTTAACCCTAACAGGCAACGTGGAGATGGAGCAGGGGGACCTGCTGGTTAAGACCAGCGTCGCCACCTACGACCCCAACAGTCGCGTCCTGGTGTCCCCGGAAGAAGTGGTCCTGAGCAAACCTACCCTCCGGATTCAGGGCAAGGGGCTGCGGGTGTGGCTGGCGGAAAAAAGGTTGGTCCTGTCCCAACATCGCTTAACGGAAGTCAAGGTGCAAGAAGGGACATGGAAACATTGAGAGATTACCTGGCCCTGGCCATCATGATGCTGGCGGCCTGGCTTGGCCCGGCTGCCGGGGCGGTCCAGGGGGCGCCGCCGCCGGGCAAACCCGCCGAAGATTTCCCCCTGCACATCATCGCCAGCAAGTTGGAAGCGGATCAGAATGCCGGGATCGCCACCTTCACGGGGCAGGTGAAGGCCACCTATGGGGAATCCATCCTATATGCCGATCAACTGCGGGTCTATTTCATACCCAAGCAGGCCGGGGCCCGGACAAACGGGGCGAAAGGGGCCGCGGCCGGGACCGCCCCCAGGGCGGCCGCCGGCGAGGCGGCCGGCGCCTCACCCCTGGATGAGCTGGGAGGCGACCAGATCGACCACATCGTGGCCACCGGCCAGGTGCGCTATGTCCAGGAAGACCGGGTGGCCACCGGTCAGGAGGCCACTTATTATAAGAAGAGGAACGAAGTAGTGCTGGTGGGCAACCCCCAGGTATGGCAGAAAGAAAATAACCTGAAGGGGGAGCGTATCATCTTCAACCTCACGGATAACACCATGCGGGCCGAGAGCTCCCCCCAGAAGCGGGTGGAGGCCAATCTCTACCCCGCCAAACAACCGGGGGCCGGCGGCCAGGAAGCGTCGCCCTTGCCGGCCAAACCCCGGAAGGATCGCCGGCCTTAAGGTATGCACCACCTCCGCATTCAGACCCTTACCAAGAGTTATAACGGCCACAAGGTAGTCGACCAGGTCTACCTGGAGGTTAACAGCGGGGAAGTGGTGGGCCTGCTGGGTCCCAACGGGGCCGGCAAGACCACCACCTTTTACATGATCCTGGGGCTGCTGCAGCCCGACAGCGGCCAGATCTACCTGGACGGCCAGGATATCTCCACCATGCCCATTTACCGCCGGGCCCGCCAGGGATTGCAATATCTGCCCCAGGAGCCCTCGGTGTTCCGCAAGCTCACGGTGGCCGAGAACATCCTGGCCATCCTGGAGACCCTGGAAGCGGACCCCCTGGTGCGCCAGGAGCGCCTGGAACAGCTCCTGGCCGAGTTGCGCATCGGCCACCTGGCCCAGCAGAAGGCCTCGTCGCTTTCCGGCGGAGAACGCCGCCGCGTGGAGATCACCCGGGCCCTGGTCACCTCGCCCCATTTCATCATCCTGGATGAGCCCTTTGCCGGCATCGAACCCATGGCGGTCACCGATATCCAGAACATCATCCGGCAGTTGAAGGAACGGGGCTTGGGAGTGCTGATTTCGGATCACAACGTCCGGGAGGCCCTGGGGGTCTGCGACCGGGCCTATATCCTCAACGAAGGGGTGGTCCTGGAGGAAGGGACGCCTTCGATGCTGGTGAACAGCGAACTGGCCAAAAGAATTTACTTGGGAGAAGCCTTTAAGTTATAATTTAGAAGTAAATCGCATCTCATCGCAACCCGAAGATTGATCGATGCCCTTAGAGCTTCGCCAGAATCTCAAGCTGACTCAGTCGCTGATCATGACCCAAAAGCTGCAGCAAGCCATCAAGCTGCTGCAGCTCTCCCGTCTGGAGCTGGAGGGCGAAATCCAGCAAGTCCTGGAAAGCAATCCGGTCCTGGAAGACTCCGAAATCCAGGTTCAAGAGAAGCCCGAGGGGGACCTTTCGCCGGAGACTCCGGGTTTTTCCGGGGAGAGCGAGCCGTCCCCGGAAGGGGCCGGCGAAAACGGAGAAGCCAAGTCATCTCAGGAAGAATGGGACTGGGAAGGCTTCTTGCAAGACCGGCTCATGCCGCCGCCCATGGGCGAATACGAAGAGCGGGAGGCCCTGCCCTTCGAGAGCCTCAACCCCCAGAAAACCACCCTGAAATCCCACCTCATGTGGCAGTTGCACATGGCCGAGTTGGACCGGGAAGGCGAGACCATCGGCGCCCTGATCATCGGCAACCTGGATAGGGACGGCTACCTGCGGGCCGAAGTTGCGGAACTCGCTGGGGAGTTGGGGGTCGAACCGGCCCGGGTGGAAGAGGTCCTGGCAGTGGTCCAGGGCTTCGATCCGCCGGGAGTGGCGGCCCGGGATCTGAAAGAGTGCCTGCAACTTCAGGTCCGGGTGCTGGGGACCCCGGATCCCCTGGTGCTGGCCGTCATCGCCGGTCAACTGAACAATCTGGCCAATAAAAATTACCAGGCCATCGCCCGGGAGCTGAAAGTCTCCCTGGAAAAGGTAGTCCGGGCCAGCGAAGTCATCATGCAGTTGGAACCCAAACCCGGCCGGAGCTTCGACAGCGAGGATGTCGACTACATCAACCCCGACGTCCACGTAGAGAAGGTGGGCAACGACTATGTCATCCGCTTGAATGAAGACGGCCTGCCCAGGCTACGGATCAATTCCTTCTACCTGGAGGCTATGCGGGCTCCCGGCCAGTTGCCGGAGGGGGTGCGCAGCTACATCCAGAAACACCTGGACAATGCCCTGTGGTTCATCCGCAGCATTCACCAGCGTCAGAAGACCCTGTACAAGGTGACTGAGAGCATCGTCCGCTACCAGCAGGAGTTTCTGGATCACGGCCTGTCGCATCTCAGACCCCTGACCCTGCGCCAGGTGGCCGAGGACGTGCAGATGCACGAATCCACCATCAGCCGGGTGACCACCCATAAGTACGTTTACACCCCCCAGGGGATCTTCGATCTGAAGTTCTTTTTCAACAGCGGCATCAACATGAACCTGGGGGAGCAGATCGCTTCGGAGAGCGTCAAGGATAAGATCCGGCAGATCGTGCACTCCGAAAACCCCGAAAACCCCTGGAGCGACCAGGAGATCGCCGACCTGTTGCGCCGGCAGGACATCCTCATCGCACGGCGCACCATTGCCAAATACCGCGGCATGCTGGGAGTGCTCTCCTCCAGTAAACGCAAGAAGCCCGGATTCCGGCGCAAAAGCACCGCTGAGAATCAGGCCCATTAATCCCGCCGCGGCGCCAGGCCATCCCACGGGAGGAGCAAATGCAGATATCCGTCACTTTTCGGCAAATTGAGCCCTCCGAGGCCCTGAAGAACTACATCACCGACCGTTTGGGCAAGTTTAAACGTTATCTGGAAGGACCGGTGGAAGCCCACGTGGTCCTGGGTTTGGAGAAATTCCGCCACCTGGCCGACGTCACCATTGACAATAATGGCCGGATTATCAAAGGCAAAGAAGAAAATACCGACATGTACGCGGCCATCGACCTGGTGATGGACAAGATCGCCATGCAGTTGAAGAAATTCCGGGATAAACAGCGGGGGCCCAAAGGGGACCGCACCGCCAGGTCGGCGGCGGCAGTGGCAGTGGAGGCCGAGGAGTTTCCGACCCTGCCGGCGGTGCGCCGCAAGCGGGTGGAGGTACCGCCCCTGCTGGTGGACGATGCCGTGGAGATGATGCAAACCGGGGGGGAAGACCTGGTGGTGTTCACTAACGTGGCCAATGGCGGTTTGAGCATCTTGTACCGGCGTCAGGATGGCTCCTTCGTCCTGGTGGAGCCCGATTTGCACTAGGAGAAGCGGCGGTCCTATGAAAATCCTCGAGATCCTGGCGCCGGAAAGGATCGTGCCGGACCTGCAGGCCAGCAACAAGCGGGAAGCCCTGGAGGAGCTGGCCAGGACCATAACGGACGGCCTCGACGGGCTGAGCCTGCAAAGCGTCGTGGAAGTGCTGCTGGATCGGGAGCGCCTGGGAAGCACCGGCATCGGCGACCACATTGCCATCCCCCACGGCAAGCTGCCCCAGCTCTCCCAGTTGAAGCTGGCCTTCGGCCGCAGCCTCAAAGGAGTGAACTTCGACTCCATGGACGGCAAACCGTCCCACCTCTTCTTTCTACTGCTGGCTCCGGTCGATTCCTCGGGCCTGCACCTCAAGACCCTGGCCAAGATCTCCCGGATGCTCATGAGCCAGCCGTTCAGGGACAACCTCATGAAGGCTCAGGGAGCCGAAGAGATTTACCGTCTAATCGCCGAGAGAGATGAGGAATTTTAGGTTAATCTCCGCTATTGCGTTGCATTTCCCGGTTTTCCCAGGCAGGGGGGCAACTCTGAGACATGGCGCCTGAGACCGAAACCCCGGGGCAGCCGGAGCTACCGCCGCTGGCTGCCCCAGTGCTGATCATTACCGGGCTGTCGGGCTCGGGGAAGAGCACGGTGTTGCACGCCCTGGAGGACGTCGGTTATTTCT
>Ga0208687_1000277_pt1 | contig 43189 bp, 57 predicted proteins | sample June2015DPH_6_10_FD_184695 | JGI IMG/M metagenome (GOLD analysis project Ga0208687, IMG submission 184695) | Peatland microbial communities from SPRUCE experiment site at the Marcell Experimental Forest, Minnesota, USA - June2015DPH_6_100... | ecosystem: Environmental > Terrestrial > Soil >...
GTTAATACGGGACACGTCATCACATTGCTGTTTTGATCCTTACATGTTGGTGTCAATTGTTGTACACCGCTTACATTTATTGAAGCCGTCGTCGGTGATACAGATATTGACGTTAGAATTGGCGTTGTTGTAACGGTTACTGTCGATGTATTACTTGTAATCGACCCAGATTTCGCAGTTATATTCGCAGTTCCTGCAGATATTCCTGTTACTAATCCAGACGAGTTGACAGTAGCTTTTGATGTATCGCTACTCGACCATGTTAATACGGGACACGTCATCACATTGCTGTTTTGATCCTTACATGTTGGTGTCAATTGTTGTACACCGCTTACATTTATTGAAGCCGTCGTCGGTGATACAGATATTGACGTTAGAATTGGCGTTGGTCCTCCCTGTTGGTATACTCTGACGTATTCCACAAGAGCATGTGTTGGCGCAGTAGTATTGGTCGGAACTATAGTACCTTGAAATGAACAGCTTGCTGCACATAAATCAAAATATACTTCCAACTGTTGTGTTATCTGCGATGCGCTACCGTCCGCATTGAATATTTCAACATCATCGAGATAGAATCTCAACTGACTTGCTGTCCATAATAATGCATATTTATGGAAACCTGTATCTGTCTGTGGGAAACTGTCTCTTCCATTACTTGTACCAGAGAAATTTGTCGTATTTTTATTTGTACCAACTATACTACATATCACTCTGCTTTTATATGTACTGGTATTGCCTGGTCTTTCTACAATGTCTATTTCTTGGTTTGTACTAACTGGGTCATATAACCAAAATGCAAAGCATACTCCTTGTACTGTTGATATCTGCGCACTACATTCGAAATATCCATATTTAAAAGTTTTTGCAATACCCGTCTTTATGAATGACGAATTGTTATAGTTACCAACTGCACTTACGTTCAGCGATAATTGACCTGTTCCAGTTAGCGTCGCATGAGTTACGCTTAACCCTCCTCCTGGTTTCCATATCGGATTTAATGTTGTTCCATCGAATTCATCTGCCCATACTAAACTGTACCCTATTGGTGGTGTCATTTATTTCGTTTCTCCTTTATATTATACACTCGTTTTGTACATCACCTGACACCTTCCTTGTGTTACACCATCGTTTTGCACATCTTCTGACACATTCTCTATGTTACGCCATCGTTTTGTATATATCCGGATATATCTTCATCTAATTTCCGACCAAGAAGTTTTACCATCTTGATCTTTAGAACAAATAAAGATATTTTCAATAACAGTCGTTTTGTATATATCCGAATATATATCTTCATCTAATTTCCGACCAAGAAGTTTTACCATCTTGATCTTTGGAACAAATAAAGATATTTTCTTTTCAGCATCTATTTTCTTTTCAACATATATATTATTGCTGCAATCATTAATATAACAAATACAACTTCTAATATCTGAAACTTTGCAGGTAATTTATACATCTTCGTAGTGTCGTTGCCTCTACCTGTTACATTGTCTACAACTGTTACATTACCTATACCTGTTGTGTTACCTATACCTGTTACATTGTCTACAACTGTTACATTACCTATACATGTTACATTGTCTATATCTGTTGTATTGCCTGCGCCTGTTGTGTTACCTACACCTGTTACATTGTCTACAACTGTTACATTGTCTATATCTGTTGTATTGCCTGCACCTGTTACATTGTCTACATCTGCTACACTGTCTATATCGACTATGCTACCAGCATCTATTGCAACGTTTCCTTTAGGAATTGTATAATTTTCTATCACCTCACTATTTGAAACTTGTGCATTGGCCATATATGGCGCTATTATCAACATAAATACTAGTAAAATTGCACTCTTCATATTGTGTTCATTCAAAATATTCTCTTATTATAACATTGAGAATTCTCCATCCGTCTCTAAATGATCGCAAGTTAGAATCTCCGTGTTTTCTTTTTTCTTCAAACGACGGAATCTCCTTTATCTTTAATCCTGCCTTTATCATGAGTATCGACTGTTCTGTCTCAATCTCGAAACCATCTGATTTACAACATATCTTATCGATAGCTTCCCTTTTGAAGGCACGATAACCATAACATAGATCTGTGCATTGCGACCCGTATAACTTATTCACCATTATTACAAATACATTATTACCGAATCTTCTGAATGCTGTAAAATCATCTGAACCACCTCCAGGAAGAAGTCTCGATCCCTTTGCTACATCATAGCCATTAAGAACAGGTTCCATGAGCCCAGGCATTTCTTTAGGATCGTGGCTACCGTCTGCATCCATCATTATGATTAAATCTCCTGTTGCCATTTTGAATCCGTGTCTTATAGCAACTCCTTTCCCAGGGATATTGTTCACAAAAATTTTTGTATCTTTTCTAAATTTTAGAATCTCTTCCCTTGTTCCATCTGTAGAACCTCCATCTACAACAATTATCTCATCAACAAAGTCCGGTATATAAGGAAACACGTATTTTATATTTGATACCTCGTTCAATGTAGGTATTATTACACTGACACGTTTTTTCTCTCCATATCTATTCAACAAACTCATGTATACCTCTGTTTTTCAACGAAAATATTATTTTTCCAAATCTTTTTAAAGAGTTACTAATATTCTCTTCTTCATTTTTGTTTTGTGTCAACGTGACCTTCTGTATTTGAAGGAGAACACACACTTCCTAAAGATAGGAACTCCTCTGATCTGTCTACACCATTTCTTAATATAAGATTTGTAAGATCAGATATTCTTACACTGATTCTATACTTCTCAAAGATTTCTGTCTTCTTCTTGGTAATAAGAATATGAACATCGTCAGAAATTGCTATAGTCTTAGCCATTTTCATCTACCTCATATGTTATGTCGCAACCATGTATATTTACCATATATGCCACCATATATCTGCTTGTTGTATTATTACAACACTAATACAGCACATGAGTATATAAACATTGCCATGACAGAATTGCTACGATACTAACAGATAACACAAGACACTACGAGATTATCAGCTAAAATCTACTATAGCACATTACTATATATATAGTGCGCTTTCTGTCAACATTTCTTATATACTACAAACATCGTTTTTTAGAAAAACATTATCAATTACCAAATGACGACTTTTTACAAAAGTAATTGGCACCACGATAAAACAGAGGGAGTAGTTCTGTCTGGCTGACATTCATGGTACCAAGCCGCCGGCGGGTCTGAGCCCACATCTTCCCTATTGGAACAGTGGCACTTCTATCCTATCAGCAAGTGTCACGTTTTGATCCATTTTTAGATTTCAAATATTTTTTGTAGCTTTTTCGGTTTTTGGCTTGATACCCAATTTCATATTTCTATCCATCATCAAGCACTCCCGTTTTCTTTGTACAATCTATCCTTTTTGTCACATTCTCCAAATTCTTTATCTACGACAACATGTCTTCTAGTATTCAATTAACCCTGAGAAGATACGTCGTCATTTCTGTATCTACCATAATGTACAATTCTCCTTTGGTCTTCTATCCTTTAGACCTTTTGAGATATGATTTCGTTATGGTCAACATTGCAGTCATAAACCCTCCGCATTCTGAACATTCTTTCAGTGCCATCGTATAACCAAGATCATAGAAATTTTCATCATTAAGTGATCTTTTGCCGCAACAAATAACAAACATTCCGTCATAATATCTTGGCATCCTTAATAAACACTTCGGGAAAGAATTGGCATATGTCCCAACTAAGGGTTTCTTGATAGTCTTTTTGAGAGGAATGACAGGTAGACGTTTCACAAAGTTGGTAAGAATTTCATTCTTCTCAGCTTCCGTAGGAGGATTCTTTGCCAACTCTTCTAGGACTCTATCTTCATCATTTTCATCTATATCTTCCATTCAAACCTCCCATTTTTGTCAATAAGATACACGAAAACGTTCATTTTTTGAAAATTTCGATATTTTCCAAATCTTTATTTTTTAGATGTTCAAAGTTTTTTATCAGTTTTTCTCTATCAGGCTTCTCAAGTTGCATTTCATAGTTTGGATAACTTTCACTAATGACCTTGAGCAGGTAAGTTGACAATAGATCATGGCTTACGCAGAAACCATACTCGTGATTGTCCACTTTGTCTGTTATATCAATCAGATCTTCTATTCTGATTTTCATTAGTACCCTCTTTGATAAATTTTCCTACGTGACCCTTTCATTCTTTTCGTTGTTTTTAATTTCATCTTTATTTATTATCAAAACGGCACCATAGATGGAGTGTGGATCTAGAAAAGAGAAGATTGTCTATGGTGCCATACCTCCAATAGGATTCGAACCCAAACGTTACATATCCTCCGTCAGGATAGAGGTCTATTTTATGAATTCATATTTACTTAGCACAATTGTATCTATCAAACATGTCTATATCTGTACTACAACTTCTATCATTAAATAGTAACTAAAACGGTACCATGGACATGTTTGGTGTGGTTTCAAGAAAAGCATGTCGTCCATGGTACCATGCCTCTAGTGGGGTTCGAACCCAAGTAATCCTCCGCTAGGATAGAGGTTATGTACATATCTGAGAAACAGCCGCAAGTAACCCTTGCAAATTTGAAAACAAAAAAAGTTTCCCAATTTTTACTCTTTACCAATTAATTACCATTATCATTAGGTAACTCGTCAACTGGTATCAACTCTGCAATATGCAAAATTGTTCCGACGTGCACACCTAGTATGTAAGCATCTTCTGGATTCATTTTTGATGCAGCCTCCCTTGTATCATTAGGGCATTTGTTCATTATCAGATCCATTGCTATATCTCCAAGTTCAACAACTCTTTTTTTGTATTCTTCATCTGTATACATTTTTCGCATCTCCATTGTATTTCTGTATTCCGACTGCATCATGTATCGTATGAATACTTAGATACTCTTACAATGGCACACGCATATCGAAAATATAACCCTACATATCTTCCTAGTCTCCTACTATGTATCTTTTTAATCTCCTACTACGTATCTTTTTAATCTCCTACTACGTATCTTTAATAAAGGCACCGTGGTATGGAGTTTGGGGTTACTATAAAATAAGATACTCACGGCGCCATACTGTTGTTGGGACTCGAACCCAAACATTAATACCTCCTCACTTGTAGGCAACAGTCGCAAATCACATATTTACAATATCGCCATTCTCTCCTCGTCTTATGCTATTCAAAACCCTTCTTTGGTGTATGCGTTTCATTCGTTTTTCCAATTCGTCTATTTCATGTTGTACTCCAGTGATCTCTTCTTCTATTTTCGAGATGATATCTTTTATTACATCGCTTTTTGGCACGTTTTCACCTGTTTACATAACAGCTTTTACTCAAATACACTTATTTTGTGTCTGTTACAAAGACACAGACCTCACCGCATCAACAATACCATACCCATACCAGTCCTTGGTCTTGAATCCTCCATTTTCGCTACGCATACTTTGCGCTGTTGTCTGCATTCTTATTCTCACTCTTACATTTGTAATTCCTGGCTCTGCAGACATTATCAGAGCAGCAACCCCCGTTACATGAGGACAGGCCATCGAAGTCCCACTCATAACACCATATTTATTCCCATTCAATGTCGATAATATCTTGTCTCCTGGAGCGCTCAGTTCTAATGAAGGTCCAGTACTTGAAAAACGTGCCCTATTGTCTTTTATATCCGTTGCTCCTACAGATACAACACTATTGTATCTTGCTGGATAATCTATATTATCACCAGATCCGGCAGCGTTTCCAGAATTACCGGCAGCAGCTATTATCAATATTCCAGCATTATATGTATTGCTAATAGCCCTACTAACAGATATGCTGTCGTCTTTGGAGCCAAGACTCATATTAATTACTTGCATACCATTCTCCACAGACCACTCAAGACCGCTGACTATATCACTTGTCAATCCTGTTGCGTCAAACGCCAACACTTTGACAGAGTACAAATATGCCTGAGGAGCAACACCTACCACTCCCATATCATTGTCTTCTGCACCAATAATCCCAGCAACATGGCTACCATGTCCATTCAAATCCTTGGCGTCATCATTATTTTCTACAAAATTATAACCGCCTCTATAATTACCTTTCAAATCTTCATGATTATAGTCTATCCCAGTGTCAAGTATTCCAACCTTTATTCCCTTTCCTGTATTTCCTACAGCATTGACAAGTCGAGATCCTATTCTACTTATACCCCATGGTACGACCTGCTTTAGTGCCTGGACTTCTTGACAAGTTCCAATAGGTATATGAGCAAATACTTTCTCGTCATTTTCCACATATTCTACATTTGAACTCTTTGCTATAGCTACAATTGATTCTTCTGGGACATCTGCAGATATTGCCCTTATTATCTTGTATGTCCTCTTAACAACTCCCCCGTGGATACTAACAAAGTCAATATCCGACTTCCCAGGCGCATTTTTGAATCCTATTATAACAGAACGGAGATTTCCGTTCCTCATTGATTCCATTTCCATTGGTTACTTCTCCTATTTTTTGTTCTTTCCGCTAATCTAGCATCTCGCAACTCAAGGACTTTCTCAAATGCATCTCTGAAATTATCATCAACTTTACAAGCCAAAATTCCAAACTTGTTTAGTATGTTTACAACATGTTCATTATCATCAAGAGACATACCAAGATTTTTTCTTACATGAATGTCCAACTTTAGACCAGCATATTTTGGTATGTCATATCCATGTATCATATAAAAGTTGTTAGGAAATAAAGTAATGTCTTCGTACGGGACTCCATAATCATACAACCAGTCCTCCGTCACACATCGAAATCTTTCCTGTCTTCCAGTAACAATATGTATATCTAGGTCACTATCCAATAATGCGTCTATTCCTTTCTTAGGATCAAGGTTAGACATTTTTTTCTCTAGTTCTTCGTAGCTAAGGCTAAATAAGTCTACATCTACCTTGTCTTCAGTCAGACAACCGTCTACGTCTATTCCAATACTAATATCGTTTTTCATTCTTTCCATCATACGTGACAAAGTTCTTCGGATCATTATAGTCAGGTGGACATCCCTTTTCGTGCAGCGTTTTACACCTCCCAACAATTGTCTTTTGTTGGGTTTTTGGGTCTACTGTTCCGCAATCGGTTGGCAAAAAGCATTTTCTAATTACACATAAGCTACCTGTAACTTCGCATTCTCTATTCTTCCCCTTTTTCGACCATCTGAATGGATTGCCGAATCTATCTTTAGTTATATACATACCTATGTTTTTCGTTCTCCTTTATTGCCTCTGCATATTTTCATATTGCTCATGTCATCATTGTCTATATTCACTATTATCTATATTCACTATTTATGAAATAAACAGAATATATTGTTCGCAACTATGAAAAAGAACATCACATTCAACATTAGAAACATCGTCTCTGGTGATATATTATTCTTCTCACATGTTAGTCTTTTCACAATCACTATTCTGTAAACCACATAAAATATGGCAAATCCCAATAACGAATATAGCAACATTGTTACAGTCAACCCTAATTTCCAAATAATAGACCGAACCAACGGGTTCAACTCACCAATGCCAGGGTTTTGTAATGCAAACCATGTCACCGCTTTATCAAGAATATTCAATATATTCAGGCTTATAAACAGTGTCTTCAGTGTTGGTTTCATATTATTTAGTCTTGCTCTTAGGGAAAGTTACCATAAATTTTCTAGTTTGAGGTTCTGACTTTATGTATTTTTTAGCTATATCTGGATGATCAATTCTAAACCTATCTAGATCGAAAACTTCTTTATCTTTAGGAGATTTCCAAGTTATAGAATATGAATCTCCCACCGCTTTCTCAGCCTTCCCTACTAAAGACATCAGATAATTCTTACATTCTACTTCTCTAGCTTCAATTAGTTTTTCTTGGCTCTTGACATCTTTCAACAACATGGCCCACTTTGCGGCCTCTTCATTTCCTGTTAAATCCACGATTACATCTTCAGACATTTTAAAGTGTTCTCTCAGGAACTTTCCGCATACTTTACTACCATCTACTTCTGGAGGTATCTTTTTCTGAACAAGTTCCCAAAACTTTTCCTCTTCTTGTACAATCTTGGATATTAGTTTGTCGTCTCTTTCTATATCAACGTGAGTAACTTTCCTTGTTCCCAAATCCAAGACTGCAAAGCCTGCCCACTGATATCCAAAGACACTCAGATAATGCTGAACCTGTGCCATATAATAAGGAGGAATTTCTTCAGAATGCCAATCAACCCATGCTCCTTTCGTCTTAATTTCCAATACTCCAGGACCTCTTTTGTCACCAACTATCTCCCTGTCTATGTTACCTATCATGAATTTATAGTCTGGGTGAATCCTTCTTGGTCTCATCTCAAGTTTTCTACCTGTCATGCCTGCATATTTCTTAGCTACTATTGGCTCGAGAGCGTGACCTATTTGAAAAATTAGCTCTTCTGCAGACTCTGGATCTATTTTCTTTGATACTTTCTCATGCCACAACTCTATTCTAGATTTGAAAGGACTTATTCCAAGTACTGCCGCAGCATCAGACCCGCCTATACCATCAAGTCTTTGTTTTAGCCACTCTTCATGCCTTATCCTCTCCTCGTGCATTAGCAATTCTTCTTGTTCTGACATCTTACATATCCTGTATTACATCTTTGAATTTTTCATATGATCTGTCAATCATCTTGTGTATCTCATCTTCCGTTTTTTCTGGATAAAAGAGCCTAAAGATTTCTACCATGTCATTATAATATGCGCTCTTTTCCAATTCTGTTGCTCCATGTCATTAATGGCCATATATATAGACTGTTTATATATCTACAATGTGCCTAATGTATATAAGCTTTACTATAACAGAAGTGCCCCGATTGCAACAGATGTGCATGGCGATGTTACTATTCGTGCGTTATCGATATCTGCCCATGGAAGACTCACAACCCAAATTTCAACATTGGACAGAATGCAAGGAGGAAAATCTTACATATGTCTATCGTGTACACAAACCATTTTGGGTTTCTACCAGTATGAATCTTAGCACAGATTGCAGTTCATAAACGCCGTCATAGTTTCACTTTTTGATATACTTCTTCCAAAACTCTTTTCTAAGCATCTTTCCGTCGTCGTTTAATAATCTCATATCCTCCAAAAACTCCAAAATGTCATCAATATCATCGTCGCTAACATCATCTCCTATCCAACCTTTAAGAGCATAAACGTTTTTACGCGCTCTTATCTTTCTATCGTCATCTATTTGTCTTGATATATCGTCAATATTGTCTTTGTACCCATGGGTCTCAGTTTCTTCTTCAAATTTTTTCCGACTTTCTGGATCAACAATAAATACATAACATTGTCTTAATGATTTTAACGTAGTTGGAATTCCCATTCGTCACCATTCCATACCCCACATTTGTAAAACTTTCTGAGATCTTCGTTTTTACATTTCATAAAATCATCACCACCATCAAAGTTTATACATTTATCTTGCTCAGCACGTAATGTATGTCACACTCAACATCTATATCTAATATGAAAAATATATCTGCCCGTGTATAATTACTATCTCAGCCCCTTTGAGAAGAGATACTTGATGGATGGAAGGTGGGGCACTATTAAGTGACATACACGGTTCGCAGTATTTTCCATACTAAACATAGACACTCAAAATGGTCTCACTTATAGTATATCTTTATATATCGCCTGTCTAAGTTCTTCTGCCGATACAGTTTTCTCTACTTTTTCTGTTTGTACAGCTTTCTCTACTTTTTCTGTTTGTACAGCTTTCTCTGCTTTTACATCTTCTGCCGAAACAATTACCTGTTCATCATCTGGAACTTTTGCAACAATGTCATTGGTCTTTTTGTCTATCGTAGATAGAAATTCGTTTACCTTTTCAGAAACTGGACCTTTCATAAATGGCATAAAAGTGTTTAACAGTTTTTCTGTTATGTCTGACACTATATCTTCTCTTGTTCTCTCTACAACTTCCTCTTTTGCAGATACCTCTTGTACATCTGGTCGAGTTTCTACTTTCTCTTGTGCATCAACTTGATGAATGTCTCCTTTAACTCCCATCAAAGAATTCATCAAATCCTGATATCTCTTCTGCACTTCACCAAACTTTTTATTCGCGTCTTGATTAAGACGTTGAATTTTAGCATCCGCATCCTGTTGGACCTTTGATGTCTTCTGCTGTGTATCTTGCTGTATAGATTCCATGTCATCAAAAATTCTCATTACATTATCTATTGCTTGTTGAGATACTTTTGATAAATCTATGCCACTAGAACGCAACCTCTCCTTGGCTGTTGCTACACGGAAATTTTTCTTTGCATTTTCATATTCCATCTGTTCCTTTGTTTGTTGTGTAGTTCTTTCTTTATTTGTCATAAATCATCTCTTATTACACTATTAGCAAACTAGTTCATTATAGCATATCGTTGCCTATCCTTCAATTCCTGACGTTTAGCGTTATTCCATCCACTCAGATCCTGCACGTAACCCGTTACTCTCGATAAACTAACTACTGAATGATTCCAACATTCCGGGCACATTGGCCTGTTGCATACCGGGCAGAGATCAGTACCAGAAATGACCTCTCCTTTTCTACAATTCTTTCCCTGTATATTTAACACTACACTATAGGCGTCAACCTTACACATGAGCTCAGGATTCCTCACACCACATCTCGGACAATAAGCATATGATTTATCTCTTAATATTGTCAAAATGTTTGCCTGTCCTCCCTGCGAGATATCAAAAACATAATGGCAATGTATACATTTATGCATAGTCTCATTTTCTGGAAGACTTCTCAGCATTTCATATTTCTCTTCTCTATCGCTTCTAACTGTACAAGTTGGCATGTCTTCAATATTACCCATAATACTTTCCCTCTACGTATCCTTTATTTGTCCTTTATTTTCGTCAATATGTTAAGTGGGATTGCGCTGATTTGAACAGCGGTCTAAGCGTCCCAAACGCTCAAGAATGGACCAATCTACCCTGTTGTCCCAAAAAAGTGATTCTTCATATATTTCATCATATTCTTTCGAAAGTTATTCTCCACTTTGGCCATTTTACAGGATCTTTATCTTTATCCTTATGTCCATATACATTTCTCTTGTTTATCCATCTTACAATATCAATAGAATCCTCTAGCTTAATTTCTCCATATGATTTAATTTCAAACGGGCACTTGTTGAACAACTCTTCGTCTTCTGGAGGAAAAGCTGGATGCATTCCACTTAGCTCAACTTCTATGTCAAACTCTCCTTCAATGATCATTTTTCCATCTTCGTATGTTGCCTTTGGGCTTTCCATTGTCATTTTTTCATCTCCTTACATATATCATTTTTCATGTTTTTACGTGTGACATCTTGTCCAAATATTCTTTGTCTTTCATCATCTTCTTTGTAATTAGTCTTGATGATTTGCGGACATTATCCTCGCTAGGTTTCCATTTTTTTATGCCTAGCACAGTGTCTATCTCCGACTTGATATCATTGTGATGAAAACACCTTGTTACAGGATTATCGTTATTACCATGGCCAGATACACAAACAAAATCAAGACCTCTTTCTATTGTTTCCATCATATCTCCTGATGACGGTATTGCATCATTGTTACTTTCTGACAAATGTGTATGAGTATGAAAGTTGCCTAATGACTTTGTACCTATTGGACATTTCTTTCTTATATCGACATGGTATTCGCTTCCTTTTTCTATATCAGTAGTATGTATACCTTGTCCGGAGCAGATATCGAAAGCATGTTCACTATTCCTTTCTTTTGTCCCTTCCAGTGATTTCATAACTTTATTATTGATATCTTGTCTTTGAAGCAGTCTATACGCATTGTCAAGTGTCATATATCACCCATATTCAAATATTCCTAAAATTTTCATCAGACGTATATCCTGATCTGTAAATTTCTCAACATTTCCGCCCATAATATTGTTAATTCTTTCCAAGTTATCAATTTCTGTAGCAAAATATAAATCTGCAAGCAAACGTTCTCTACCAGATCCTTGTCGTAACCAATCTACAATCTTCTTATATTCCTTCTGATCATTGTATCTAGAATTTATATCATCAATTTCTTCTTTTGTAAATCCGTGTCCTTCTAGTAATTTACTCATTATCTTAGGCGCATTTTTCTCTAAGATTCTTCTGTCGTTTAATGCTTGCTTCCAGTTCACGTCTCTTGCCATACTCATTCTCTCCTTGTGATACTAATTACATCTAGAACATCTTCGCAAACTTCATCTAGTTCCTCTTCAGGAATATCCATTTCCTCAAAATAGTCTTCTTCTTGGTTAACGAATAAATCTTTTTGAGCCAATATGGTTCCTTGGAAACACATTCCAGGTTCCTTATAATATAAGTCGAAAGAGAGGTCTGGAAACATTGGTGCGATCTTTCTCACAAAATTATAGGGAGGGTACCAATGACTGTCAAATTCATATATCAGTACATCTTCCGATTCTTCAACTAGATGAGCCTCAATATCCCATTTTATTCCCCAATTACGAATTCTCCAATCATACCAATTATATTTGTCTCCCGGAGAAGTTGTGCCTTCCAACTCTTTTGGCATTGGTATAAGGTTGTTAAGACACATGTCAGTTTCTACTCCTCTTACCTGTTCTTTGAACATCTTTAAATTTTCTTTATTTCCAGTAATGGTAAGTTTATTTGAGCACCAGTTTGGCATTTATATACTCCAATACTTTGTCATACTTTTACAATCCCCATGCACTCTCTATATCTAATTGACTTCCATCCATAAATCTTGCTCCCCACCTAAAATCTATGTCTTCAGGATTATTTTTCTGTCGATAATTCCCTTTGAAAAGTACGACGCACACATCGTAGTCATTTTTACCACCATCATGTTTGGCTTGAAATTGTGTACTCGATTTTGTCTGTTTGTTCAACTCATCCATTATGACCATCACAGGTTTGAAACCAAAGATTTCTGCCCTATCTGTTACAAGTCTCCATGCCTCAACTTTACGCTTGTTTCCATAATCCCCAACGACTATAATCGCAACTGCATCGTCTTTCAATACCCTATACAACTCATGTAGATATTGTCCAGTAAAACCGCTATAAGACATTGGATTATCTACCGTACCTCCGGCATGATCTGTAATTCTGTCATAAGTCTTACCATATATCTCAGAATTGTCCTTAGTTTCCAATAGTTCTGAATTTATATGACCGCCAATTAGAGGATCTCCAATACCACCAATGGTCCATATCCGTAACCAATTCGCCATCCCATAATTTAAATTGGCGTAGTAAGGCGGCGACGTCACCACAATATCAGCACACTTGTCTGGAAGATCCAGTTTCCTCGCATCACATGAAATCATTTGTCTATTTAGTTTACCAAACTTATTTCTTACTCCAAGTTCATCCAATCCCATATGATCGACATAATGTCTCATATTTTCAAATATATTTACGTCGTATGGCGATTCTCCCAATGATTTATAATATTTCAATATACCCTTGATATAAGTATTATCAGTTCCTCTCGTCTTTATTCCATTGAAACTCATATCACGACTACTGTGCAACATAAGTTGGCTCATCGCTAGTCGTGTGAACATCGCAACTTCGTGACGATATGTACGAACCATTCTTGGGTCATCTTTATATTCGTATCCTATTTTTCCAAACAGATCTTCTCTAAATCCCAACAACACGTCACGACTGTTCAATATATTTCTCAGCTTAATTATCTTGTCAAATGTCTTTTCATGATATAACTTTGCAGTGTCATTATCGGAACCTTTTCCTGCATACCCAGTAGGAATATTGTACCCATTGCTATTGATATATTCTTCCAATATATTTACGAATATCAATACATCTCTCATATAAGGAGTGAACAATATCGAGTGACATAGAACATTACTATACGGGCTAAGGTCATTTATTATAATATTTCTTGAGTGCCACAATGCTTGCATCGCGGTGGTCCCTCTACCCCCAAATGGCTCTATAACAGTTTCCCCAACATTTGAGTACACTCGAATGAACCATTCCGATACACTCTGTGAGAATGCCCCAACATAGGGTATCTTGAATGGCAACCCTCGATCCCTGAAATTTCCTATCTTATCATCTAATATACGCCATGTGTTAACAAGATCTCTCGAATTCACTATTGGTATTGTCATATATATAACCTCCGTTCAACCATTCTTTTACATCATCAATACTAAACATATTTTTATTTTCCATAAATGACATTAAATCTTGATATGCATCATTATATGCTTCTATATCTACATACCTAAACTTTTCATACTTTTTACCCTTTTCAGTAATGCTAATACCTGTAAGACCATATAGTTCTGATTCTGGAATGATATACATTCTTTCAACGTTTTTCCAATTCTTATCCATACACGCAAAAATCAATGTATCAAAATCGTGTTCCATACCAAAATCAATTCCTCCCCATCCATTATACTCGTCCATAAATGTTCTAACCTTTACCTGTATCTTTCCTAATATAGGATGATATTCTAGATCAACACTGGAACGAAAATTGTCTGTCTCTATGCTGACTACACGAACTCCTAAAACTTTCGCAATAAATACCTCAGATATAATAGATTTACCTTGGTCTGAACATTTATCAAAACCTACATTTCTACAATAAGTCTGAGATTTTATTTCATCTCTTTTATATTTTACATACCAATCTTTGCCATAACATTTATTACACAGATAAGATTTTTGGTCCCAAATATATTTTTCATCCCTATATTTAAGCCACAAAGGATATATTCCATCTATCTTTATTGTCTCACCACTTCCACATACGCAACATTTTCTCCCTTCAAAATATCCTTCTTTTTTTCTCGATTTTTTTGACGTACCTATACCATTGTAACACCTGTAACATTGGTATGATCTTCTATCCCAAATTCCTTTACGCCCCTTGTATTTGAACCAAACGTGCTTATGTCCATGCATATAAGTAGTTTTGCTTCCACAAATACTACATATAGTACCTGTGTGATCTACAGATCTTGTCATATTTTCTTATCGTCCTTTGTTTGTCACATTCCACAGAGTCGTCTATAACCGATATACATTTCTCATCAATATCAAGACTTTCTAGTTCATTCTAACATCATTATTCTTCAACTCTCTCGAGTTTACCATAGGTATTGCCATTTTCAGTCCCCTTCTATACCATCTTCGCTATCTGCATTCCATTCCAGAAAGTCGTCTCGAACCGATATACACTCTTCACTAATATCCAGACTTACCAATTCCTTCTTCCCATTTTCTAAGTCAATATCTTTATAAAAAAATAAGTCATACAACCCTGCAGACCTTCCCCATCCATTGCTTTCCAGTTTTTCCATAATGACAGATATCTTATCCAATCTTTCCTTTATATGTAAACCCAAATCTCTTATATCTTCTGGGGTCGCTTTATCCAAATCTATCATCCATTCAGGTTTCCCAAACAAAAAAATGTCTACTTCCATAATTCAGTCTCCTTCTAACATTATTGTTCCTTTTTAGTACCCTTTTTATCCGTTTATTGTCATCTCCGTTTTTCAGTCTTCTATTAATCTCTTGTAGATTATTTTCACAATTTACCGTATCACTCGTTTTCTCACCAATCTGTTCCTAATCACTTTTTTCTAATATGTCAATTTATCGCTCTTTCCACGGTCTATCTTAAACCATTTGTCACATTCCAACACTAGGTCAAACTTCGCAATCTTCAATCTATTAGAACTTCTAAATACTCTAATTTCCAATATTTTATCTTTAGTAATCGAAATACCTTTCTTAAATTTTGCTCCAACAGATATTACCCTGTACGGAAAGTTATAATATATGGTGGTATGTATATCAGGTTCTTCAGTACGAAACCCTTTATATGTCAATGTTGTTATACCAAACTGTACTGTATCGCTAGATTCTAACTCTTTTCCATCATAACCATATATCTTCATGGAAATATTATATGGACTAGATCTTAAACCGTTTGTCGAATCTTTTACTCCCCTTATTGTAATCATATGACAATCGTGAGCAGTTACAGATATAGTTTCGTCATCCTCAGACAAGCCAGCATAGATCTCATCTATGATAGAACGAACTTTTCTAAATCCGTCACTTTCCATTTTATCTATAAACTGCTCGTACAATGTCTCTTGCATGATGTTATTATTTTTTTTTGTCTAAGCTTTCATAGTATTCACATATTCATATATTCATACCATAAGACTCTATTGTGTTCGACATTTTAGGACCTATGATAATCCCACTTCTCACACTTTTCTGGTTATCTATTTTTTCTAGACACTTATTACATATATTGAGACTTTTACCGAAGCTTAGATGCAACTTAGCTTGACTTGATTTTACAGTCTCTCCACATTTTCCACACTTGACCATTCTATAGATTCCAGTCGCATTTAATATATGAACCGGATTTCCATATATATCTGTCTGTATCCCACCGTTTTTTGTCATACCCTTCTTACCCATATTTATATCTCTCCTTCTATTTTATATGCATATATCCTATTCCATCTCCTGGATCTATTTTCCCCTTTCAACAATTATGATCGCCAATACATCCGCTACATACGTATTTGCCGCATTCACACATTATCATCGTTGCGCAGGTGTCGCAATAAACATTACCACAGTCTGCACATGGTGGCGGGTTATATACATCTTCTCCGCAAGAACTACATTCCACATGGATCACCTCCTACCAACTATCAAATTTACATAGTCATGATTACCACCGTTTTTTCAAATAACAAATGTTAGTCCACCTCACATTATCGACATATGGATATATAGGGTTTTCTTCAGATTCTTGTTCTCCGATAGGACAACCTCCCTCACCCATATAACTATTCTTTCTCCACATATCTACAACTCTTCTAGCTATAGACTCCCTTTTTAAACCCTGCTTTTCTAGGTATAATGTCAGATCTGTATATCTTACAGAACCTCTTGTAATACTATTCAAATATTCAATTGCGCTCTTTATTACTTCTTCACTTACTTCTCTTCCTTCAATTATTCGTGTTATACTCTTTTGTAACTCTATCAACTCTACAGTTGATAAGTCTTTCAGTTGTTCATCAATACCCACATCCATCACCTCAGTTTTCGTCGTGTTCTATGACTCTCGGATAATCATCTTCACCATGTTGATCTTCGACATTTTCACCATGTTTCTTGTTGACTATTGCTGGACCTTGTCTATCTCCACGTATACAAAACTCAACATGGAAATCATCAGATTTTAACGTATCTAAGTCTATCTCTCCACCAAGCCAATGAGGATCTGCATATGTATGTAAGGTACAGACTCCTTCTTTCTTTTCTTCATCGCTCTGCTCTATTACTATGCAAGATCTATATAGAGGTACAACAATCAAGGCATTAGGATGTATCTCCTTGGCAACGTCAGCTATTTTACTACCACATCCAAGACCGTGATCACGAAAGTTCTGCATAAAATCATTTACCTTTTCTTCTCCATTATCACTGTCATTTCCACACTCTTTGTTATCTTCACATTTTTCGTTTTCTTCGCACATATTTATCTTTCCCATATAATTATCAAAATCGTTTCTTATTTGCTCTCATTTCGCATTTGATCTCATTTCGCATTTGATCTCATTTCGCATTTGATCTCTTTTCCTATGTTTGCATAGATTTCATCTTATCAACATCGACAGACTCTGAACTATCCCCATCACTTGATACGTGTCAGAAACGGTACCAATATTTGCCAATATTTTCTGTTATTTCAAGTCTCTTTTATACTGTGATTATACCTGTTCCATGATTGCATATGCAAATTTCTTTTCTTCCTATTACTTTACTCCAGAATTGTCCAACTCCAGGATGTCGTACATTATTTATATCGTGAAAAGCTACTATTCCTCCTCTTCTAACAAATTTTGAATAGTTTTGATAATCTGAAGCTACATACTTTTCAGAATGGTTTCCATCTATGTAAAGGAAATCTACTTTCTTATCTTGCAATATATTTTTCACTTTAACAACAGTGTCCTGTTTGATCGAATCAGCAATTAAAAACTTGATTTTATTTTTGGATTTTCTAGTATCCCATTTCAACTTATTTTCAATATCTACCCCTATTAATATAGGATTACGCTTATTTCTAAGTACATAATTCCATAAACCAAGAGTTCCCCCTGTATTTACACCTATCTCTAATATAACATTAGGATTTAGTCTTTCAACCTGATCTAAAAGCCAGTATAACTCCCAATAATTTTGGATTGGTTTGTATTTATTAATTAGATAAATTAATTCATTTTTATCCATAAATTATCACCTTATCTTTCAAATATAATCATCAGACTATTCTCTTATTTGCTGTTGTGTTCATTCGTACTTATTTTCTCATTACTACCAAACTCGAAAATAGTAGGTGCCACTTGTACAGAACCAATTTTATCAACATCAACAGATCCAGAACTATTGTTCACTTGGTTGTCATTGGGAATAATATCAGCATTGTCTAATATTGTTTTGCAACACATACCCAAAGTTTTTTCTACACTTGCTAATCTTTTTTCAATAGCTAAAAATCTGTCATCTCCATCTCTATCTCCATATACCCCAAGCTTATATTTCTTAAATAATTTCTCTATTTCTTTAAGATAATCTTTCAAAGGGTCAGATGTTGACACAATAGGAAATGTTGGAGGGTTAGCCATAGCAACACCTTTCCCCTTTCTAGGTCTTACTATACTGACTCCATCATCAAATGGCAATGGTAATGCTCCCTTATGTTTCTTCCCACACAATATAGCTATTTCGAGACTTTCTCTATCTCTACCTATAACTATATTGCTACAGTTAGCATCTTTTCCTCCAGATTTGTACTGTCTACAAACATCCGTCTTATCACATGTTACTACTGGAGTAAACTTAGGATTTCTTCCTAGTTTCTTTAATTTAGTAAGATTGTCGGCATTGAAGTCTGTTTTTACACAATCCTTGCATAAAACTACTACCTTGATAATGTGTTTAATATTTGGTCCAGATCTCTCGTGACATTTGAAATTTAAACACTCGTAATCTATTCCAGGTTTTATGTCCTTCCCTAATTCTTTTGTCAGATCCTTTTTGCAAGAAGAACAAAATATATGACCCAATGGAGAATATTTAAGTTCTGAGAAGAAACTATCTAATTCTCTTACATTATCAGATTCTTCTAGGCACGAATTACAAATCATACTCTTCTCTTCAATGATTTGCCCATTACTACTCTGAGACCATTCTATTTCAACATAAGAATCCTTCGATTCTTTATTTAGGTTTTTACCACAAGCCGAGCACCAATGCTCATGGCCCTTAGTATCACACATATCAACTCATCTCCTGTTTACATTTGTATCGTTTATTCATATTCGCATTTGTCGCGTTTGTTCGTCTGTAAAAGATCTCTTGTTTTGCCTGATACACTGAGTAATCAGAGACAAAACTTCGACAACTCGATCTGTTTGTTTTTGAGTTGGCTGATTACAAATCAAGCATATATCTGCAATTGTCAATATATAGAAACGTTCAGCTTTTAGTGTCTTTGCTTACATACTTATTTATATCAGTATCAAAATTCTGATCTTTGATAGCTTGTATTGAAACGGAATATAAAAATGCTTGGCAAACCTCCTTTATTAGAGGTTCGCTATCAATCATTTTTAATGTATCATCCGCTAGCTTGTTCATATCAACCGTGCTCCCTGGAGCACTTGCTTTTCTCCACCTGTCTGCTATCATTCTCAATTTGTTTATATTTACACTGGGCGTATTGATAGATTTGTTCGACATTTACTTATTTTCCATTTGGTCCTGGAGGCTTTTCTGGAGAATTTCCTGGAATCTCTACTTTCTCTTCTATGTCACCTGCTCCACCGACATCTATGCCCATATCTTCTGCAGATATAGTTGGAGAACCGACAGCATCATATTTCTTGACAAATCCTTCCAATAACTTCTTGTAAGGATTATCTATTGCAGGTATGGCATTGAGGTCAACTCCTCTCATTTTCTTTGGAATAGCCTTATAATAGATCTTATTACCCACCCAGGAATTGAACATTTCCAAGACTATCGAAAATTTACCGTCGTAATCCGACTCATGCTTATTTGGCGTCATCAATGTACAGATTACGTCTTGATTACAATTTACCAACTCATTCATAAGTTTCATCTGATATGTGGTACCAAGTTGGTACATAAATCCGCGCAAATCAAAAGTATCACGATTATCAATCTCCACCTTTTTTTCTCCTAGATAATAATATCCTTGTTCCAAATATGCATCCCTGGCAGACAACCTTGTCATCTCAACAAGATACATAGGATCTACTATTATCAACTTAAGTCTATCTCCCTGCTCAGTCTTGTGTTTTTTAAATGCATCCATTATTTGCTTATAATCTCTGAAATCTTCGTGAATAATATTTTCTAATATCTTATCGTCCAATTTCATCAACTCTTCTTCAGAACCTCTCTCATGGTCTAGATATAGAACCTTCCATCCTCTTCTTGCCACCTCAGTTGCTATCTTGACCGCTGACATCGTTTTCCCTGTTCCAGTTGGGCCCTTCAACAATATTTTCAATTTATACTTTTTTTGCAATTCGTTTCTTGTTACCATTTTACATCTCCTTCACTTTTTAAGCCATTCATCAATATCATCAATTCCAAAAACCTTTTTATCTTTGAAAAAAGACCTCAAATCTTGATAATTGTCATTGTAAACCTTTGGGTCAGATAAAAATTGGTCATATTTTGATGTTTTTATTGAACTCCTGCTAATAGTAATAGTCGTGAGCCCACTTATCCAACCATCGTTAGGAATTATTCTCACATCTTCAATATTTTCATGGTCTTGACTTAGACCCAATAATATATAGGTATTGCAATCTATTTTCTTAAATGTAGAATATGTCCACATCGCTATACCTCTTCTGTACCATAGAGACGAACATTTCACATCAATTTTTCCATAATCTTTATGTTCCATGTCTACTGGCCACCCATAATTATCATTTTTTATATTAAGATCGTCAATTTTCAAAGTTTTAGCAACAACTACTTGGCACATTATGTACCTTCCCTTGTCATCATCTATTTTTACATTGGACATTCTTACATCAGTAAGAAATTTCATTGTATCAACATAACCCCCTTGTTTGTGACTCTGGCGTCTCGTATAATCCTTATGACATAACCATCCTGTACAGCTTTCATTTCCACATTTACAACTATACCAGAAATAAGATCCGGAATTATTTCTATACGTGCCTTCATTACCACATTTACACTCACAACAAATTCTTCCTGTAAGATAGTCCCTAGGCATCTTTACCATACATTTTGTCTCCTTTTTACATCTCCAAAGTTCCCCATCATCCGTGCACGATATAATCAAATTAACAAAATTAAAATATGGGGTAAAAATTCCCATATACACTAAACAGTTTATTCACCAGCAATACATCTTACCACATGTCCCCATAAATTTTTGTGCCTACATACACCCTATTACACTGTCCACCACTTTAATCATGAAGTTTTTCTGAATTGACGCCTCATATCCATCGATATAACCTCTCAAATTCAAACCGGCAACAGACATAACATAGAACACCCCTTCATTTGTCGACACTTGTTCTATCTTTACTAAATCCTTTCCTGACAAATCATTATTTTCATTGTGTTTCTTGATTACAGTACTAACAACTATCTTCATATAGTTGGCAACTCCTTGTGCCTCTCCGTCTGTTATATATGGTCTAACTTGAATATTTGCTATGTTTAACAAATATAAAACAGTACCCTTGTCAGTTTCTAAATTTTCAATCTTTACCAAGCAATCTGTCGTGCAATTTGATTCAATATTTATTTTCATATTATTTTCTCCTTCATTGTTCTCAGATTCGTCTACTGCGTATATCTTTACAGCATTTTCTTCTTTATTGTTATCAGATTCGTCTATTGCGCATATCGTTACAATACTTACTACTGTATTATTTTCCCCTTTATCATTCTCCGATTCTTCTCTTTTCACACTATCGTCAATTGTTTCTCTACACTCGTCAACAATAGTACCCGTTTCATCTATTCTTTCTTTTCTCCTTTATTCTTTAATTATATCGTCTCATTCAACGATAGTACCAAAATTATCTATTTTTGATTGACACCATAAAAGATCCTTTATTCTGACACACACTCCTCGAAACATATTTCCATTATTTTTCACTTCATATCACATACTCCCAGGTCTCTTATAATTACCAAGGTTTCCATTATTCTTCACTTCATATCACATATTTCTCAAATCAATAGAAATTACCGATTTTTCTATTGTCATCTTATACCATCTCATCATATCATATTTATTTCTATGTTTCACGGAACTATTATACCAATGTTCGAATCCTCACTCCTTAACCGTGCATATTTTCTTAGTCCATCTCTTAACTCCACGAATCTTTCTGTTCCATCATCCTGAAGTTTCCAGAGTCCCTGTGTATCTTTTTTCAGATCAGTTATTGGATCAAACAACGTCTTAACAAGAAGTTTCCATCTGTTATCATAATTTCTCGCTTTCTTTTCTCCATGGAAATAATGATTAACAAGTCCTGGCATGAATCCCACATTTTTCCTTATATGCTTTAGCGCTCTGTATTGCCAGTTGAATGCCAACTTTTTGTATCCCTCAGTATATCCCCCATTAATAGTTCTATCAACTTCTCCCCATAAAGCATTCGACATAACCCAATCTCCGCTCCCCAAGATTGTCCAATCTATTAGTCCCCCTACTTTGTCTAATGCCTCTCTACGAGCTGCCCAACAGAATCCAGGATGACGATATCTCCATTCTTTTCCTTTTTTAACATCAACCACTCCATAATAATGTCCCTCCTTCACATCTTCTATAGTATCGTCGTCTTCTTCTGTCAATTTTCCATACACAAATCCTGGAGTAATTACACCAGGTTCATAATTTACTCCAAGATCCTGAGCATGACTGAACATCTGCAAAAAAGAATAGTGTTGAAGTAAATGAAGTGTCTCCTGAGCCCAGTCTGGGCGAGAAAAACTGATATCTGCATCTATCCAAGCTACATATTTCCAATCAGAAGGCAAGCGATTAATCAGCAAATTCAGCGAATTCTCTTTTAACCATATTTCCTGATCATCCTTTGCTCTCAATTGTAAATGTCTCTGATTATCAGGATCTGTAATCTCAAAATGTCTATCTCCAAACGCAATTTCTACCGTATACAGTATTGCGCCTGATTTCTGGACCATATTCTCGAACATCCAATAATTCCAATATCTACTTCTGAATCTTAACGGATTAAATAAAGTGGTCACAACATATAGTTTGTCCGGAAAACAATGTATTTCTCCATGAGACTGAGACGGATGGTCAATACATTCCCTGCAAGAACAATTCGCGTGATGTTGTAATCTGTTCCAATTATTTTGTTCATAGTCCCTCATTTATTTTCAATCTCCTTCTTACATCTCCAACATTTCATACCTTCAGTCATTTCATACCATCATTCTTACATCATCAAAATTACATACACATAAGAAAAATGCAACCAATACCCACATAAATGCGTCTTACTTTTTTGATTTCTTCATCTGTTAACATTTTTACATCACTTTCAAATGTCTACATTTTGTTCCTCTTATTGTCAATACTTCCTATCTTCTGGTTTTACATTTAGTATTACTTTCTCGTAAACTATTGTGTTAGTAGTCCAATTAGGATATTTATTCCCTTTCCACCTTTTCCACTCTTTCATTTCTTCCAAACCTCTTTATTTTACGTCATTCCCACACCATTTTTACATTCCTCAAAATTGCTCAAAATTATATCGGGAACAGTTCTCCAGCACATGCAAATATTGCCATACCAGCGCTTCACCACTAACTACCCGCATAGTATAATGGCTACTGTACAAGTGGCTCAGACATGGTATATGAAGATGCTGTCTTACCCGTAATTTTGATCAACATATAAAAAATTCATATCTAGCATCTTCCATCATTTACACCTCCAAATCTTTAAACCATTGTCTTGCTAACACCAACGCATTTATCAGCGCATCAACTTCTTCAAGTGGTAATTTTTTCTTTTGTCCACTTATGTCAACCTGGATAATTTTTCCATCTCTTCCGTCGACAATGTTTACACTTATTCCATTATGAAGGTCTACAGCCTTAAACTTGTTAACCTTATCTTTTTGTGTCATTTTACTCAATGTGCCATTACTGACACGGGTCTAACCTTCTCTGCAGCTTCCCAGTCCCCTTGATAAATGTGAAGATTCGAACAATGATCCATACACCGTATGAGCTTAATATTATTAGGTTCAAATATTTCTTTTTTCAACATCAACACCAACCCAACCATGTTTGAATTCCACGCAGCAAACAAATCTCTACTACGCCAGTCGACATGGAATTCACCTTTACCTGGTATCAGTATATCTCCGTCCATTCTAGGATGGGAATATATAAATATTTGAATTCTCTGCATGCACGGTTGATCTTCTTCGACAAATAAATCTCTTTCAGGTACCCATGTCGTAATCTGATCTCTATTACTTACGAAACACTCTCCCCCTCCAGCAATTCTAGCTGCAATTCTGTCTCTTACCACCTTAATCTGGTCGATAGTGTCCTCACAAAGCTGCTTGACCTTATAATAACCGCTACTATCTGAGTCAATATCAGTTCTAGGATAACCAATAAGCCTGGCCATGTAATTATATTCAAAACCTTGCCTCTTCCAATCGTATCCTCTCTCCCATTGTTTCATATATTCTCTTAAATGTAATTCCCTTGTTGGAAAATCCTCGTGTAACATAGGTTCATGTAGAGGATTTCCTATCTCAATCATAGATACTATAGCTTTAGTCTTTACAGGTTTCCCATAAAGCCTCGTACAAATAGCTCCATGTTTGAGACATTCTTTTATAGCTTTATACCATGCGTCAGGCAGTCCGTTAGCCTGAATTAACACAGGTGGTGGTACTTTATTTGCCATTATGTTTCTGTTTCTCCATATTTACTAATTTTTAGTCAGTATTTATCCTCATTTTTCTGACATTTTATAGTTACTCCTCACTACTCACCGTATCCTCTTAATCTTTCCAATACTTTATTTTCTTCATCAGAAATTTCAAAAGATCCCTCAATTTTCATTTTATCAACTCTGGTCTGCTTCCTTGAAGAAGATCAATTCCGATATATACGTTTTTCTTCCTCCCTTAGACCTGTCTGTAACAAAGTCCTTGATTATCTTTCCACCATTTTTTGACGCAACCTCAATAACATGTGACCTTGCAGTTAAATTGATAGTTGTAATACTTTCCTGTAGAATTATTTCCATAGTCTTCTCACAACTATCTGATTGTTCATCACCAGCACTTTCCCACGCGCTCTGTATGTCCCCGATACATTTGACAGCATATTTTTCTAGTTTCACTTTATCGACATCTACATCTTTTATAATGTACACAAAGTCAACTGGTTTCCCAATTACTGTTATTGATTTTTTACTCATACTAACATCTCTTTTTTACGTATATTTTCTGGATCTCTTGTTATACTTGTTACTAATGGTTCTCGAGGAAATTGAATCCCCCTTTTAATTTGATCCTGCAGGCAAAGAACTTTTTACCACATGAGCAGGTGGTAGGGAATGAAATATGACAAACCTGCATAGGGATATTAACGTGCAACCGTACACTTAAGAACCCTGACGATCCTGAAGGGAGTCGAACCCTTTATATAGTTTTGTTCGGCGGACAAAAAAGTGTAGCAACCGAAAACTGGTTACTACCTTTGGGAGGTCAAATATAACTACCGGAAATACGCTGTTCCTGCCGTAGTTACTATGTGGGGAGTCTTATTGTTTCCGCCTCTGAACACTTTCGCATACCTGTTATGCATCAGGATCTATTTGTTGTTATGACGGGTGCGTCAGGATTTGAACCTGAGTCGCTCGTTCCAAGTACGAAGTATCTGTCATTTAACACAGCCCTTTCAGATGCCATCACCTACGTGATAGCTTCCTTATTGGGAGAACAAACAATGACAGGTATTTTAGCATGATAGACCTGGCTACACTACGCACCCAAACATTGGACACATATATCAGGGAGGTTTTCACCTCTCCCGACATTTCGTGTCTATACTTTTTGTTTCAAGTCTGACTTTATTACAGTTCAAAAGGACATTAAGTCCGGTGCAGACCCTGTTGGTTCTGTTGCCGACGGTACGCTTGCTTCAAGATCAGTTCGCAGAGCTACTGAATAGGTCTTTGGTGCAACTGGCCTCTTTGTCAGATCATCGATTCTCCACATTTCCTTGGGAGCCGAGGGCCATTCCTTTCCGGCTATGGTGAAAACTCTGTTAACAATGCACTTTAAGTCGCCGTCTGTAGGTACATTGTTCTTCTTGAGTTCCGCCAATATCCCCTTGTAGATGGTACTGGATAAGATTATATCATACTGGAGATCTGTTTCTCTACCGAATATAACGCACCTTGAAGTCACCATACCCTCTTTGTTTGGCAATTTCTCATTTACTACATGTTTTGGTGGCGTGAGTATTCTAATATTTATTGACTCGCCTTTTTCTGGTAGCGGCAGCTGCCCTCCAGTGGCAATGTTTACCGAAGCCATTTTGTCGATTTTTGTCTGATCTACCCCATACATCTTGTCCATCTGTTCTTTTATTGATGCCATGTTTATTTATTTCACCTCATTTGTTCTTTCGTCTCTCTTTTTTCGACCTACACAGCACGTTTTTCATTCGGTCATCATAAAAGCGTATCCTACCCTCTAAGATAACATATGCCTATGACTGCAACGTTTTCAACGTTTTTCGCATTTATGACCAATACCTCTGTAAATACCCTCTGTTGCTGTCGCAACTCTATGAGATTTTTCATAGCTGAGATGATTTTCCTTCATTAATAGTCTTTCTACGTATTCGTGTACCATTGTACAGTCTGTACCTTTGTCCAAATCACTAACCCATATCTCATTCTCTGGTATAAATCCGAATACATAATGATGTCCGCCTATAAATTCTCCCTCATTTGATGAGTTTTTCCAGCTTTGGTCAAATTCCTTATGGACTATATTGCCTGACACAAGCCAAAAGTCAATATTATCGAACTCAAGTAGTTTTTTCATTCTCGCCGCAGGTTCCGTAGGTCCATTTGTTTCCATATTGCTCTTCTTAATTATTGACTTATTTACTACTATATTTTCGCCTACCAACCGGCAGTTTCATTTTTCCTTATATTTACAGTTATTGTTTGACTCTTACCCTTTATTTCAAAATTGATTTCCTTATCTTCATCTACTTGGTTCAGATTGTTAAGCTTATGATTATCGCCATCAGGTTTTTCATACCAGAAATAGTCGTCTATGGTAATACCATTATTAGTATTTTTTGAGATGTTTTCAAATTGCCTATTGTTGAGTCTATGATTTCTTAACCTATTCCATATTTCTTCGTTTCTCAAAAAGCCTGGGAAATACTTGCAGACGTCGAATCTATCAATAAATCGTGTGATACATCTTTGAGTATAACCCTCTGTGTCAAAAATCCCCAATACTCTTGCATACATCTTAGCGTTATCTATCTGCCTCTTCTTCAAACTTTGAGTCTTTCTATCCAATAATTGATTAATTGCCGGCAGATTATTTACAGCATACAATATGTAAGCATATAATTTTGATCTTTCGCCTTTCAGTTTTAAAAGAAATACTCTCATGCGATCATTTTCTCTGTTATCACCAATTTTATCTGCGTCTATTTTATTGGTTTTACAATATTCCTTATAACCATCTTCAAATTTATCTATTTCGTCTTGAGAGAAACCATGTCCATTTATTACGCTTGTAAATATTTTCATTTTATTTTTGTTCAACATCATATCATCTGTCTCAGCAGCTATCTTACACGTTTGAGACACACTAGATAAAAAGTCAAAATCTTTATATATTTTCTCCTCGACAACCCCTTCGTGGCTTACCGTGAACACCTTCAGCTTTTCTTCCTTCATATATTGTCGAAACCAATCCATACTAATATCCATTCCTCTAGTAGCATTTTTCATACACGTCAATAATTCTGAATCGAAGAAAAACCAACATACTCCATAAGGTATAATATTTCTGTCTATTTGGGTTCTTATATTATTTTCCCATGTTGCATAGTGTATTCCAGCATATCTACTATTACCGTGACCTACGATTGTAGATTGTATCTCCACTGGTAAATTCTTTTCTGGAATAGCAAAATCTATTCTGTTCAACTCACTTACAACCAACATGTCAGGAAATTTTTCCTTTAAAAATTTTTTAACGTATGGTCTTACGACATTGGCATGTGTCCATACAGTATATTCCATACCATTTTGCAACACTTTCACTATCCCACTTTGGTCATTGTTTATATATGTCATTATTTTCCTTACTCATTTTTACCTTACTCTAACAGTTCCATCTTGGTCATTATCAACATATATCAGTCTTTCTCTGATACTTTCTGTCTTTGTTCTACAGTTATTATTTGACCATTAACCTTTATTTCCACATTGAAATCTTTGCTACTATCATCCTTCCCACTATTTTTCACTATCTTATATCCATGTTGTCGCAAGAAGTCTGATTTCAACAGAAAATAGATAAAATCGTGTCTATCCATTTTTACCCATCCCTTTGCATAATCGCCGTCTGATCTAGATAACCTCTTATCAGTTATCTCAAGTCTAGACGATTTCCAACTGAAAATAGTTTGGTTATCGCAGTCGATGCACGTTTCATAGTATCCTTCTATCTCGGAATTCATTATTTGTCCTCCTCATTCTCAATTCTAGGTGCTATTGTCAATAATGCCTCAACTCCATTATACGGCTTTTGGATTATGACAAGCGGTTTATCTGTCCTAACCTCTATACTAATCGGAGAAAGTCCTTTTAGCTTTGAGAATGGTTGTAAAAACTCTTGTTGCATGTAAATGAATTGTGTTGAATCCACCTCCATTCCCAATACCTGATCTACTTGAGCCCTATTCTCAGGTCTCTTCTTATCAGGTCTTTTATCTTCTCTCTCTGCAGGTACAAAAGACGAAGGTGCAAAACCTGGTTCTTCTTCAGTATTATCTACCATCCCCTCAATCCCACCAGTATTACCGGTTGCTCTATCCCAGCCACCTACATCATCGGAACCACCAGCATCACCAACGCCACCAGCATCACCAGCATCACCAATCCTATCTATCTCATCAGGTCCAACTTCAGACAAACCCATATCCCCAGCATCCCCCATTATGTCGCCTTCATACTCCCCCTCAGGGATATTTACACTGTCAAATCCGCCTTCTCCATAATCTCCAAGTTGTGACACTATATCTACAGGCTTCAGTGCAAAAATTCTCCCCTTTAATTTATCCCCAGAACTGATAAACAACCCATCTTTTTTATCTAATTCAATAAATACTCTTTCGTCAATATCCCTCTTCTTACCTTTTCCGCCTATGTTACATATTCTTGTAAATGTCGCAGGTTCTATAATCACACTCGCCTTTTTGATATCAGGATTATTTCGAACCTTTTTTATAGTATCAGGTAACTTCTCAAGAGACTTTAACAACGCTGTCGGTTCTAACAATTGAGCCCATATCACTACGTTTCCAGGGCAGTGAAACTCTATTCTTTTATAGTACCCTGTATCAACCCTGATATTTATTATATCATCCTTTTGTGCAAAAGATTGTATTTCCTCTACTGTCCCTTTTACATCAATGAGAATCCCTTTATAATCTCCGTCAGGATGTTTAAAAACGCTCCGTGCATCTTTTCTATTAGGATCTCCGTCTATATGTGGAAGATAATCCATTACATCTTGAGAACTTATCTCAACCTCTGCGTACTGAACATTGTCAGTACTCTTCTGATGTGTGAATATCCTATCTTTATAGAATTTTAGAGGAATCTCAGCGTTAATATCATTCATAAAACCAAGAATGTTAACTAACACCTCTCCATTAATTCCGAACGATACATCCCATTCCTTCAACAAAGAGTCCTTCGCAGCTCTTAATGTTTTTAATTGTCCAGCAGTTGTGCCAGAAATATTTTTTACGTCCGCCATATATTCCTAAGTCTCCTTCTTCCTTTTTACCCTTACCATCATCGTAACAATTACCCTTACCATCATCGTAACAATTACCCTTTAGCCTTCTTATGCAGTTTCCCTATCCTACTACTTTCATGATGCATTGAACAGCAATCTGGGCAGTAATACATACCCACAAGTTTATCGCTTTTGTAAGACCTATCAAAATCTTTTAATGAGCATGTTGTAATAATAACATCGAACACATCGACAGGCTTCCCCGGATAAACTCTCTTAGAGTCGCACATCTCATGTAATTTATGCAACTTCTGACAGGAATCTTTCCAAATGCAATCAACGCAAACAGATCTAGTAATTAATATACTCATATCAACTTTACTCTATTCAATCTGATCCTCTTTTATGTCCTTATAATTTTCCAAGTAATAATATACTGCCTTGTATATAGCCTCTTTCACGGACACCTCTCCAGTTTTTATTTTCAACGCTAATACATCTTCCTCTGGAAGAACCGATTGAACATGAACAAATTTCATATTGACTCCAGTTTATTCTTATTATCACACACGACTACATATACCGACATCATACATGACCACATGTTACCGACAACATACTGACAACATCCCAGCAACATACCTGTCACACATCTACCACATATCTACCGCATATCTGTCGCATATCTGTCGCATATCTATCGCGTATTGGACATCTTTTCATATATTATGGATCGTAATATTTCGCAATTTTAAAAAAAAATTAAAAAAACAAAATAAGGAGCCAACAAAGATGCTCAGGGCTTAATAGCCTTGATCTTCTTTATTGCAGCATTCCCATTTTCTGTTCCAACTTCCTCAAAGGCAGAGATAAAGTCAAAGATCTTATCTGACCAACCTCCCACCAAACACACACCCCTTGTATTTTGAGGAATCATGATATTTCCATACCCTGACAGATCAAATGCATAGAGTTTGACTCCAGGATATCTCTTCTGATATGTCAGAAATTTTTCTGCAAACGTTACTCCATCATCACTATTACTATTGTCCCAGATAGAGCGTCTTGCATAACTGTTCCACATTTGAGCATCAGTAAATATCATTATTCTATCGACTTTAATGTCGTTATCAAGCAGATATTCAATGACTTTATAGCCATTTGTGGAATAACCTACCTCACCTTCCCTGCTGTGCATCTCCATGGTATTTTTTAATATTCCGTTAACTCTTGACATTGGTACAACTTTCCAGTTATCTCCAAACATGCCTGTGATAGTATGTCCAGCGAACCTATTGGCCATCATTCCCAACATTATACCAATATCAAATCTCTGCATACTACTATTTTTCGAGATCTCCTTTTCCATACTACCAGACACGTCACATGCTATCAGTGTAGACGACCCATGCAATTTTGGGAAATTTTCCACACTATATGTCACTGCGGTCTCAATAGCATCCATGAGGTCTGTTACCATTAATGCTCCAGCAGGAGTAAAATGTCCATTGCTCGCATTACTCAACTCTCTATATGCAGCAAAGAACCTGAATGGCAACTGTTTCGAATACAGTACGGCATTCTTGTCGGATATCATCCTGCACAACAATCTGATATCTGTCTCTGTCACATCCTTACTCTGTAAGCAGTTCCTGAGATTTCTCAGAATTGCCATATAATTGTTAACCCTTCCATTCTTATAGAAGACTTTGTTCACTACATCGTGCCAAGTCATCTGCCCAGTGCTTCTCATTACCTCCCATGTCTCTGGAGATTCGAGAGTCTTACTTGCAAGTTTCTCAAACGTCATAGACTGTTTTGCGCCTATACTCGTTGGATTAGGATGCGTCAAGAACATTGAATCTCTCATCTTGACCGCCTTTTCGTCGCTATTATATTTTGCCAACCCATACGCATCAAAATTTAAAAATGCATCCCTGATTCCAAATCTTATCAACATTGGAAGCTTAGTCTTTGTCCTAGGAGCAATCTTGTTTCTAGCCAACTGATACGCAACAAGTTCTGTCAACTCATCCGCTCTCTGGAGACATCTGGATACATATTTTCTTGCCCCGGGAACTTTCCCCACACAATTGAGATTGTTAGCAAATTCCGCTATCAACATTAGGGGTACACTTCTCAGATGCAGTTGTTCTCTGCAATAAACTGCCAACTGTAGGATAAACTCTGGATCTGTTTTGGCGACCTTTTCTATTGAATCAAGTAAACTTCTATCAGATTCCTTAGCATTAGTATAATATTTTGGCTCTCCAACCAGTGTGCTTGCCGCCTTCAGATACAATTCAGTCAATAAATCAGGTTTAAAAGCTAATGCGCCCTCATGATTCAACGTTGCATCAGGTCTCTTTTTTAACTCCTCTCTGATATGTTCTCCAACGTTTTTCTCTTCCACACCTTTTGAATTAAATTTGCTCATATTTTCACCTCAAAAAATTTTTTGTTACTTCATTCTTTTTTACGTTCTTACAACCATAACACATATTATCTTTCTTATGGTTCTTCTTGCCATATTTGCCTTCCACTATATTAACATTCCTGTTCTTTTTACATACTCAACGGAAGGAAGCGGATTTGAACCGCTGACCACCGGATTGTCGAGAAGTATCTGCAGTCTGCACAGCCCGCGTGGGTACAATAAATCATGGCGATTAATTTGCAGGAGAACATTCGACAGCAGTTCCATGTCCGGTGCTCTACCTGACTGAGCTATCCTCCCAACTTATAATTTCCATATTTGTCATTTCCCATATTTGGAATCTTCGATATAAACAAGTCTTCATATCTTCCTTATATTTTCTATATTTCCTATCTTATAATTGTGCATCGTAACCATCGTTTTTAAATATTAGAAGGGAGAACATTCGACCGCAGCTCTTATATCATACAGGATTTTAGTCCTGCATCCAAATTTGCAGTTTGTGAAGTATCTGCAATCTACACAGCCCTTCCTATATTTATGTTTCTGTCTTGATTATGATAGGATGAATGGGAGAACACTCGAACACAGTCTTATTTATATAATTCTGGGTGCTACTCAAGTGCATAACCCGTTGTTTCCAACTGGCATTACTTGAAGCGTCAGGCCCAGATCCAGGTGTATAGTGAAGTATCTGTATTCTGCACAGCCCATTCTTCTCAATCATAACATATCATTCGCCATTTATCTCACATTAACAATAGGAGAGTAGACGGGAGAACAATCGAACGCAGCGTTTCTTGTGAATAAGGTTTCATATGAAGTATCTGCATTCCACACAGCCCGTCTTCTCTCTTTGTCATCAGTAATTTAGCGTTTGTTGTCCATCCTTTGTTCGCCTCTGCTTATATCTACAAGCACAGAAGGATGAATGGGAGAACAATAGAATGCCGTCTATAAGATTAGCAGTCCGAAGTATCGGCAATCAACACAGCCCATTCATCATTTTGTACATATATCAATAGTATGCGGGAGAACATTCAAACGCCTTGCGAATGTATGAGATATGAATATCGGCATTTAGCACAGCCCGCATATTATATTATATATCATTTTATATATCATTTTATATATCATTTTATAGATCATTTCATATATCGTCTTATATATTAATTTATATATGAATAGTAGATGGGAGAATAATCGAACACGGCTCTATGTTGAAAACCAAATTTCGAAGTAACCGCGCTCTGCACAGCCCATCTGCTATTTTATATATTACGTATGTTCGAATCAGAATACCCCTTGGTCTAGGAATATCCCGTTATCGGATAGATGGGAGAACATTCTGATACGGAAATATTGCAACCTCCAACCGAAGTCAGAAGTTGTTGCAGATTCGAACTGCCTTTACAAATTTTCAAGTTTGTGTTGTACCGAAGTATCCGCATCATACACAGCCCATCTACAGTATGAACAACATATTCTATTATTTATCATCTCCTACATTATTTCCTATTACCGCATGAGTTTTTACAACTTTCCTAACAACGTAATTTTTCCTTCCTTTCCATCTGTCATTTGATAGATGCAAGGACAGGCCGCGACACCTGCCCCGTCATCGAACTTTCCTTGTTGTTGTCAGGAGATGTTGTAAGCAATAGTCACTTTTACATAACCAAAAACTTACAACTACAATACGACGCGCAAGTATATAAGCTTTTCCTAACAGAAATGCTTCGATACGCAAAGACGCTTGTAGATGTACAGCTATCGCGCAACGTCGTAAAGTGTAATGTACACATTCAAAACTCATTTACTCAATATCTAATCAATATATACAGTCATCAATTTCTCAACATCTTTTCTCTATTATAACTGTCTCCAAATCATTTTATGTCTTGTCAACAAAAAACATACTTACTATGTACAATTAAGCATTCATATACGCATCGTACATACTAAGGATACGTTTCTTTAAGTTTCAACGCTATTTGCATACTAATACACATACACATCTGACAAAGATATCGTTCCATCGTAGCTACCCAAACGCTTTACAGAGAACTTTCCTTGGTCCAGTTATCGCTATACTCATCTGCAACATATATTCCTGACTCAAACTTTCCTGTTCTTAACACTATTTGTAACGCAACCTTACACTCTCTATGGAGCATATTCATCAAACTGATCTGTTCTTTAGAAAAATGTATCTCTTCTTCTGAATCTACAAATCCCTTGATTCCAATAATTTTTGCCATATCTTCATAGACATCGCTGTTTCCATAAGGTTTTTTGCAATCTATCGCAGGAGCCCCAAATTCACAAAAAACCCAACTTACACACATATTTTTTAACAGTTTCAAGTGTTCTTCTTTTAATTCAAACCGTTTTTTCATACTTTTCATCATATCAAGACGACACCTCTCGTTTTACCACAAGCATAATATTTATCTAAGCCTTATACCACCTTGCTTCATCAACTCTTCTTCATTGATATCGGCATCTCCCATAATCCCCATACACAGAAACAATTTTCCTTCTACAACATTTCCATTTGAGACAGCAGCAATTCTACCACTATATTTTCCGAAGCAAGTCAAATGACCTCCAACTTTTATCAGCCCAAGTTTGACAGCATTTCTATCATAAACAACGATAACTATCCCATCATTATCTTCATTTCCTCCACTTCCCTCATTTCCGCTATTACCCTCATTTCCCCCACTTCCACCGTTTATATCATTTCCATCATCACCAATGACATCTAATCCAAATGCCACAGCCCTACTCTTTACTATAGACTCCAAGGTATCGAAATCTTCATATATACAACTTACCACTCCTTTTATTTTTTCAAATTTACCAATAAGATCGGTCATAACATATTCCATCTTTCTCAAAGTTTATCAAATCACATTTCCAAATCGGAACAATAGAAACAGCGTTATTGCGCTGTCTTCACGCAAGTAATAGGAAATAAGAAACGTTGCAAAATTTGCAACGTTTTTAAATTGTTCCATTCTCCATTTTAGATCTCTTTTTCAGACTCAACAATATTTACATTTAATATGTCTTTCATGTGTTCAAATATTATTTTGTCCGTTGTTCCAAGTGTCATAGTGCAATCTTTTGGAATAGTGACTTTATAGTCAAGATTTCTCAATCCTGCGGCAGTATATAAGACACATATATCTGCGTATACCCCTACGATTATAATTTCCTCAGGTTTTTGATATTCCAATAAGGACTCAAGGTTAGTTCTGAAAAGTCCGCTATATCTGGTCTTAGGTATATAGTTACAGCATGTAACAAATTCTGACAGTTCATTAATAACGTCAGTTTCTTCTGTTCCTTCAACACAGTGTTCTGGGAATGCCAGAAATTCCAGGTCATTCTTTTTGTGGTTATCTGCCAAGAAGAATATTCTCCAACCCTGCTCCTTTTTCCTTTTAAGAAGATCTACGATGTTAGGAACAATCCATTTTGCATCTGGGTTAGCAAGATTTCCTTTTTCTAGGAATCCTTTCAACATATCTACAACTATTACTACATCACTCATGTACATACCTCTACTTTGTCTTTTCTTTCTTATTTTGTGTCTTTCTTCTTATTTAACGTTTTTCGCCTTTTCAATAAGAGCTTTTCTTAATCTAAGAAGCTTGTCGCTTATTACCACAGGAATTGGTTCTGGATTTTTTATCCTTCTATGTTCATCTTTGAGTTTAGCCACATGTTGGAGAGAAAACTCTCGAATAGCCGACAACTTTCTTACATCGTACAACATTTTACCGCTTTTCATCATGTCAATAAGTACTTTGTCATAATCTCCCTCTGGTTTCTCTTCATCTGCAAGCATAATTTTGCTACCTACGAGTTTCCCATCTTCACCATACTCATGCCAAACCTCTTTTATACCAGGAAGAGTTGTCTTCGACTCGTCACTGGATAATTTAAGTGTTGGCTCTAATTCTCCATTATTATTTTCCAGTGCTGACAATTTGTATACTCCTCCCAGTGCAGATGTAATATATCCGCCTCTTCCACTGTCGGTATTAGTGTCAGGAACTTCTGCTGGCGATATAAAGTTCGTTCCCAGTCCTAAAAACGTGACATCTGCTCCACTATTCGCAATTCTGTGTATTTGCCATATATTTAGGTCTCCACTAAGAGCAACGCCCTCGAAACCTTTCGCATCCTTATCCAGTCTTCTTGCCTCAAATGCCTTTTCTACCAAATCTCCGCTATCTTCCCTAATTGCCTTTGCAGTCTGACCAAGTATCTCGGAGGCCTCAATTGCATGTTTCATACCTCTAGATGAGACAAACGTATCAGTTAAAAATATTTGGTTACCAGGGTTATTCCTCCCGTAAATTACGAAGCCTTCTGTCTCTGACCCTGTAAGCAGAGCGAATCCTTGGACTAACTCGTGTGACATAGTTCCGCTGATAGGAATACCAAGTCTAATTCCTGCTAATACATTTGACGTGCTTGCAAATCCTCCAATATAACCAGACCTTTCTGCAGTTATTGCGTTTCCATCTCCAGGGCCTCTTCTTAGTCCAAATCCTGCTATTGGTATTCCTTTCGCAGCTGTTACCGCACGGGACGCATAAGTAGCCGTAAAAGACGCATAGTTCATATACTTCAATATCATTGTTTCTATAATCCATGTCTCAAGCCATTCTCCAGTTATCCTGAAAATTGGTTCTTGTGGAAGAGCAATCGAACCTTCCAGTCTTCCGGCAACAGTTCCCATGAATTTTCGAGCGCTGAATTTTCTGAGATATTCCAAGAAATCATCCTGGACTTTTGAACCTATATGTTTTAATACTATCTCTATGGCATCCAATTCTTCATTAGAAAAATGTAAATTATAGAGATTTTTTAACACCGTTTCTGTTCCAGCCACTAAAACATAGCTACCAAAAGGTGTTTTTCTGATAAAGTAGTCATGAACCGCTTGACGCCAGTACTGATTCTCATTAAAAATGGTACTTGCCTGTGTCAAATGATACAAGTCCATTGGTATCTCACCAAGATTTATTGCTTGCTCGTTGTAACTCCAATTGTTCTTATTCATCTTTGTATTCCTCGGATTTTTATTTCTTATGTTAGTCCTGACCATGACATAGAATAATAACTTACAACAATAACTATCACCCAAAATAGTGCAATTTCTAATACGTAAAACGGAAACTTTCTGTCTTCTTCCTCATCTTTCATTGCAAGCCTATGATACATTTCAGATAATGAGTTTTCTTCCTGGTTTTCTATTGTCACGTTGTCTCCTATTATTTTCTTTTGTCTTCTGTTATCTTCTAGTACACTCTACTACGTTCTACTGCCCTCTTTCGCCTACAAATTATCTTCTATTACTCATCAGTTTCGTAATATACTCATATATAATTTCCCACACTTCCTGTCTTCATTATCTTACATAGTGGAACAGGTTCGCTTTTATGTCTATTGGCAAGTACTCTATTTATCACCATATCAACAACTTCTTTTGGATAATGACCGTCTTCTATAAGAAAAAATTTCTTGCTTTCAAATGTTGGAAATTCGAATACGTCATAGTATAGCCATAGCAACAGATCCAATGCTTGATATGTGATCCCTAAATCATCTACATCAGTTTGTCCAGCTACAAGGTCTGCAGAAGGTTCCCTTTCTATTATTTCATTTGGCACCAGTTTCAACTTTTTGGCTATTTCCCAGATCCACACCTTGTAGATATCACCAACAGGATTATAGTCGCTTGCTCCATCGCCATGCTTCGTAAGATATCCCATCTTGATCTCTGTATTGTTGCAGGTATCAAGCACAAGTCCCTTGTATTCGTCGGCAATATGATAGAGTATCTTCATTCTCTCACGGGCCATCGCATTACCCAATTGTTTTTGATTTGGTTCAGGAAGACCTGATCCTATTATACTATTCCTCCAGGCATCAGTTGCGTTACGAATTGGGACCTTTATCATGTTAGACTCAGGTATTCCAAGATAACCTCCGAGAAGCATTGCATATCTGATACTGTCCATGCTACTACTCTTTATCCCATCATAAGGGAGCATTACCATCTTAATATTCTCAGCTCCCAGGGCTCTTTCAGCGGCTGCCAGAACAAAGGACGAATCTATACCTCCAGAAGCTCCAACCACTGCTACAGGTAATCCAGAGTTCTTGTGTTGCAATGTTATAAAATTCACCATTTGGGAGAATATCAGTTCTGCATTGTCATAACCGATTTTTCTAAACTTCTCATAGAATTCAAACTGTTCATCTTTCAATGTATATATTGTTGTTTCGCTCATAGTTTTTACCTTCTCTTTTTACATTCTCTTTTTACCTTTTGTTTTTACCTTTTGTTTTCCTGAGTCTTACCTTCGTCAAATTGCAATACCATTAATCCGTCTCCTAAATACATTCTACCGCGATCAGGTATAAACCCTAAAAATACTAACAATTTCTCATATAGTTCAATTAGTTCTCCAGCGTCCTCTACATCCCCACTTATGTCTTGACTAAATATCTCTTTCTTATCTTTTTCAACATAAACAGTGACAGGGTTGAAATCGCAGATCACTCTTATGGTTAATCTGTTATCTTTCCTTATTTCTTCTAAAGCCACATTTTCATCAAAAGGTTGTACAGAACCTTCATATAATGCTCCACTATAATCTTTCCCATATTCGGATTCTATTATATATACATTATCATCTCCACGATGTTCCCTGTCAACTATATTTCCACATATGAACGCACGACCTCCGCCGTAGATTGTTCCCATTACCTTTTCTCCTTCATCGTGCTGATATGGATTTTTCGCATACAAATCTATTAGTGTCATTTTTAATCGTTTCTCCTTGTCCAAAATTGTCGTGTTTTCCCAAGTCAACTCTCTATAGAGATTACCCTTTTGTCCAGCTATCAACCCAAACAGATACCAGTGAATATATTATCCACATTCCTCCAAAGAAAATGATGATATACATAACTCCTTCGGTACTCACACCTGAAAGAATCGCTACAATTGTCATTATTATCTCTCCAATTATCAACAAAAGTAGCAATCTTCTAACTCTTGGTTGTTCCAACATATATTGTCGTCTCCCAAAACATTCTCAAAGTTTTTCTTATATTAACAGTCGCACCATCTGTGCTCATTGTCACAGCCATTCAAGAATCATATTGTCCTTCTAATACTGTAACAGTATGTCCATTGTTACAAATTATTTTCAGGCCAAGAACTCTCAAAACTTTACGATACCAATTGCTAATGACAGCCTCTGATATTCCTGATATTTGGCAAATTTCCATTTGAGTTCTTCTGTCATTTTCGACAATTGACGCCGTATATATAATCGCCAACCGTAACTGTCTGATATGCGAGTAATGACGGTCAAAACTCTCCATCTTAAAATATTTGGACAGTAAACATTTAGCCGTTTCAATAGTATCTTCTTTTAGCAGTAGCACATTTCCTTCTTTATCTATATCGCAGAATTGGCCATCTATATCAACTTCTATCTTCTTAAATTTTCTATTTGTTTCAAGCGTCTTTATGTCCAGAACTTCCATGATATCAATTTGCCATTTTCTAACAGTAATATGCGATGTGTCAAACATTTTTGCTATATCAGTTTTTGATCTTTTGTCCCCCTCAAGGCAACACGCGATGTATACAATTGCTGGTATTACATGTCTTGCAGACGAATAATGAGGTTCATGATATGTCTTTCTGAAATATTCAATGGCCATACTTTCAGATCTTTCAATTATGACTTCCTTTATATTTGACTCTTTGCATTTCTCTTCCATCAGACTCAAATTAGGACAGACGAACGTTTTGCATCCCTGCATTTCCAACTCTTTCAAATTACTCATATTTCCCTTTTATTCATATGTAAACATCATGAGTAAGAAAAATGCATATTTATTATTTAGCTCATCGGCTTAATTTTGGGCATCTGGCTTTCAGACCATAGCGTCCACCAGTAGGATTTTCACCTACATACATTCTTCTTACTCAACGAGCACGGTGAGAATCGAACTCACTCTCTTCTGCTTCTAGGCAGAACGAGTCGCCAACTATATTACGTTCCCAATATTACTAGATGAAGACTCAAAAATAATCCAAATATTTTTATCTACATCTTCTTCTTCTAATGCCATATTTTCCATCTGCCAACACATTTTGCTTACACATAATGCTACTACGGCACACAAATATATCGAATATTCTATTCACATCTTCTTCTAATGTCAGACTTTTCATCTGTCAATACGTTTTGCTTACACATAATGCTACTACGGCGCTTATGTATATATAGTTTTGTTACACAGAATACGTGCGATGTACAAAGATAGCTGCAGATAACTATATACTTTAGTCATTCGCGTATGTCCAACATTCTGGTAATCTATTTAGAATATTCTGAATAAGATCTTTTCGTCGTCAATACTTAGCCCCAAGATCTCATCGAATTAGAAACATAAGACTGGCGATATATCCAATTACCATTAACAACACAGAATGCTTTAATCCGTGTCTTGCCTTTCCTTCAGATAATTGTCCTGCAATAATCCCACTTGCAAACGCGCCGATCATTATCGTATGAAAGAAAGCAACTCTAAATTTCTCGATATTCATGTCAGAAGACATATTGAGACCAAAAGACATAGCGCTGCCTGCCTGACCACCAAAGCCACTCATCATATCCATTATTGAAGGAAGAAGAGTGCTATTAAGCATATATATCAATCCTATGAGAATAAACTCTGAAGCATATATTATGATGATATACTCCTTCAGTTCAGCCTCTTTCTCTCTCCGCAGTTGCATATTCTTTTCAAGATCGTCTGCACATTTTAAAATTATGGAAGTATTAATGGCACCAAGTTTTGCTGCCTGAACTATTAGATAACTATATTTGGTTACCAGAGAACTTTTAAGACTATCTGCCATATTGCTAATAACATCCTCGAAGGAAACACCCCATTCTATCTGCATCGCTGCTTTTTGCAAATGAGGAGTAAGTGATCTGAGACTGTGCCCTGACCCCAAAGTTGGAGATCCGACCTCCTTCATGGCAGAAATAGGATCAAGTCCTCCTCTTAATAATTCAGACAACTCATACAAGAAATCTATAAACTCCTCTTCATATTTCCTAGTCCTTCTTGTGACGACGTATGTGTACATACTATAAGGAATTATCATAATCAGCACGGCGATGACTATTACTTGGTCAGTATCGTCTCTTGGTTCCGCCGGCGTTGCTTGCTTTTGTTTAACTGTCCCGTCATTTGTACTCATCCCATTTGTACTCGCGTTCTCTGTTACGCTAATTTGTGGATGCAATATTTTCTCTTGTTTTGCGTACTGAACATACAAGATGCCGGCCACTATTACTACTATTCCCATAATCAATGAGACCAGTAATATAAAGTGCTCTTTTCTTAAGTTATATCTAATATAAATTTTTTCTAGATTTGGTATTTTCATTTTTTTCACCATCTGTCAATTAATCTTCTTGAGGTGAATATATAACCATCAGAAGTGCAAAAAAGATAATGTTCGCAAAAGGTAACAGGAGATAAACAAATATATTAAAAAATTGACCTGCCTCGAATGGGCCTATTTTTCCTCCCATAAGGATACTTCCTACAGTCACTATTAAAACACTCATAATGACACCTGTGCTTATAAAAGTAATGTACATCTCACTGAATAAAGCAAGTGATTGATTTAGATCTTTTTGTAACTGTCGCCTTATTTCCAACAGTTGGTCAAGTCTTCCATTTAAGTATGTTTCCATACTTCCTCCAGTATGAATCATTCTCGTGAACTCTATAAGTAAAGATCTCATATGAGGAGATGGTGTAGTTCTTGCAACATCTAATATTGATGCTATAAGGTCTTTCCCAAGAACATCAACAGAATATACTACTTTTTTAAGTTCTCTTGAGACAGCCCCATGATTGGAAGATGCCAGCATCCTTATTAGACTCAGAGGAGTTGTTCCTATTGATGCCAATATAGACATATGGCTAATAGCATATGGCAAATTGTGGTCTATCTTAAGACGTCTGTTCTGTATCTTAGCAGTAAGTTGAATATATATTATTGAAGACACTATAGCAAATGTCAGAAAAAACGCAATAACAGGATTGGCAACCTTGATATTGAAAACAAGGAAAGGTATAGAGAAAATAACTCCAACTACGAACGCAAGGGATAATGAACCTAATATCCATAATGAAACGAACACGCTTCCGCTCATCTCTACTTCTGCTTGGCGAAGGGTTTCCGAAAACTCAGTGTCTAAAGCAGTACCTTCTATACGTTTTCCCAATATATCGTAACACAATTTCTTATAATTAAATGTTTTCCTCATAATACCTCTTCCATTATAATACCTCTTCCATTATAATACCTCTTCCATTATAATACCTCTTCCATTATAATACCTCTTCCATTATAATACCTCTTCCATTATAATACCTCT
>Ga0208687_1000283_pt1 | contig 41932 bp, 34 predicted proteins | sample June2015DPH_6_10_FD_184695 | JGI IMG/M metagenome (GOLD analysis project Ga0208687, IMG submission 184695) | Peatland microbial communities from SPRUCE experiment site at the Marcell Experimental Forest, Minnesota, USA - June2015DPH_6_100... | ecosystem: Environmental > Terrestrial > Soil >...
GCCGATAATCTTGTAGTTGGTCATCAACGCACCCAGCCAGTGAGTGAGGTTGATGATTTCCGGACCGGCGATGCCTGGAAAAAAATACTTGGTCCCCCCGGAGAAGCCGACAACTTCATGGGGGAAGACCGGCCCGCAGATAACGAGTTGGTCGTAATCCAGAATCAGCTTGTTGAGCCGGACGGGCACCTCCTGGGCCAGCAGCCCGCTGGTTATCTCACCGATCTCCGCGGCGGGGATGACACCAAGCGTCACGAAGTTCGCGGGGTTTTCCCAGTGGTGATTGAAGATGTGGCTCTTGCCGGCTAGCTCGTTCCTCACCGGACGCCCCACCAGCGCGCTCAATTGCTCGTCGTTCATCATGGGATGGGTGCCGAGCGCCACCAGATAATCCAAGGCTGCCACGCGCGGAGCAAGTTGCGTTTCGAAGAGTTCGAACATGCGCGGCATGGGCATGGTGCGTGTGCCGTCAGGGATGATGATGAGGACACGCTTGCCATCTACCGCCAGCGAGCTCAGCGCCTGCTGCGTGATGTGGCTAACTTCCTCGTAGATCAAGTATCGGTCTGCGAATCCTTTTCCCACAACCACCGGCTTCATTCCTCCACGAACGGCGATGTTTTCAGTGCTCTTGCTCGCCGGTTTCTTCACCCGGAGCCCTGGTTCTTGGTTAGACCCCACTATACGCTGAGAATCCGCCGTCAATGGGCACGATGACCCCCGTGACAAAAGCCGAAGCCGGCGAAAGGAGCCACAAGACCGCTCCAAACAAATCCTCGGCTCGGCCAAAACGCGCCATGGGCGTGTGTTCGACGATCAACTTGCCGCGCGCGCTCAGTTCGCCACTCTTCTCATCGAGCAATAGAAACTTGTTTTGTTGGGTCAGGAAGAAACCCGGCGCAACGGCGTTCACGCGAATGCGCGGCGAGTAAACCTGAGCCATGTGTACGGCGAGCCACTGCGTAAAGTTGCTGACTCCAGCCTTCGCGGCCGAGTAGGCCAGTACTCGGGTCAGAGGGCGGAATGCGCTCATCGAGGAAATGTTGAGAATGACTCCCTCGCCTTTCTCCGCCATGATCTTGCCGAAGACCTGACAGGGAAGCATCGTTCCCAGGATGTTTAAATCAAACACCCAGCGCAAGGCCTCCGGCGGCAGATCAAAAAAGGAGAGGTTGGGTGTGGTAGTCGCCTGAGGATTGTTGCCTCCCGCCGCGTTCACCAGGCTGTGAACGGCGCCGAACTTCTCCAGGATGATCTTGGCGGCCTGGCGCAGGCTCTCCGGGTCCAGGACATCGGCGTGCACCGCCACCGCGTGGTTCGCGCGCGGCTCCATGAGCTCGAGAATGTGCTGGGCCGGGTCCAGATTGCGGTCCAAGATCGCAACATTGGCTCCGCATCCCACCAGCGCGCAGGCAATTTCGCCACCCAGGGTTCCTGTCCCGCCAGTGATCACAACTGTCTGCCCGGTGAAATCATAAAGGCGGGTCAATTCGGATGAGTCCATTCAAGTATGACCTCCCATCAGGTTTGTAACGTTCGCCGCGATAAGACTTTCAAATTGCGCCAGCAATTCGCGCCTTACTTTTCGCGCTCGAGCGGTCCCCCCCTTATTCTCGATCAGGATGGCCATCGCGTCGAGGCTATTCTTAGCCATCTGTCAGAATCTGGAATCTGTCGATAAAGTGACCGCGTTACCCCGAATCACACCCAGGCTTTGCGCGTAGTTGTAATGCATGTAACCCAGCTTGAAGGAAAGGCGGTTGTTGATCCTAAGAGAAAGGCCAGGATTCAAATTCAAGGCCTGGGTCAGAGGTTCGTGCTCCTCCACTTGTTGTACACCCAGCCCGCCGGCAAAATCGTAGCCAAGCGGGCCCCAGAGAATGCCATAAAGCCGTGCTGTGAGTTGGTGCACTTGATAAAACGAGGGGTTAAAGAACCCCATATAAACATTGGGCTGAGACCCGGCAAAACCGAACACCCGACCTTCGTATCCCATGTCTATCGACGAATGCTCTAACCGAAGGATGTTCCGTACAAGGGTCACGGAACCGCCGTGCGCTTGCTCGCGGCGCGCCGTGCCTTCCACCAGGCTCAGGGTTCCATTCAAGAGGTCAAGCTGCTGGAATCGGATGGATGAGTAATGGGCGAGGAAGTAATCAACCCGCAGCTCCGTGTGCCGAGCAAAGGAGAATTTCAATCCTCCGTCCAAGCGAGTTTCCATGACACCCATGCGCACAGAAAGGGGAGTATAGGGAACGGGGTCGCGAGCCAGGGACAAATCAAGGGTGAGGTTTGTCTTCACGGCGTAGCTCGCGCCCACGAATCCCAGGGGGCGGCAGGCTGCTGCGGAGACAGGTTGGGACTGGCCTGGAATGTTTTGCAACGCGCCGGGCCCGAATCGTATCAGGCCCACACCCCCGCGCAGAATAAGGTTTGAGTAAATCGGCGTGGTTTGGCGGTAGGTAAACTGTGATGGCACGACCGCTCCACCGATTCCGCCTGGGCTCGTCGTCGGCATCACGTCAAAGGAAATTGAGGACCTCGTACGGGGCAACGCAGAAAAGTCGAACATGGACTCATATCCAAAGCGTCGCAGGTCCTGGCCGGAAAACCCGATCAGATCTGGGGAACCGTTGCCGGCGCTGGTTTCACGCGCGTAGGAGGCGGAAGCGTGAAAGGTGACCTCTTGTTCCTGGCGCAGGGCCCTCTCGAGTTGACCTGATTCAGGGTTGCCGGGGCTCATTTGATTTAAGCGCGCCAGGAGTTCAAGAGCCTGCCGCCGGTGGTGGCGGGCGCGCTCCAAGTTGGCGAGCAAGAAGAGTGCGTCGAAGTCGTTGGGGCGATCTTCTACCAGCTTGCTGACCAGCGCGTAGGAATAGGCAATGTTACCGCGAAAATAGAAGACGCGCGCGTTGCCGAGCAAGGCATCAAAGTCTGTCGGGTCAGCTTTCAGCAGTTGGGTGAAATTGGCGAGCGCTTCTCGATTCTTACCTTGGAATAGTTTCGCATAGGCGAGCTGCAAGCGCGCCTCGCGGTGGCGGGGGTGGAGAGTGAGAACCGAGGCCAGGATCTCCCGGGCTTGCTTATAGTGGCCCAAGCGTGTCTCGGCCCGAGCCAAGTCGATCTGAAATTCTGTACTGGCAGGGTGCATCGCCAAGAGACGCGCGAAAACAGAGCGCGCCTCGAGGGGATCATCCGAGCGGAGAAAGGCATGCCCCAAGCCCTCCAGCGCGTCGGCGTCTTCCGGGGTTTTCATTAGGAGATCCTGGTATAAGCTCTTCGACTCTTCTTGGTGGCCGCTCAGGCTAAGCGCCCGTGCCAGACCGAGCTTGAGGTCACGATCGCTGGGGTCAAGTTCCAAGGCTTGCTTATAGGCCTGGATCGCGGCTGCGAAGTCCCCGCGCCTCAGGTAGGCGACAGCGGATTGTTTAAGGGGAGCGATGTTTCCAGGGCGCGGGGGACCGGATTTGGCGAGGGTCGGATGGGCAGCTTGGCTTAGCGACTCTCCCGTGGCAGGGGCTGGTTCTCTGGGCGACAGAGGGGTTTGTCCACGGAGACCCACGGAGCCAGGCTGAAGCAGGATCATCGCTAAGAAAAGAACAGGCGGCGGCACTTCCCGGAAAGGGCGAAATAACCGCGATCTTGAGTGACGATGCGCCATCATTCCCCCTCAGGCAGTTGCCCATTGAGGGATTAACCTGCTTTTCCCGTGCTCACATCCGCGGAGGCAGGTGTCAAGTGCGTCGCATCCGAAGCGAGCGATTCCCCTTTGTGCATTACCTTCTCCCACCGGTGCGATCCAACCAGGAATTTCATCGTTCCTTGGACGCGAAAGAAAAGAATGAGTTGGCGGTAACCCACGTTTTCGAGCATCGCGTAAGCGAGCAGGACCAAGAGGTCTCGAGGCCTGGGGTAGCGTCGGTAGGTCATTTCCTCGAGGAGCACGGCCCCTACGGACAGGAAACCGCCGTAAGCCAGGCCCAGCAGAATCAATAAGATCAGCAGTGCTGGAAACATGAGCCCAGCAAAGAAGGATAGAGGCACCAGAAGATATCCAAGGAATTCGACGATGGTGCCCAGTCCTTCCACATAGAAATGGAAGGGTAAGCTGAATAAGCCGACCATTCCATACCGACGACGGAAGAGCATCTTCCGATGTTTCTGGAGGGTCTGGCAGAGCCCCAATTGCCAACGACGCCTTTGGCGGCTCAGCATGGTCAGAGAGGCCGGGCACTCGGTCCAGCAAACAGGATCGGAAGTGAATGACATTTCAATGTCACGTTTGTTCTTGGCCGCCCAGTGGCGCAACGTGATGATGAGATCCATGTCCTCGGTGACGGTATCGGCGCTGAACCCACCCACCTCCATTACCGCCTTATGCTGGAATAGGGCGAGAGCTCCCGAGACGATCACGGTCCCTCCCAGCAGCGACCAGCCGTTCCGTCCCGTAAGGAAGCTGCGCAGGTATTCCACAACCTGAAAGCGCTCCAAGGAAGTTGCCGGGAGTCCCAGCTTAACTATCTGGCCATTTCTTCCCGTACATCCATTGATGATTCGGACGATCCCTCCGCTGACAATAGTTTCCCTTGGCGACCTGAGGATGGGATCCATCAGTCGCAAAAGCGAGTCGCGCTCCAGGATGCAATCCGCGTCCAGGCAGCAGAAATAAGGGGTGCGGCAGAGGTTGATTCCCGTATTCAGCGCGTCAGGCTTGCCACCCCTTTGCTTGTGAACTACCAGGAGATTGGGAACGTGAGGATTAGAGTAAAAGCAGCGCACGGCGGAAGTGGGAAGGGCGGGGTGGTAAACCTGATCCATGGGGGCCAACTTAAAGGCGGCCGCCAATCGCTTCAGAGTTGAATCGGTCGATCCGTCATCGACCACGATTACCGAGATGCACGGGTAATCCACCCCCAGGGCGGAGCGAACCGTTTCCACGATGATGCGTTCTTCGTTCCAGGCCGGCACGATGATGGTGACCGGAGGCGTGAGGGACGAGCCTCGCAACTCGGTCAATCCTTGGTAGGCCAATCGTCGAGAATGAATCCATATGGCCCTTAGAGACATGACCATCAGAGCCGTATAGACCCCGTTCCCTACTACGAAGTAGGAGAGAATCAGCAGGTTGAAGAAAATCAGCGCATGTTCGAAAAACGATCCCCACATGTCCACGGGGGAGTCCTTTCAGGCGGCCAGCTTCGAGTGGCCGTAAGCGGTCTGGTCCGGCTCGCGGGCTGCATCAAGAGCGGCGCAGAGTCTAACCCAGGCTTCAATCTTCGGCTCGCGGCGTTCCCCAAGCTTCTCAAACAGAATCTGGAGGAGCTGACGGCCGGAGCTGTTACTGAGTGCCGCATGAAGATAACGAGTGGCGCCCATGGTCACGAGTCGCTCCACCACCCGAGTCTCCAGATTGCCCGGGCTTTCGCCGTAGTTTTGCAGGAGGCTCAAAACCAGACCTGAGTGTTCCAGCTCCTCGAGGATCTGTTCCCTCAGGGTTTCATCCTCCGTCTCCAGGAAATGCTCGTAGAGCTTGGAAACACCCTCGCGTCCGTAAGCAAGAAGCGCCCGCAGCGCAGCTTGGCGGACCATCCGATGGGGATCCGTGAGGAACCCCTGGACCTCGGCCATCGGCAAAAGCCCTGGCCGCTGAGCCAAGGTCTGCAACGCGTCCCTCCGAATCGACCATTGAGGATCTTGAAGCACCTGGCGCAAAACAGAGCTGGAGACCGCAGTATCGAGATACGCAATCACCTCGGCAGCCAGGGCGCGGACCTCAGGATCAGCATCGGAAGTGAGCGTGGCCAACTCGCGGTCGAACACGCTCTTGTATTGGAAAAGGGCTGGTTTCCCAGCCGGCTTGCTCTGCGCCATTTCGCGCAGAATCTCCGCCGCCGCCCAGCGCACTCGCGGATGCGGGTGGCGCAGCGAAGGCAGGAGCTGTGGGGCTTGGGAAAGCGGAAACTTGGTCATGGCCACCTTCAGAGAATAAAGAGAGAGACGCGAACGGTTTTCCGTGACCGCTTTGTGCATTCGATCCAGGAGCGCCGGGAAACTCTGAGGTTCGCGAATGGCGGCCAGCGACCGTAGAGCGACCTGCTGAACGTCGGGATGCGGGTCGTCCAGGGCCTTGACAAGAATGGGCCAGCTCGGTTGGTGGCGCAGCAGGCCCAGGTTTCTTGCGCTTCGGGCACGAAGCAAAAAGTGCAGGCGTGAAAAAAAATGGACAAGACCGTCGGGGTTTGAGAGTGCCTCGCGCAACGAAACGGGCCCGAATTGATCGAGAATCCGCCGCTGCCAAACATCGATCAATCCAAGCTCCAGGCACAGCCCTTCTAAGACGGTGGCGAGAGCGGGAGCGGAGACGCATTTGAGAAGTAGTGGTTCAAGGAGGAGTTCGAGACTGGATAAAGGCAGCGTGCGCAGACTTGCCAGACATTGCGCCGAATGCTTACCTTCCAACAGCGTCGCGGGAGTGAGCGCATAATGGATGCAGAGGCTTTTGACCCGGCGGTCAAACCGATCGTGATGCCAGCGCCGCACCATGGCCCCCACGGCTAGTGCAAGCGTTCCCACCGTAACCGTGGCCAGAATGGCCCTTACCAGGCTGGTCAGGAGCGGGAGGTTTGGAGCGGGCAAAACCATCATGTCCTGCTGAAGCTGCCTTCACGGGCTGTCAAAACGGTATCCCACCACAAGGCTGTCAATACCTTGCAAAGGACCTGACAAGTAACGTATTTCCCGCGGTGAGGGTCTGACCGCGCACTTTCACGAGGTCAGCCACAAACGTGGCGCATAGGCACGGAGGGCGAGGGAGGCGTGATTCTATGGTATAGATTACGGAAAGTCAATATAGGGGTAATTATTTTTGTTGTACGATCAAGTTATTTATTACTCGGTTACGTTATCGATGGAAAAATCTCAGGCCCATTGCCGTCAAGACGAAGCGCTGACCGATCCTGGTGATTGAACGGATCGCGGTGGGGAACTGGACATGACCTTCCGTGCTTTGGCCGCGCGGCCACAGCGATCTGGCGCACTACTGTCCTACTGTTTCTCGCAACCCTCAACGACGTTGGACGGGCTCGCCGGCCTTCTCCCACCCCGCAAGCCCATCTTGATAGACCTTCACCTTATCGAAAGTGAATCCATTCTCGAGCAAGGCACGCCCTGCGGCGCGGCTGGCAGCGCAGATGTCACCCGAGGAATGCCCGCTCTCGTAAAGTACGATGGTCTTGTCTTTGGGTAGCTTGTTCCAATCCCGCCCAAAGTTCTCCGCCGGCATGTTTATAGCGCCGGGCATTCGCCCGCCAGCGTAGTCCTTGGCTGACCTGACGTCCACAAACAGAGGTTTGGGCGTAGCTTCGAGAAGCTGACGGACCTCGGCTGTCCCAATCAAGGCCGGCTGCTTCTTGTTTGCTTCTGCCTCGCTGCAGGCGCCGACGGAAGTCTGGAAGCCAGAGAGTGATCCTCCTGGGTTCGATCCGAACAGACCAGCAGATTTTGCACTGGCATCCTGAGCCTTTGGCCCGGCGGACGTCGGGGCAGGGGATTCGGGAGTTTGCGACGATTGCTGGAGTGCGGCACCCTGAGCGAAGTTCGTGGGGCCGGCCGTCGCCGCGCTGCGTTCGGCCAACTCCTGGTCCACCAGATGTGAAAACGTGGCGAAGTCCAAAGGGCGTACGATCATTTTCTGGCCGATGAAGAAGGTGGGTGTCCCGGGAACACCCAGCGCGTGACCGTCGGCGAGGTCTTGGGCGACGCGGGAAGCGGTTTCTCCACTGTCGAGGCACTGGTTGAAACGGCTCTGGTCCAGGCCAAGTTCTCGAGCGTAGCGCCTGAGGGCGTCCTCGCTCAAATCAGCTTGTTCGGCGTAGAGCTTTTCGAGGCCCTCCCAGAACTTGCCCTGTTGTGCTGCGCATTCCGAAGCTTCCGCTGCCTTCTCGGCCTGGGGATGAATCTTGCTGAGGGGGAATTGGCGGAACACAAAACGAATCCGGTCCCCGTATTGGGCGCGGATTTGGCGTGCGGCTTCTTCCGAAAGGCTGCACGCTGGGCACTCGAAATCTCCGAATTCGACGAGCGTGAGAGGCGCTCGCAAGTTTCCGGTCATGTGGCTCTCCGGGCGGACCAGATGCTCGGCGAGGGCCTGGGATGAAGCCTGCGGGACGGGGGGGAGTAGCCCGTGCCGGGAGAGCAAAATGAAGGCCGGGACGCCGATTAGTAGCGCCACCACGCACAGGACAAAGTTTGTCCTGATTCTTGCAATCACCGCTAAAGGATCCGTCAGGGCGAGAGGCCGGCGTAGTTCAAGAAGCGACAAGACGAAAATGCCGGTTACGACGAGCGCCGAGACCACGCACCACACGCACCAGGCGTGGATGACAAACTCTGCCAGCGAAGTGAGGTAAATGGAGAACAGGAAGCCGGCACACGAGATCCCCGCTACGGCGTATTGGATTGCTCGCCCCAGGCGCGGCGAGACCAAGACTTCTGCAAAGATCAGCAGCCCGAGAACCGCGTAACTCGCAACTCCGAAGGCCGGAAGAGGCAGCCCAAACAGGTGAGCGTAGGAACTTGCCCGCACTGCGTCGCACCCTGATCCCAGACAGACGATGGGCCGCGACGGCGATGTATAAACCCAGAGAAGATAAAGGGAATCGAAAAGTCCGAGCAGGGGGAGCGCCAGCAACAGGGTTTTTCGCATACGAGACTATTCTACATCCATTCCGGGAGCGGGGAGGATTAGTGTTGCTGCGAGGAAGTGTGCCCGGTCGAAACCAACCTGCGGTTGCCGGAGTCGTCCCACACCGGACCCTGGCTTCGCGGGACGGGCGAATCCCAACTCCGCCAGATGGCCGGCACGTTGAAGAAGAGGTTCCAGGCGCCCCCCAGCGTCACCCCGGCGGCGGAGGCCAAGGGAAGCGGCACTCCCCACCAATCCAGCACGAGCGTCAACGATGCATTAAGCGCCATTCCAGTGGCGCAGACCTTCCCGTAATGGAGCAGCCGGCTGAGGACTCCGGCTCGAGGTTCCACGCGGAGAGCTTGCAAAGTACGAAAAGTGGAAAGCCAGTTCCAGAAGAAGTTGTTCATCAGGGCGAGCAGGATGGCGACCGGCAATGCCCACCCGACCGGCCAGGCACGCCGCTCGGCCAGAAACGCCAATACACCGACGTTCACCACCGCACCGGTGAAGCCCACCGCCGCGTAACGGATCCAGCTCCGCAGTTGACCCGTGGAGCGGGCCAGCCGCCCCAAGTGAGCCAGATATTGCAGGGACTCACGCATGCCAAGTTTGGAGCTTCCCAGGCTCCGGGCCTGGAACACGAAAGGAACTTCCACCAGTTCGCTGTAATGAGCTTTCCCCAGGACCTCGAGCAGGATCTTATAACCCGTGGGTTCAAGCCGGACTCCCTGGAGCGCCCGGGCGCGGATCAGAAACATTCCCGACATGGGGTCGCTGAGGTCGGCCAGTGTCCGGGGAAGCACGCACGCCGCCAAGTGCCTCGCGGCCCATGAGGTTAGCCGCCGCATCCAGCGCCACTCTGCGGCTGAGCCCCCGCCCGGACCCGAACGGGTGGCAATCGCCACATCCACGTTCTTGTCGCGGAGCGCGCTCACGAGGCGTGTCAGGACTTCGGGCGGATGCTGGAGATCAGCATCCATCACGCCCAGCATTTCTCCCCTGGCGATGCTCCAACCGTCCACAACGGCAGTCGCGAGGCCCTGTCGTCCCGGCCGCCGTAGAACTCGCACGGGAATCTTGCTTGCCAGGGCTTCAGCCAGGTCCGCGGTGCGGTCCGGACTCGAGTCGTCCACCACAATTAATTCGTGGTCTTCCTCGGCCTTCCGCAAGGCTTCGGAGGCCCGGCACAGGACTTCCTGAATGCTCCGGGCTTCATTGTAAGTGGGAAGCACGATAGAGATCATGGGTGGGAAAGTTTAGCACACTAACTGCGAAAATCCATTCAGAAGCAAGCTCAAGCGGGGACAATCAGGTGCTTTGGATCAATTCCTCCCCCTTCCCCACTGTCTGAGAAGCTGTGAGATAATTCCACGGGGGCCGGTTTTGCGCGGCCTAATTTATTCAGTAATCATTAGCGACATACGACCATATTCGATTATTTCACAGCTTCTGAATCGCAGGGGAAAGCGCTGTGATCGCAAGTCAAGGTGGTCGAGTGTATAATCGCCAGGGGTGGAGAATCGAAATGAAAATTTCGGTTTAATGCACAGAGCTTTCAGGCGTCGCACGCTCTCTGCAAGTGGTGTCATGCTGATCCCGCCCTGCGGGAGAAGCATCCCAGCAGTTTGTGGCTGGCGCTAAGCGCAAAAAACAACTGCAGAGATCCTTGGCCCGCCCGAAAGCACGGCGGGCTCAGGATGAGAGACGACTGCAACTTGAGTCGGGGTTAAAGCACATGGGACGTGGCCGCAAGCACAGAAAGTCAATGGTAATTCCCAAAGCGGATCGCCCGCCTGACAGGACAGAGGTCCTGTCCAGGACGGCGGTCCAGTCCTTGAAAGGAACTTTCTCGATAGCCGAAGCGTTCGTGTGGATTACATTAGCAATTCTTCTTGCTTTTTCTCTCGTAACCCTTGTCTATCCGATGGCCCGAGCTTTCTATCGTTTTGAGTTCAACTACAACGAAGGGTGGAACGTTTACAATACGCAGGCCGCCATGCAGCATCTGCCCTTGTACTATCCGAAGTATGGCTGGACCACGGTCAATTATCCATTTCTTTCGTTTTACTTAGTTGGATATGTGGCGCATTTTATCGGGGATTACTTATTCACCGGTCGTTTGATTTCTCTCGTCGCGTTTCTCGTCTCATGCGTTCTGGTGGGGCTCATTGTAAAGAGGCTGACCGGCGGTTGGGGGCCGGCGGTTTTTGCAAGCGTGTTTTGTCTCGGCCTCTTCTGCTCAGTAGCGCATGACTCCGTGGCGGCGGACGATCCGCAAATGCTCCCCTATCCATTGTTCCTTTCCGGCTTGTGGGTCTATTTGCAGGCAGTTCCGGGCACGCTGCGGATCGCGGGGATCACCTCTCTTTTTGTTCTGGGAGGCAACATTAAGCAGAATCTTCTCTCAGCTCCTGTTTCGGTACTCTCGGACCTTTTCATAACCTCATCAAGCAAAGCAGTCCGACTCATAGCATTCGGAGTCCTTTTCTTAGCCTTGTCAATCGTAGTCAACATAGTGGTCGGTGGTCCATTCTTCATTTCTCACCTGTTGACTTCAAGAGCTTATTCGCTCGTGAAGCTTCGCAACAGTTTCTTTTTGTTTTATTCCCCCCTAGGTCTGCCGCTAGCCATTTCTTTCTTTTGGTCGATCTGGCAGCTTCAAAACAAACGGACGCGCGTGATCTCCTTCTATTTTTTCTCCTCGCTACTGATTGGCGTGGCCTTTGAGGGAGGGTCGGGGGTTACCCAGAATACGTATTTCGACAACCTCTTTGCTATGTCGATCATTATGGGTGCTTGCCTGGATTCGTTGTGGAAAGCTCCTATCCTCAGTTTAGGGAAGGGCGGTCGGTGCAGATGCCTGGTGCCTGTGTTGCTCTATTCGAGTGTGGTCTTCACGTTTGTCACGTGGGGCGTCAATGTACCAAGAATGCTTTCCGAGTTGCCGGAGCGGCAGCGGGTGTTTGAAGCTGAGGTGTCATTCCTGGTCGCGCAACCAGGACCGGCCATATGTGAGACCTTAATTCTGTGTTACGACGCCGGCAAGCCGTACATTCTCGATCCGTTCAACAGCGCCAGGCTCGTCCGACTTGGGAAACTGAGTAGCAGTGAGATCGTGAAACAGATTGCGGAGAAAAAATACGGGGCTATCCAAACTGAAGTTCCAGCGACTCAGAAGCGAAGAGAGCGGTTCCCGGACGATGTGCTTGACGCTATAGCTCGGTACTACGTCGAGGCACTCACGGGTCCCGATTGTGTTATCTACGTCCCCCGCGTCGAACCACGGAGTGCCGCAAACTTCCATTAACGGTCGGGCATTCCACTGCCATCCGAGCCTGGACCGAGAGGGGGGCTCCTGTATCATTCCGCGCAGAGATAAAGTTGGGATCAGAAACTCGGGGCTAAAGGATATGGGACGTAGCCGCAAGCACACACACACAATGGTAATTCGCAAAGCGGATCGCCCGCCTGACAGGACAGAGGTCCTGTCCAGGAGGGCGGTCCAGTCCTTGAAAGGAACTTTCTCGATAGCCGAAGCGTTCGTGTGGATTACATTAGCAATTCTTCTTGCTTTTTCTCTCGTAACCCTTGTCTATCCGATGGCCCGAGCTTTCTATCGTTTTGAAATTAACTACAACGAAGGGTGGAACGTTTACAGTACGCAGGCCGCCATGCAGCATCTGCCCTTGTACTATCCGAAGTATGGCTGGACCACGGTCAATTATCCATTTCTTTCGTTTTACTTAGTTGGATATGTGTCGCATTTTACCGGCGATTACTTATTGACGGGTCGTTTGCTTTCTATCATCGCGCTTCTCGTCTCGTGCGTTCTGGTAGGCCTCATTGTAAAGAAGCTGACCGGCGGTTGGGGGCCTGCGGTGTTTGCAGGCGCGTTTTGTCTGGGCCTGTTCTGCTCAAAAGCATATGGCTACGTGGGGATGGACGATCCGCAAATGCTCGCCCATCCATTGTTCCTTTTCGGCTTGTGGCTCTATTTGGCGGCTCCTCCCGGCACGATGCGGATCGCGGGGATCACGTCTCTTTTTGTTCTGGGAGGCAACATTAAGCAGAATCTCCTGCCTGCTCCCATTTCGGTACTCTCGGACCTTTTCATCACCTCATCAAGCAAAGCACTCCGATTCATAGCATTCGGAGTCCTTTTCTTAGCCTTGTCAATCGTAGTCAACATGCTGGTCGGCGGGCCATTCTTCTTTTCTCATCTGTTGGTTTCAAGAGCTTATTCACTCGTAAAACTTCGTCAAGATTTCTTTTCCTTTTGTTACGCACTAGGACAGCCCCTTGCGATTTCCGCCTTTTGGTCAATCTGGCAGCTTCAAAACAAACGGACGCGTGTGATCTGCTTCTATTTTTTCTCCTCGCTCCTGACTGGCTTGGCCTTTGGAGGAGGCGCAGGGATTAGCCAAAATACGTTTTTCGACAACCTCTTTGCTATGTCGATCATTATGGGTGCTTGCCTGGATTCGTTGTGGAAGGCTCCTATCCCCAGTTTAGGGAAAGGTGGTCGGTGGAGATTCCTGGTGCCTGTGTTGCTCTATTCGAGTGTGGTCTTCACGTTTGTCCCGTGGGGCGTCAATGTACGAAGAATGCTTTCCGAGTTGCCGGAGCGGCAGCGGGTGTTTGAAGCTGAGGTGTCATTCCTGGTCGCGCAACCAGGACCGGCCATATGTGAGACCTTAATTCTGTGTTACGACGCCGGCAAGCCGTACATTCTCGATCCGTTCAACAGCGCCAGGCTCGTCCGACTTGGGAAACTGAGTAGCAGTGAGATCGTGAAACAGATTGCGGAGAAAAAATACGGGGCTATCCAAACTGAAGTTCCAGCGACTCAGAAGCGAAGAGAGCGGTTCCCGGACGATGTGCTTGACGCTATAGCTCGGTACTACGTCGAGGCACTCACGGGTCCCGATTGTGTTATCTACGTCCCCCGCGTCGAACCACAGGGCGCCTTAAACGCACATTAAGAGTCAGGCACTCCACTTTGAGGGTACAATAGTTCCCCCTCCTCGGCTGAGGAGGGGGTTAGGGGGTTGTGGGTGCCGGAGCAAGCGCGCAGGTCAACCACCCCCCGGCCCCCTCCTTATCAAGGAGGGGAATCACGAGGAACCGCATGCTTGTCCCCTATTTTGATCTGAAGAAACAATTCTCAAGCCTTCGCAATGAGATCAGGGAGGCCCTGGATCGAGTCTGCAATAACACGTCATTTATCCTGGGCGAAGAGGTTAGTGAGTTTGAGAAGGAATTTGCCGCCTATTGCGAAGTCAAATATTGTGTCGCATTGAACTGTGGCACAAGCGCCCTGCACCTCGCTTTGCTGGCTTTAGGAGTGAACCCCGGCGACGAGGTGATCACCACTTCGAACACGTTCATCGCCACCGCCGAAGCCATTTGTTACACGGGCGCCAAGCCGGTGTTTGTGGACATCGACCCGAAGACGGGGAATCTGGATCCCGCCCTGCTCGAGCGGGTCATAACCGACCGGACCAAGGCCATCCTTCCGGTTCATTTGTACGGACGCCCTGCCGATATGGACCCGATCTTGGGAATCGCGCAAGAACAGGGGTTGGTGGTCATTGAGGATGCCTGCCAGGCTCACGGCGCCCGCTACCGGGGCAAGCGCGTGGGAAGCATTGGCCATGCTGCTGCCTTCAGCTTTTATCCGAGCAAGAATCTGAGCGCCTATGGTGAAGGCGGGGCGCTCACGACGAATGACGCAGGAATCGCCGAACTTGCACGTTCGCTGCGCAACCATGGCCAGAGTGGGCCCTACATTCATGAAAGAATCGGCTACAACTACCGTATGGACGGATTTCAGGGCGCTGTCTTACGGGTCAAGCTGAAGCGCCTGGAACAATGGAACGCGCGGCGAAAGGAAATCGCCGCTCTCTACCGCAGTGTGTTGAAGGGCGCCAAGGTGGAGATTCTGCTGGATGATCCGCGAGATGAAAGGGTGTACCACCTGTTCGTGGTCTACGTTGAGCGGCGTGATGCCGTGCGCGCGGCCTTGCAAGCGCGCGAAGTCCACACCGCCATCCACTATCCTCGTCCCGTGCCTTTGCAGCCTGCCTTCGCTGCCCTCGGATTTGGACCCGGCAGTTTCCCTCACGCCGAGCGCGCCTGCGAGCGCGCCTTGAGTATGCCGTTCTTTCCCGAAATGACCGATGAGCAGGTGCAATACGCGGGGAAGCAACTCGCGGAAGTAGCGGGAAACACCTAGCGCTTCGAGGCGCAGGAGGGTAGTCATTCACGGGATTTGCACCATTCACGCAATTCCCGAGCTTTTGAAGTTCTTGGGCGCCGAATAACAAATTTAACGTGTATTTTCAATGAGTTACAACGTATTAAGAAAATAACATATATGTGGCATGTTGCCACACTTAGAGCCCGTTTCTTACAATGTGAAAATATCACTTCGAACATGCAGAAGAGCGCTTCCCCAAATCCCCGAGTTGTGGCGTCTCTTGTCCCGACTCGCCACGAGGCCGATACTCTAGCCTATACAAGCGAGGCGCCCGCGCTGCCGCATGACCCGTGTCACGCTGGAGCGCCCGTACTCGGCCGCCCGAGGTACCCCCACGGTTTCCCGCTTGTTTCCCGGGTACTTTGGTGCTAGAGATTGAGATTCGAAGCTCGTTATACCATCTAATCTCACGCTGAGTCACCGAATGGAACGGCATTTCAGTGGCGAGGCTTTAGGACGAAACGGGCAGCGAGTTCTAGCCCCCGCTTTGCATGGGTACCATGAACCGAAATGATGAGCTTGCACCTGCCGAAAAGAGCCGCCGGTCTCGAAACCTGTGGTTGGCCGCGGGCGTCTTCCTTGCGGTTCTCGCCGTGTATGTGCTCGCCAACCCGGGCCGCATTGACCTGATCGATGGCCAAGTCCGATACGAGGTTACTATGAACTGGCTAACGGTGGGCCGGCCCGTGCTCATGGATCCCCGGGTGGCGCACCTGGCGGGAGTGATTCGGAGGAAAGGGTTTACGTATTCTGCCTACGGAGCCGGCGCGTCGGTCGCCGCGATGCCGCTGGTGTGGGTTGGAACTTTCTACGACGATCCCCCAGGTGAGGCGACCCGTTTCTTGTTTTCTCTTACGGCCAGTGTTTTTGGTGCGCTCGCCGCCAGCGTCCTGTACCTGTTCTATGCGGAACTGGGTGTGGCAGCAAAAAAAGCCTTGGCGTGGACCGGGGTCGCCGCCTTTGCCACGCTCCTATGGCCAGCTTCGGACACAAGCTTCGATAACGGCCAGCATGGTTGCCTGGTACTGTTGGCGGTGTTCCTCGGCTTCATGAGCGGCAAGCGCCGGTCTCCGTGCCTCGCGGTGCTCGGGGGCTTGGCCGCAGGCCTGCTGTTTACCTATCAGGAGTATTTCGCCCTGATTATCCCCTTGCTCGCGCTGTCCACTCTCGATCCGAGTTTTTGGGTCCACGATGGTGGAATTAGCCGCGCACGCCTGCTCTCTCGCCCTTTTTGGCTACTTCTTAAGCTGGATGTCCGAGGCGCGGTCCGAGCGTTCAAGAGTCCCCCCGGCCTCTCGCCAGAGGAGGTCTCTGCATTCCATCGCGCCTGCTGGCGCTTCGCGCTATTCTTACTGGCCGCCCTGGCGGGTGTGGCCCTTGCGCTCGATTACAACCACCTCCGCTTTGGTTCGGTGCTCGAAACTGGGAAGATCCCTCCCCAGACTCAACGCGTCTATCCCCTGTTTGGAAATCCTTTGGCGGGCTTCCTCACACTGCTCGTGAGTCCCGGAAAGAGCATCCTGTTCTACAGCCCGCCCATCATATTGGGCTTGGCGGGGATACGCCGGCTCTGGCGGCATAAACCCCAGGTCGGTTGCATCATTGTGGCCTCGAGTGTGGTCTTGGTGCTGTTCATTTCAACCATCTCGTTTGTCGGAGGCGATTGGTGCTGGGGCCCACGCTACCTAACGCCGCTCGTGCCCCTTTGGGCCTTGGCGTTCCCTTATGTGCCTACCAACACCAATTGGAGACAAGGCTTGGTGATGGGCATCGTGGGATTGGGGTTGATCGTGCAATGCCTGGCCGTGAGTGTCGAGCACCAGCGCTTCTTTTTCGAGCGGGGCCTCCCCGATTTCTTCTGGGCCAAGGACCCATGGTGCTACTTCAAACACAGCGCGCTAGTGGCGCGACCGGGCGAGGTACTGTCACTGATCAACGGCCCCCCGCCGGAGGCAACTTTGTTTAATACGTATGATAATCCGCCAACGTACACAACCCTGGGGACCCCGAAGGGTTTCCCGCGTTCCCAGGCCCCTCAATGGATGAGACACTTTAGGGTGTTCTATGTTCCCAGGCCGTGGCCGATCTGGATGTGGGATATCCCCCGAGGTCAACGGGGCATCAACCTGGAAGCCTGGCTGGCCGGCACGTTCGGAGTCGGCTTGCTTGGATTCGCGCTTCTCCGCCGCGGGCTTCAGGAGCTGGCTGTGAGCGGCGCAGCAGACCCCATACCGGTAGAAGCAAAGCGGGCTCCCGCGGGGTAGTGATGGCGGCGAAAAGGGGCAACATCCGGATGGATTCTGAAGCTGTCATGTCGTCACCGCCCGAACCCGAGCCGGAACTGACCATTCTCATGCCTTGTCTGAACGAGGCGGAGACGGTGGGGGAGTGCGTGCGGAAGGCGCAGTCATTTCTCCAGCGCTACGGCGTGCGTGGCGAGGTTTTGGTCAGTGATAATGGCTCGCAGGACGGCTCGCCGGAGATTGCCCACCGCTTGGGCGCACGCGTGGTGAACGCTCCGACCCGAGGCTACGGCGCCGCGCTCATCTATGGCGCGCGCAAGGCCCGCGGCAGACATGTGATTATGGCCGACGCGGACGGGAGTTACGATTTTGCAGAATTACAACCGTTTCTCGAGCAGTTGCGCGCAGGGGCCGACCTCGTCATCGGCAACCGCTTCCGGGGAGGGATCAAGCCCGGCGCTATGCCCTGGATGAACCGTTGGATTGGGACGCCAATCCTCTCCGCGCTCGGCCGCTTGTTTTTCCATTCCCAAGTGCGGGACTTCAACTGCGGCCTGCGCGCGTGCACCCGAGCCGCTTTCCAAAAGCTGTATCTCCGAACTACCGGCATGGAGTTCGCCTCGGAGATGATCGCTAAGGCGGCGCTCTTGGGCTTGCGCGTTGCCGAGGTTCCCGCGACCCTCAGCCCCGCCGGCCGCTCCCGGCCGCCCCACCTGCGTCCCTGGCGCGACGGCTGGCGGCATCTGCGATCTCTGTTAATGTACAGCCCGCGCTGGCTGTTTCTGTACCCGGGGCTGGCGATGATCGCCCTTGGACTTGCCGGTTGCGGTTGGCTTCTGCCGAAACCGGCAATAATTGGCAATATCGGGTTTGACGTTCATACGCTCTTGTACGCTTTTGTGGCGATCGAACTGGGCGCCCAGTTCGTTGCTTTCGCAATTTTCACGAAGGTCTTCGCGATCTCCGCAGGACTCCTGCCCCAAGACGCGCGTCTGAATCGCGCTCTCCGCCACGTCACCCTGGAAACCGGGCTTATCGTCGGTACTTTGCTTACTCTGGCGGGCCTGGGCGGGTCGGCTCTCGCCGTTAGCGACTGGGGCCGGGCCAGCTTCGGAGCGCTTGACCCCTCATGGATGCTGCGGCTTGTCTTCCCCTCCGTTTTCTCGTTGATGCTGGGAGTGCAAATCATTTGCGGGAGCTTCTTTCTTAGCATCCTGGGACTCAGGCGCCGCTAATGCGTTAGAGATCCTCCCCCTGACAAGTCGGGGCCTGAGGGCATCCGTAATCTAGTCAGCGAGGGATTTAGGTGCGAAACCCGGGAATGGGCGGCTAACGATTCCCCTCCTCAGCGAGAGGAAGGGCAGGGTAGAGGGCTCGCGTCACGCGCCCATTAACCACCCCTTACCCGGGGAATGACTTCAGATGAAGGAGGATCACCTTCATGCGCCCAGGCCCTCTAATCCGGCGATTGTTCGGCCCCTTTGAGCACGCTGTTGCAGAAGCGTACCGCTGCGTCTTCGTCGATCTTGACGAAGTCGCCGCCCTCATGCGCGCCTGGGTCCCCGAGGCTCGGAGAATACTGGAGGTGGGTTGCGGCGAAGGCGCAATGACGGAGCGAATCGTGCGGACCTATCCCGCCGCTACGGTGACGGCCTTCGACATCAGCCCCAAGGTAGGGCGGCTTTATCGGGGACCGGCTTCGCGGGTGACTTTTCGCCAAGAAACGGCGGAAGACGTCGCGCGCCGCGAACCCGCAAGCTTCGACCTCGTTGTGCTGGCTGACGTCATACATCATGTGCCGCCTCATGCCCGCCATTCACTGCTAGGAACAATCAAGCAGAGCATGGCGCCCAACGGAAGCCTGATCTTCAAGGACTTGCTGCGTTCTGCCACTCTGCTCCATTGCATCGCCGTCTTTTCGGATCGCTACCTAACGGGTGACGACGTCGCCTTCTGTACAGTGGACGATATCAAGGCCCTCCTAACCAGCAGTTTCGGCTCCGGCGCGATCCGGAAACTCGAAACTTTGCCCAGACAGCCCAACAACGTAGTGGTTCTGGTTCGAGCCCAATGACTCCTCTGCCCTGCATGTAGGACCCGCACTCATCGGCGCGGCAACCTCGCGGGGCTGATTTGGCAGAGCTGGCCGCCGGAACCAATACCAGCCGTCACATATCGGCGCCCAGACTATTAGCGCAGCATTTTTCTTCTATTGAAAAGGAAGAAATAGAATCCTTTGTGCCACTGGTAGAAGGTGGCTACTAGGATGCGCAATGCCCTTGGACTGAAGATAACCTTGGTGCGCATTCCAAAGATGAACAGCAGAAACAATCCCGCCAGGAGTATGCCAAGCGTCGGCTTGAACAAGCCAAAATAAAGGGTGATGATGCATGTGCCGGAGCAGAATAAAAGCAAGGCAATGGGAAGGACAAACGGGATGAAGTGAATCTTCCTGAACGGCCCGTAGCGTAAGACCAAGTAGGCTTGTGCTTGGCCGTATTTGTACATCATTGAATTGAATTGGGAGAAATTGGCGGGCCGTTTATGCCAAACGGCAACATTGGGATTTTGAACGAGCCGATAGCCTGCTTTTATAATTCGATAATCTAGTTCCACATCTTCCCCAGGCCACAGAGCCTCATCAAACCCGCCCAACTCTATCAGGACAGATTTTCGATAAATAACATTGCAAGAAGCATTGTGGTCAATTGAACCCAATTGCGGTTTTTTCCTGCTGTAATTGGCTACAAAGCCCAACAAATTGAAAACTTGGTCAACCACAAGTTCCATTTCAGACGCATCTTGACGGGGCTTTTGAATGCCGCCCACCCCGGCAATCAGGTCGGATTCAAATCCTCTCATCAATTCCTTAAGCCATTCTGGGGGGACAATGCAATCGGCATCGGTAAAAGCAACGAACTCCCCTTTCGCCAGTTTTAAGGCGCGATTTCTTGCTGCCGATGGACCTTGATGGCCCCCGCTCAAAACCTGAATCCGGCTGAAGCCCGACAGAATCTCCTTGGTCCTGTCGGTCGAAGCATCGTCAATCACGATGATTTCCAGGAGCTGTTCCGGATAATCGAGATTCACCAGCGATTGGACACATTCGCCAATCACTGCTTCTTCATTGAAGGCGGGCACAATAATGCTAATTGTCGGCAGCATATTTCGAATGGTTCGAATTCTTTCGCCCTAAAGACTTCTCCATAAGATACGAAAAATAATTGCGGGCTCCCCTCAGCTTGCGATAAAGATCAGGCCAACTGCGTGTCTCCAATAAAAAGTGCAACATGTAAGATGGCCGAAAATAGAACCGTTTTAGACAGTCATCCACCAGCCGGTCTATTTCCCCTGCTGAAAGTCCAGGGTATTCCACAACTCCCCTTTGTTCTCCATCTAAAAGCCAGGCACTCCAATCCCTGGTCAAAAGGAGCCCCTTCGACTCACAATATCGAAAATACTCAGTGCCTGGGAAAGGGACGGCTCCCGAAAACTGGGCTGTGTGAAGTCCTAGAGATAAGGCAAAATCAAGAGTCTTACGCGCCGTTTCCCGGCTTTCACCGGGAAGGCCGAGAACAAAGCAGCCGTGAACATCCAGATGATGTTTCCGGGCCAGGCTCATGAATTGCCTGGACTGTTCCAGGGTTATTCCCTTGTGAACACGCTCCAGGATGCTCGAATCACCCGATTCAAATCCAACTAACAGTTCCCGACATCCGGCTTTCTTCATCACTCGGAAAAGCTCATCGTCTGCGCTATCCACTCGTGCATTGACGGAAAACCGGGTTTTCATATTCCGGCGAAGAATTTCTTCGCAAATTTCCATCGCTCTCTTTTTGTGGACGGTAAATGTGTCATCCTCAAAGAAAAATTCCCCGGTTTGCCGCACCTGAGGACAAATCTTGACGACGTATTCCATTTCATCAACTACGTTCCTGGGACTGCGAAACCGGTATTTGAAGCCATGCATGACCTGGGGCCAAAGGCAGAACATGCATCGGTTGGGACAACCCCGGCCGCTGATAATGTCCACGTAGGGATGAAGCTTCCCCCCATCGAAATAATCCAGCAAATTGAGATGATGCCAGGCGGGAAAAGGCAAATCATCTAAATTCTCGATCAGACCTCGAGGCTGCGTCCGGTAAGCTTGCCCATCCTTCCAATATGCAATACCGTCGATCCCTTCTGGGTGGCTGTAATGGTCAATGATATCGCATACTGTGTAGTCGTATTCCCCGATAGCAACAAAATCCGCTGCACCTTGGGCAGCTTGAAGCGTTTCCTCAGGCAAGGCGCTGGCATGCGGGCCCACAAAAATCACCTTGGCCTGAGGTGAGAGGCTTTTTGCCAACTTGGCATAACCGATATCCGAATAGATAGACGGCGTCGTCGTGTCCAGAACCACCCATTCCGGCTGCTCTCTTTTTATCAAGTCGCAAAATTCCGCTCGCCCCCAATCGCGTGCGGGAAAATCATATAACGCCACTCGGCCGGAATACTTTTTCTCTAAAACGGCGGTGGCATAAGCAAGCCAATCCGGCGCACGGATCACCCGGCCCCGCGTGCGGGCAGCCCAGCGCTGTGTCCGGCAAAAATAAGCTGTAAAAGGCTCGTTAATGACAAGGATTTTCATGTTCTGCTTTCCAAAACCAAAAACAACCTCGCGTTGGAGAATCGTTAAATCTTAATTGCCTTGACCAAAAAACACCCACATTGTTGGCTCCGACGAAACAACCAGCATAGAATAAGCCACGGGATTAATAATGAAAGTATTACGCTTCCCAACCAGGGCAGGTCCACGTCTAACAGCCCCACCTTTTTTTGGATGTTTCTCGGTGATGACTTTTTGCGGGTCAAAAGAAATGCGAGCCCTCCAGTCAAATTGGATAACAACTCCCATCCAAACATCTCGATGCGATTGAAGTAGCCATTTGTCTGAACGATTTGAAGTGAATATCTCGTTAGCATCCTATTCCACTCATCGATTGACAAATAATTAAAATGGGACAATCGCTTGTCAATGTGCAGACAATAGGCCATTTTCCATTTTGGGCAGTGCAGAAAGGAAAGAAATTGTGCCCATGGCAAAAATGCATGAAAGTGTTTTTGTGGAACTGTAAAGATGAACTCGCCGCCTTTCTTCAAAACGCGGCTTACTTCACATATGACCTGTTCAATTTCGGGAATGTGTTCAAGGACACAGTTTGAAACAACTTCATTGAAAACGGCATTTTTTTCTGGGAGCAACGAAGCTGATGCGCAATATAAAGCGCCATAGACTTTTTGCTCGGCCGCCATTGAAACTTCATCAAAATCTAAATCGACTCCCGTTAGGTCTGATGGTTTCCTATTCGATAGGAATATCTTTCCCAAACGGCCATCTCCACAACCTAAGTCTAATGCTCTGCCGCCAACCTTTAGATTGGGAGTCAATACTAACAATTCGGGGATTTTCCAAAGTGCTGTAGCTGGCTGAAAAAACTGCTGACGAAATACTTGATGTGATAGCTGCAAGTATTTCCTTATAGTTATACTATTTGGAGAAGAAAAGTTATCATTCATGGAGCATGGCTGATTATCATCCAGCATGTGGTTCACAATCAACTCCGACCTCGATGTCTTGCCCGATGGCTGAACTAAGGCGCCATCAGCGCCGCCCGTGAATGGAGGGCACCCTAGCATGAAGTCTCAGCCGGATTCACCTGGCCATTCAAACCAGGGTTTCGCGCGTACAACCACAAGAGAGCCACAATCGTAATGCAGGTGATGAACATTCCCGCTAATAGACCTTGCTGGCGGTAATAGAAGGCAATTACGTGCTGGCCGGGCTCCGCGTAGACTGCCCGGAAGAGCTGATTGGCTCGCAGCACAGGAACCTCGCGGCCATCTATCGAAGCGTGCCAGTTGGAATCATAGCGATCGAGCAGGACGACGTACCCCGGCCGGGAAAGATCGGCCTTCAGCGTCACCCTATTAGGGTGGCGTTCGGTGATTTCGACCTGGCCTGCGGGACCAGAGCCCTGCACGGCAGGAGAGGCGCCGGGGTCTGCGGCCAAGATCACGTTTTCTAAGGCATCAAAGTCCGGCGAGGCCATCCACGAGAGCGTCTCGAGGGGGCTGGTTGTGAAAATGGATGTGCCTGCTACATAGGCGCGAGGCACAAAGTAAGGGTTCTCATACAGGTAGCTCGGTTCCGGAGAGCCGTTGAAGATTTCGCTGACCAGCTTTGCGCCTGAAGTAACTTCCCGGGTTGGGCGGATGATGTACTTCACATTAGTGCGACCCAGCAGGCAGTCTACCCGCAGAGCGTCTGGAGCTTGGGTAAGGATGTAAATCCATACGTCGAAGAGAAACGGAGGTAGTGAGCGATCGTCGAAATCCAGGTTCAGGCTTCCCTCGACATGCTGCGCCATGGATCCCGTGGCCAATACGAGTTTCTGCCGAAATACCCCCAGCGCAATAGGTGGGATCGCCGCGGCCTCGGGGATGGATTGAAAATTGACGTATGCCTGAAGGTCGCTCCGTGGGGCGATAGAAAAGCGGGTCAGCGAAGCGACGCGGTATGTCCCTGGCGAACCTTCGAACCGGGACACAACGGGAGGCACATAATCATAGAAGCTGGGAGGAACCGAGGGGTTGGCGCGGAAGCCCGCCGGAACAAGCTGGATCACCCCAAGGATAGCGAAAATTGGCACGCCACTACGTGCCCAGTGCTTGTTCTGTATGAGGCCGGTTAGGAGCAGGAACCCGGCGAGAAGGAAGCCGGCGGCTCCAGGTAGGTAAAGTCGCAACATGCTTTCCAGGAACTGCGCCATTTGGGAGGCTTCATTCGCCGAACGGCCCTGCCGGAGAAGCGCCCACTCCGTGGGTCGCAGAGCGAGACTGGGGACAACGCAGGCAGCCGTCCAAATCAACAGGCAGCACCCCAGCAAGAACCCTAGTGGCAAGAGGGCACGGTTGCGCCGAGCCTGCCAGCAGGCAACTTCTCCCCGGAGTGCGTCCAATCCCCATCCGGCGAGGATCGCGACGAGCATAATGAAGGGGACCAGCAGCTTTACGGGAAACCGCACTAGGCAGAGTAACGGGACGAGCAGGTAAGCGAGGGAAAAGAGCGGTGTAAAGTGGCCGAAGGAGAGCAGGAGAATCAAAATCGCGGCCCCGGCCACAAAGTTACGGCGGCGGTCCCGTCCGAAGGCCCAGCCGGCCAGGGCGAAGAACAGCGGCACGAACCCCATGAAAACGGAGATGAAGTAGGGGGCGCTGCCGTCGTCCGCAAGGGCATTCCAACTCGTCGGCGAGATCAAGGCGGGCCCGTAGAAATCAGGCACCAGCATTTCCATCAACAAGAGAGGGTGGAGAGACCAATTGGACGTCTCGCCGGACCGCAAACCCTGCGCTCCCCGGTATGAGCTGCTCAAGAACTCTGTCGAAGGCAGAAACTGGACGGCGCACAGCGCCAGCATGAGGCACCCAACCAGTGTGAATCCGGCTAAGATCCGCAGATTTGACCGAGACATCAAGGGGTGCCGCGTCCCTGCAAGGTAGAGCGCGTACGCCAGGCACAAGATGAAGGTGGTGATCAGGGTGAACGGCTCAGCGGCGAGGAACTGCAATGAGAAAACCAGTGTCAAGAGAATCCAGGGGCGAGCCGTTCGACCCTGAACGGCCCGGTCGGTGGCGAGTAGCGCCCAGGGCATCCAGGCCGCGCAAGCTGCGTGGTTGTAAAGATTGCCCAGCGACAGCAAGGGGCCGCTGAACGCAAAGACGAATCCGGCAAAGAAAGCGGCCTGGCGGCTCTGTCCCCAGCGCCGCGCCAAGAGGAATGTGCCGATACCGGCCAGCGCGAAATGCACGACGTAAAACAGAGGGTAAGCGAAAACGATTGGAAGAAGGATGATGAAGAGCGTGTAGGGATAGAAAAACAGCAGGTTTGGGTTCTCCAGCAGCGGCTGTCCGCAGTTCAAGTAAGGATTCCAATAGGGCAATTCGCCGTGCCGGCACATTTGTTGAATGAAGTGGGCGCAGGGATACGTGTAATTGGAGATGTCGCGAAAGAACAGCACGGAAGGAGTAAAGATGACCCTCCAAAACAGGGCCAGCGAGGCGAGCGCGAGGATGGTCGCCAACGCCAAATCAACGCGGTCAAGCGGCTCCCCAACTTTCGCGGAGGGGTCCGACGCTGAATCAATCTTCGCTTGAGCTTGGAGCGACGTATTGAGACTCATAGGCGTTCTGGAGTGCGGCAGCTTGCTGCCGCTTTGATCCGGCGAGCTTGCTCGCGGCCTCACCTGCCCAAGCACCGCGCACGGGTGCACGGCCAGCAAGCTGGCCCCGCCGAGCGGGACAAAGCGGCAGCAAGCTGCCGCACTCCAGACCAATTACACTACCGTATCTTACCTTCTTTGCGGCGTTAAAGAATGGTACTTTTGTAAGCGGAGGTTGACCTATGCATGCAGTCCGATTCCACGAGCACGGCGACGTTGATGTGCTGAAATACGAAGAAGCGCCGCAGCCAAAAATCCAGGCCAACGAAGTGCTTGTGAAGGTGAAGGCTTGCGCTTTGAATCATTTGGACCTTTGGCTCCGGCAGGGGGTCGGCGATTGGCAGCTACCACTCCCTCATATTGTGGGCAGCGACATTTCCGGAGAAGTGGCGGAAGTGGGCTCGCAGGTCAAGCGTGTGAAGGCCGGTGAGCGCGTCCTGCTTTGTCCGGGGATCAGTTGTGGGCAGTGCGAGATGTGTTTCAAAGGATTGGATAGCGCCTGCCGAAGCTATACGCTTTTCGGAGTTTTCGTGGACGGCGGCTATGCGGAGTATGTAAAGTCACCGGAGGTCAATGTTGTACGCATCCCTGGTGACCTGAGTTTTGATGAGGCTGCCGCAGTGCCGCTGGTTTTTCTCACCGCCTGGCACATGTTGTTCACTCGCGCTCAGCTCAAGCCGGGTGAGGATGTGCTGGTGATTGGGGGCGGCTCCGGCGTGGGCAGCGCCGCCATCCAAATCGCGAAGGCAGTGGGCGCGCGCGTGATTGCCACTGTCGGAGCGGATTGGAAGCTCGAGAAGGCGAGGGCCCTCGGCGCCGACGAAGTCATTAACCACAGCCAGCAATCGATTTCCGGAGAAGTCAGGCACTTTACGGGAAAGCGCGGCGCGGACGTGATTGTCGAGCACGTGGGCGCTGCCATTTGGGAAGAATGCTTCAACTCTCTCGCCACCTATGGCCGGTTGGTGACCTGCGGCGTGACCAGCGGCGGAGAAGTGAAGCTTAACCTGCAGGGCCTGTTTGGCCGCCAACGCACCATCCTGGGTTCTTTTATGGGCGGAAAGGCGGAACTGCTGGAGGCCCTCAAATTCATCGCCCGGGGCAATCTCAAGGCCGTGATTGACTCCGCTTTCCCGCTCCGGGAGGCGGCAGCCGCCCAAAAGAAAATGGAAAGCCGAGAGTTCTTCGGCAAAATCCTGCTGCACCCCTAGGAAAAGCAGAAATCAGAAACTTGAAATTAGAAACTGGAAAATCGAAATTGGAAACTGGCAGCCTTGTTTTCTAAGTTTCAGTTTCTATTTTCCAGTTTCGATTTTCGATTTTCCATTTTCGAGTTTCCATTTTCGCTGTCCCATTTTCACCACGCCGTGGGGCAGCGCTGCGCTGGACTTTGGCGTGGTCTCGGCTTATTCTGGCTATGCCTCAAAGCCCGCAGGGGGCTCAATTTGAGAGGCGGACAAGAGGTCAATATGAGTACTACCACGCAAAAAGCGATTCGCCTGGCCGAGCGTATGTCCCGGCTGGGCACCGAGACTGCTTTCGAAGTCCTGGTACGCGCCCGCGCACTGGAAGCACAGGGGAAAGAGATCATTCATTTGGAGATTGGAGAGCCTGATTTCTCCACTCCCCCTAACATCGTAGAGGCCGCCGCCCGCGCTCTGCGCGACGGTTGGACGCATTACGGGCCTTCTGCCGGCTTGCCTCAGCTCCGGGAAGCTGTGGCCGAGTATACCGCGGCGTATGCAGGAATTCCGGTTGACCCGAATGAAGTTGTCATCACGCCAGGCGGCAAACCCATCATGTTCTTTGTCATTCTGGCGCTGGTGGAGCGGGGCGATGAAGTTCTTTTCCCCAATCCCGGCTTCCCCATTTATGAATCCATGATCGACTTCGTTGGCGGACAGGCCGTTCCGTATGGGTTGCGTGAGGAGCGGGACTTCGATGTGGATGCGGAAGAAATCATCGACAAGATCACAGACCGCACACGCTTGATCATCCTGAATAGCCCTCAAAATCCGACCGGCGGCGTGATGAGCCGCGACGGGCTGAAGGCTCTTGCCGATAAACTTGCGGGGCGCGAAATCCCCGTCCTTTCCGACGAAATCTACCATCGGCTGATCTACGAAGGCGACCACTCGAGCTTGGCGCAGTTTCCAGGCATGAAGGACTGGACGATCATTCTGAACGGGTTCTCCAAGACCTATGCCATGACCGGCTGGCGGATGGGTTGGGGGGTGATGCGGGCGGATCTGGCGCGGTATGTGGCGCAGTTGATGACCAATTGCAACTCCTGCACCGCCAGCTTCAGTCAGATTGCAGGGATCGAGGCATTGCGAGGCGATCAAAGCTCCGTAGGCGTCATGCGGGAGGAATTCCGGCGGCGTCGGAGCGTCATCGTCGAAGGCTTGAACCGCATCCCTGGCTTTAGTTGCCGGCAACCACGCGGGGCCTTTTACGTATTTCCAAATATCAAAGAAACGAAGTGGAATTCCCGTATCCTGGCAGACACCATACTGAATGAAGCCGGCGTGGCGTGCCTGGGTGGGACCGCATTTGGACAGTGGGGTGAAGGGTATCTGCGTTTCTCCTTCGCTAATTCCGTGGAGAACCTTCAGAGGGCTTTGGAGCGAATCGAGACTTGGGTCAGAAAGAACAGGATTTAGGATTCAGGATTCAGGAATCAGGACTCAAGATTTGGAAGACTGGGCCCCATCAGTGAAATAGGACGGCAGGGCTTAAACCGGCACAAATCCTGGGCTAAGTTCTGCCGCCCGCCAATAAGAATGGCGGGCTATCTGAAGGCCTCTGTGGGCCTTTCGAACACTTACTTTCCTCTAGTGCACCCCCTGCATTCATACCTCTTTATTTTCCAACGCGGGGTTGTATAATGCAGTGCCATTCGGAGGGCCTTGCGCTTCGGGTTTTTCAGTAATGCTCAGAAGTCAAGAGATTATCGGTACGCGAACGCTCGATGGAAGGAGAGTCGCGCATGAAATATGGCGTCAATACGATGATTTGGACGACGCGCGTGGACGAAAGCCACGCGGCGCTGTTCTCCCGGATCCGGGAGTGGGGCTTCGACGGGGCTGAGCTGTTTCTATCCCCGCAGGAGCCTGCAGACATACCTGCGGTTCGAAAGATGCTGGAGAAGAATCAACTGGAATGCACGACGTGCAGCGTCATACCCCGCGAGTGCCATCTGGTGAGTCCCCAGCCTGAGGTGCGGGCCGGGGGAGTGGAGTTTCTGAAGACGTGCGTAGACCGCACGGCGGAGCTTGGGGCGCGCTTGATCTGCGGTCCGATGTTTGCCGGCCTGGGTGTGATGACTGGCCGCCGCCGCACTCCCGAAGAGTGGAATTGGGCCGTAGAGGGATTGCAGGTGGTTGCCCACCATGCTCAGAAGTTCCACGTGATGGTCTGCTTGGAGCCACTCAACCGCTTCGAGACTTACTTCCTCAACACACTGGAGGACGCGGCCCGCTTGATTCACGATATTGGCGAGCCCAACGTCAAGATTCACTTTGATACCTTCCACGCCAACATCGAAGAGCGGCATCCGGCAGAAGCGCTGCGGTCTGTCGCCAGTGAGCTAGGGCATGTCCATGCCTGTGAGAACGACCGCGGCATCCCGGGGACGGGGCACATTGATTGGCAAGGGGTGCTAAAGGCGTTGAAGGTTATCCGTTACAACGGCTGGATGACCATCGAATCGTTCGCGCAGCCGGAGCCCGGCCTCGCTGCGGCGGCGGCCGTCTGGCGCGACATTGCTCCCTCCGGCGATGAGTTGGCGCAACAAGGATTGCGCTTCATTCGAAGTTTGGCCAGGGGGCTGGGGATCAAGTGAGGACAGGTGTCAGGTTTCAGGTGTCGGGACTGGGTGGGGTGCAGGCCCTGCCCTCCTGACCCGTGGTTCTTCAAAGGCAGCAGGCGCGGGGACCCCCGGGAATGACACGTATGAAATCTTACCGATGATGGCTGACAGCACAACTGACTACTGACAACTGACGACTGACAACTTCGTTTTCCCGCGGCCAATTGGGGGTTTCTATGAGTGCGAATTTCGTTAATGTGTGTCGGATTTCCAGAAGGGCCGGGGCCAGGCTTTTCATCTTATTTGCACTTCTCGTCATAGTTGCGTCGGCCCTGTGGTTCATTCCCCGGACTGGCGCTCAAGGCTCGGATGAGATTCCCTTCCGCAAGCACACGATTGACTTGGGCCCGAGCGAGACCGTGGCCATTGTGGATATGAACCGGGATGGCAAGTTGGACATAGTCTCCGGGGAAAACTGGTTCGAGCAGGCGCCGCCCGCTGCGCCCGGCGAGGGGCCGCGCTGGATCAAACACAAGTTTCGCAGTCTGCCTTATACGGATTTCTACTTGGAAGACCTGAGCGATCTGGCTATCGACGTAAACGGGGACGGCTATCCGGACATCGTGAGCTGCTCTTACTGGTCCAAGCCACTCACTTGGTGGGAAAACCCCGGCGCGCAGAACAAGTCCTGGAAGGAGCACTTGATCGAGTCGCGCGCTCCGGTGGAATTCGCATTCCTGGTGGATATTCTCAACACGGGCAAGCCGCAGCAACTCTTGCCCCAGTTTGGTGATCCGAACTTTCCCTTGACCTGGTATGAGTTGTCGGGCAAAGGGGGTGATTCCGCGTGGATCCCGCACGTCGTGAGTCCAAAGAGTTACGGCCACGGCATCGGAGCAGGAGACGTGAACGGCGACGGGCGAACCGATATCATCACGCCCAAGGGATGGTTTGAAGCGCCTCCCGACCCTCGCCATGGCCAGTGGATCTTCCATCCGGAATTCGATTTGGGAGCCACGGGGTTCATTTACACGCTGGATGTGAACGGCGACGGACTGCCAGACATTGTCACTTCCCTGGGCCACGACTACGGAATCTTCTGGTACGAGCAAAAGAAAGATGCAGCGGGCAATCGAACTTGGATCAAGCATGTGATAGACAATAGCTGGTCACAGGCCCACGCCATGACCCTGGCGGACCTGAAGGGCGACGGGCACATGGATATCGTAACGGGCAAGCGGTACTTTGCGCACAATGGTCACGATCCGGGGTCCCGCGAACCGCTGGGAATCTACTGGTACGAACCTATCAAAGTGGGGAACGAACTGCAGTGGAGGCGACACGTCATCGACTACAGCACGCGCACGGGTGGTGGCATGCAGATCGCCGTGGTGGATATCGATGGTGATGGTGACTTGGACATCGTGGTGGCAGGGAAGTCCGGCCTGTTTCTATTCGAGGACCTGACCATCACGCGTTGACCGCATCACTCCGCCGTTCCATCCCCTCCCCTCGGCTGGAAGGCTCAGCCTTCCAGCCGAGGGGAGGGGAAGAAGCGGGGCGGTGTGCGCCGGAAAGCCAGAGGCTTTCCGCACAGCGGGCGGCAGAGCCGCTTTTCTCCCGACTTTGACGCAGTACTGAACACCCGGCAAAAATTCACGCTGCGGAGGCGCGTTCCTCGCGACCCTCCATGCGCTCGCGAAGCTGCAAGACGCGCGCGGCGATATGTTCGGCGCTCAGCCCGAACTCCTGAACCAGTTCCCAGGGTTTGCCGGAGAGTCCGAACCGGTCATTGACCCCGACCATATCGAACCACAGAGGGTGCTTGCAATTCTTGCGATGTCGCAGGATGGCGCCAGCCACGATGTTTCCGAATCCTCCCACTTGGTGCTCTTCGGCAGTGACGATCAGGCGCGTATGGTCGGCGGCCTGCACCAGCGCCCCCACATCGAGCGGCTTCACCGTGTGCATATTCACCACTCGCGTTTCGAGGCCGAACTCTTCCTTGAGCAGCCAGGCGGCGCGCATGGCCTCGGGCACCATCGGCCCGCAGGCGATGATGGACACATCTTCGTCTTCGCCCGCGTAATCTGTGGAGAGGAAGGTCTCGAAGGCATCCAGGAAACGCGGCTTCTCACCTCGATAGCGAATGACGTTGGCCACGCCGTACCGGAAGGGAGTCGCCGGGGTGGTGACGACAGGCGTAGCCTCCCGCGCAAAGCGAATGTAAGCCGGCCCAACTAGGTCGAGCAGACTGTAGAGTGTGGCGCGCTCCGTCTCCAGCGAATCGCACGGGGCCAGCACGTGCATATTGGGCAGGATACTCATCAGCGCAATCTCTTCCAGCGCCTGATGGGTGGCCCCGTCCTGGCCTACGGAGATGCCGCCGTGCGCCCCGGCGATTTTCACGTTCAGGTTCGAGTAGCAGATCGTGGTGCGGATTTGGTCCCAACAGCGGCCGGAGGCGAACACGCCGTACGTGCCGGTCACCGGGATCAATCCTTCCTTTGCAAGCCCTGCGGCAACCTCCATCATATTCTGTTCGGCGATCCCGACGCTGAAGACGCGGTGCTTGCGCTCCGGGTGCTTGGCCTCGAAATCCGTGATGCGGATGGAGCCCGAAATATCGGCGTGCAACGTGACGACGCGCTCATCGGCGCCGGCTTTCTCGAGGCCGCGCCCGAATCCCATGCGCGTCGCGTCCATATCCACTTTCATCGTCGAGCCTGCATTCCACCAGTAATCGCGGCGGAAGGTCGGCAGGGCGTCGTGTGTTTTGCGCGCTACCTGCACGCCATATTCAGCGGCCCTGGCAAGCAACGCCTCGACGCGCGCGCGAGGGAGCGAGGGCGAGGCCAGCTCCACCATGGCCTTTTCAAACTGCGCGCGGTTGGGCGCCACGCCGTGCCATCCCGCCTCGTTCTCCATGAATGACACACCCTTGCCTTTCACCGTGCGGGCGATGATGAGAGTCGGCAGGTCGTCCTTCGCCCGCGCGCTCTCGAAGGCCTCGAGAATCTTGTCCATATCGTGCCCGTCGATCTCCAGCACGTTCCAGTTGAAGGCCCGGTATTTCTCCGCCAGCGGGTCTACGTTCATAACGTCGCGCACCCAGCCGTCGATTTGCAAATCATTCTTGTCAATAATGCCGCAGAGATTATCCAGCTTATAATGGCCGGCAGCCATAGCCGCTTCCCAGATGCTGCCTTCCTGCTGCTCGCCGTCCCCCATGATGCAGTACACGCGATAGGGGCGGCCCAGCAGCTTTCCCGCCAGTGCATTGCCCACCGCGACTCCCAGCCCTTGCCCCAGCGAGCCGCTGGAGACTTCCACGCCGGGGAGTTCAAGCCAGTTGGGATGGCCCTCGAACCGTGAGCCAAGCTGGCGCAGCAGGACCGTGTCCTCCAGAGGGAAGTACCCGGCTTTACCCAAGGCCACGTAAAGCGCTGGCGCCTTATGGCCGGTTGACCAGAAAACGCGGTCGCGGTGGGGCCAGGCAGGATCTTTTGGGTCATGGTTCAGCACCCGAAGGTACAGGGCGGCAGCAATGTCCATGATGGAAAGTGTGCCACCGGGGTGGCCCGAGCCAGCGGCAAAAATGTCGATTATATCGTAGGCGCGCATCTCGGCGGCGGCGGTGCGCAGCTCTTCCACGCTCAGCCGGGGACCGCGTTGCTCGCAACTTGTGCTCATAGTTCTTACCTCCCCTCACTCCTAAGCGGGCGTAAACGCCCAATGGTGCGAAGATTGGCGCGGTAGCAGGAGCAAATGCGGTGAGTTGGATGTCGCCCCCAAGTAATCAGCTCAACTCGTGGCAATGCCGTAAGTCTTTTACTGTGAGTGTAATAGGCCTCTTCGAAGAGCCTCTTAATGGGGCCTTTCGAGGTGTCCTGTAGGCCGCGCGTCAAAGGCAATCCTCACTCTCGCCAGACTGAATCTGCACAATACCAGCCGAGGCAATCAGCCAGATCAAACCCCGTGGGGGAAAACAAGGGTCAAACCCGAATTCGAAAACTGGGAGCCGCCGGTCGAGCCGAATCACTTGATTAGAGGCCCGTTTGACGCAGATACCGGAGGAACAAAATGGTGCGGGGTCGGGCGTAGGGGCATCCGCCGCAGCGGACGCTGTGCCCCTACAAGATGTACGTCGCACATCCGCTAACTTCCGAATTCGGGTCAAAGCGGTCCGAGCTTCCAGATTGGCGACTTTAGGGCACAGGCTGGGGCTGAGTTCCCGCGCCATAGGCGTCTCGACCTAATGGACAAACGATGAGTCTTGCCGCAGCCGGTTTAGTCTTCCCTTAATGAAACGGGTTGATAGCGCGCACTGTGCCGTACATCCGATCGTGTTCGAAGTCCTCCGATAGCAATTCCGGAAGACCGTAGAATTCGGCGTAGGCCCACAAGTGCGCATCGAACCAGGAGAGCTGGTAAGCTACCGCGCCCCGCAGAGCGGTTCGAAGAACATCTCCAGTTGGGTAAAGGACCAGAAATTGACTGAGTAGCTCTTCGGCTTCCCGGTGGGCCTCGGCTTGGGAGAGGAGGGCCTCGCCATTGATGCGCGGGCGTGTCACAGCCGCGACGAATTCGACGATGGCTTGGTGGGGGATCCGAACACTGCGTTCCACCAATCCTTGTCGCAGCAGTTCGGTCGCTATTCTCCCTTTCACTGAATATCGCCAGTCGAACCGATAGACAAGAATGTTGGTGTCAATGAGAGCCGCCACGCGTGTAAAGGTCCTCTCGTTTCCACCCCCGGTCCACGGGTTCCTTCGTATTCAGCCGCCCGTCGTTGGAGAGTTTCCTCGCTCGTTCGCGCTGGCGCTCGGTGGCCTTATCGAACAGGCGCAGGCGGGTTTCGAGGTCGGGTTCGTGGACCGCTGGGCGGGCAGGAGCCACGCGGATCGCCTCCCCTGCGGGAACCCAATCGAGTTCGTCGCCTGGGCGAATCCCATATTTATCCGCGAGCGATTTAGGAATCGTCACTTGGAGTTTGCTGGTCACTTTAGCCATGGTCCTTACTTTAGCAAGGATTATTTCCTTGTCAAGTGGCTAGGTCTCGGTCGACGTCCGCTCGGCCGACGCTGAACATGCCCTGCTTGCCAGGTGACGTCGCTACGTATTGCAGGGCGTGAGCAGCCGACGAGCTGCGGTGCTTCCATCCAACGCCTCGAACGGCAACGCCAGTTGGGGGTGTCTCGCGGCCGGTGGCGGCTCGCCGTGATTGCCCTCGAGGCCGTAGCGGGCGCGGAGTTCCGCCAGAAGCTTCGTCACGCGGGCTTTGTAATCCCCATTCAGGTAGGCCGAGTGAGCGTAGAGTTTGCGGTACCGCTTGACCAGTCGCGGAAACTCTTCTTCCAGGAAAGGCATGAACTGTTTCATGGCGGATGGCGTCAGGAAAAGGATGTTCCCGTACAGGAACTTCGCACCAGCCTCGGACGCCGCACACGCCAGGGTTTCCAGTGACCTCTCGGAATCGTTCAGTCCGGGCAGGATGGGCATGGCATTCACGCCCACGCAGATCCCGGCTTCAGACAACTGCTTGACAGCTTCAAGCCGCTTTGCCGGTAACGGTGCCTTGGGTTCGAGCAGGCGCGCCAAGCGTTCATCTGTCGTGGTTACTGTCATGTGAACGCTGAAGCGGTGCCGGGCGGCGATCAGCCTGAGCAATTCGAGGTCGCGAAGGATCAGGACGGACTTCGTGGTAATGGAGAATTCCAGCCCTTCGAACTCGGCAAAGACTTCCAGCATACGCTTCGTAATCTCGAACTGCTTTTCCGCCGGCTGATAGGGATCGGTCGCCGTACCGAGCGCGATGGGCAAGCCCTTGTCCTTAGCTTGGCGGAGTTCCGCGCGCAACAGTTCCGGCGACCCGACTTTAGCATAGATCTTCCGCTCAAAGTCCTTTCCGTCCCACATCTCCATGAACTCGTGCGTGTAGCGGGCGTAACAATACTTGCAGCCGAACTCGCATCCTCGGTAGGGGTTGATGGTCCAGGCGAAAGGCATACGCCCGCTCGATTCGCGGTTGAGCGTGGAGCGGCAGGGGAGGGCAAAGTACTCCACCTCGGCGCGCTCGCGGACCCGGGGACTTTCGGCCGCCAGGCGAGCGATCCCCACGAATTGCGCCGCCTGGGTGGGTGGGGGAGGCACTATAGCAATCGAGGGCATCGAGAGGCTCCAAATATAGGATAAGCCAATATTCGCTTTTTCTTCGCCCATTGTCAAGCGATATATTGACGCAGGCAGGAGGAGTGGAAGTCACTGGTCCGCGCGCACCCATTTGTGAGCTGATGTGTTTTGAGCTGGAGTGAAAGGAATCGGCAAGAAAAGGTCGAATGGGGCAGCGTGACGGGCTGCCGCCCCATCCCATTTTCGTGGCGAGGACCGAACCAGGTCAACTGAAGATGACCAGATCTCACCTAAGTAAGAAGCTGGCCTGTGGGATAGAACCTATGGGCCGACCTCAAGCGCCCTGCGGCATTCCTGGAGCGCGCGGTCCACGTGCTCGATGGCCTTAGCCCGGTGCCCATGGAATTCTGCTGGGGCAGCCGCAAGCTCCTGCCTGGCTTCCTCCAGGTGGTGGATGGCCGCCTCAATCCGGGGATGACGCTGAGGCGCCGGACTAGCCGCGGCTGCGCCGGGAGTCGCCGCCAGCGCGCTAGGCCGCGGCGATCCAGGTTGCGCGTGAAAAACTACCGGCAGTAAAGTAGCGGCCAGCAGCGCCACCCCTACCGCCCACGAGATCAGTGTTCGTTTCATAGTTCCTCCATGCATTGAGATTTTGTGTACACAGCAATCGTCGCGTAAGGAAGCATTCCTCAACGTGACTTAGGTCTACACCAGATTTAAGCACAAGTCAGGAGCATTTGCACGAGTAATTGCTGAGATGATTGGCTATGCAAGGCCGGAGGGGCCCATCATTAACCCGGATTCCGAAGTTGGAGTCGTCTGTCATCCTGAGCCCCGGCTTGTCGGGGCGAAGGATCTCTGCAGTTGTCTATTGCACTCAGCATCCACAGACAAACTGCAGGGATGCTTCTCCCGCAGAGCGGGATCAGCATGACAGCACTCACGCTCAGCGTCTCGATTGCTCTCTTCTTTCCGAAAGGGGGGATGGGGCGTTGACCCTCAAAAGCGAATTGCTGCTAAAATGGTCTCGCCCTTTAGGGCTGAGGGAGGATTCATGAAAGTTGCTGTGGTGCAGATGGACGTCAAGATCCTTGAGAAACAAAGGAACTTGGAGAAAATTCTTGCCGGCCTTGAATCTGCCGCCTGTGCTGGCGCGGGGATCGTGGTGTTTCCTGAATGCGCGCTTACCGGCTATTGCTTCGCGGGCAGGGAGGAGGCCGACGCCGTCGCAGAGCCGGTTCCTGGCCCCTCCTCGGAGAAGCTATGGGAAGCGGCAAAGTCGCTTGATTGCACCGCAGTGGTTGGCCTGCTCGAGCGCGATGGCGACCGGATTTTCAATGCTGCTGTGGTGGTGACTCCGCAGGGAATCGCCGGCACTTTTCGCAAACTCCATCTTCCGTATCTCGGGATTGATCGGTTTGTTGCTCCGGGTGACAAGCCATTTCCGGTGTTCGAGACGTTGCACGGCAAGATTGGCATCAATATCTGCTTCGATTGCAGCTTTCCGGAGGCAGGCAGGGTACTTAAGCTCAAAGGCGTCCAGCTCCTGGCGATCCCCACGAATTGGCCCATTGACTCAGATTCCTGGCAACATACCACCAAGGTTCGCGCCACGGAGAACCATTTTCACGTCGTTGCGGCAGACCGTGTCGGCGAAGAGCGGGGATTCCGCTTCTCGGGCCACTCGCAGATTGTAGATTTCACTGGCAAGGTCCATGCCGAAGCGGGTGAAACCGAGGAGACAATCCTGATTGCGGACCTTGACCTGATGGGGGCGGACCGCAACCGGGTGGTCCGAGTGCCCGGGCAGTGGGAGTTTGACCGCATCGCCGCACGGCGGCCTGAGATGTACGGTCCCATCACCGAAGGTTTGAAACCGCACCCCTGAGATGGCATAATAGTGTTTGAAGGGGCGTACGATTCATGCAAACAAACGAATCATCGGGGTTTGAAGGTTTGATCTTCGCGAAGCTGGACCAGGCGGTGAATTGGGCGCGCAAGTCCTCGATTTGGCCCATGAGCTTTGGTCTGGCATGCTGCGCCATCGAGATGATGTCCACCGGGGCCTCACGTTTTGATATTGCGCGGTTTGGAGCGGAGGTCTTCCGTGGCTCGCCGCGCCAATCGGACTTGATGATTGTTGCCGGCCGCGTCGCGCAAAAGATGGTTCCTGTGATCAAGAAACTTTACGAGCAGATGCCGGAGCCCAAATGGGTGATCTCGATGGGCGCTTGCGCAACCTCCGGTGGCGTTTTCAATAACTATGCGATCGTCCAGGGCGTAAACCAATTCATTCCTGTTGATGTGTACGTTCCTGGATGCCCGCCGCGGCCTGAAATGCTCCTTCAATCCATCATCCTGCTGCAAAAGAAAATCATGCAGCAGCGAGGGACCTTCAAAGAGGCCGTCCTCCACATGAAGTAGTGCCCGCCCAATCGGAAACTGGAAATTAGAAACTGGAAAAGCGAAATTCGAAAATGGAGACTTGTGTCCTCCACCAGCTCTCACCTAGATTGGCTCGAAGTGCGCGAACATGTTCTGGAATTCTGGCAGGTTGGAAGGTGTCTCATACCAACATACCGCCTCGAAACGTTTCCATAAATCGAGGACGGCAGGATTCTTGTGAGCGCCAGCGATTGCTTCCTGAGAAACCCACTCGAAGATCTCGACGATTGTTCCATCCGCAGCGCGCATCACGATCGACGTGCGTTCAGTTACGAGACCCTGGGCGCGTAGCGGCGGGAGATGGTTGCGAACCAGCTCAAGCAGCGCTTCCTCGCAACCGGGCCTCGGCTTGTAACATGCGACTGAGATCGATCCCATAAAAGCGCCTCCGTGACCGATAGTGGAGAGGGATAGAATATCGGAAGGAGTTTACCATTTACCGGCGTAGATAGGAGGCAATGAAGATGATGACAACTGCAAGGCCGACAGCGATGGAGAGCCAGATTTGCCGTCGAGTGCGGACCCGGTCGAAGAGTTTGAAGGGCAACGTCAGCGCGAACGCAATGACGAAGACGAAGAGGGCGAGAACAATCTTTACAGTCAAAAGCGCCCAGGACTTGCCCCAGGCCATTTCCCAGTAATACTGGCGAATGCTATAGAGCCCTGAAACGAGCAACACGATGATCGCCGACCAACTTATCCATCGGAACCGGTCCATGACCTGTTTGGCGAGCAGACCGCGCTGCTCGGGGTCCAAGGCTCCGAGGGAGGGCATCAGGATGAGAAGCAGGAACGCCATCCCCCCCACCCCGATGACGGCAGCCGTCACATGGATCCATTGCACGATTGTGGACATCAGCTTTTTCCTTACGAAAGCATGGGCGCGATTCTATTCGCTTTCGCCCCCAAGAACAAGACACCAACGCGATTATTAACGTTGCGATCAATGCGGGATTTCCGATGTGTTAGCGCCAGGTTTTCATCAGTAAAGCTTGTCAATTGCTTCAGCCAGGTGGAAGTCCTTTTCCGTGACTCCCGACTCGCTGTGCGTCGAAAGAGTGATGCCCACCTGGCTGTAATTGATGGTGATGTCGGGATGGTGGTTGGCCTGTTCGGCGGCTTCGGCGATCTTATTCACAAAGGCGATGGCCGGCAGGAACGATTTGAAAGTAAACTTCTTGTAGATCGCATTGCCGATGAGCGACCACTCCGGCATATTCATCAGCCTCTCCCGAATTTCTGTTTTGCTCAGTGCTGCCATGATAGCTCCTATTCTCGCGTTGGGAATGAAGGGCCGAGAAGTATCTCCTGTTCCCTCGCCGCTGCGAGCCGTTCGCGAACGAAGCGGCTGAGCGCGGGATTCGACCACTCACCCGCCGACACCGGGAAGACGGGCTTGTCTTCGAGCATGGGGAGGGACATTCCCGGCCAAACGGGCGCCTTGAGCTCAGGTCCCACCCTGACGAATGCGTCCGCGCGGGGGAGGAACTGCCTTGCTGAAGCCTTCAATTCCCGCCGCGATTCATCAATTATAAACAGAAAAACCGCAGGTTTGAGGAAGGCGAGTATGCTGTTGCTTTCGATGATGACGTGCTCATCGCCCTCCAGAGCTTTGAGTAATCCTGGCAGCGCTTGAGCAAGTGTTCCTCCTCGAGCGCGCATCCACAGCGCGCGCCGCGCTCCCGCCGCGAGGTACTGGGAGGTGTCGTGGTGTCCATTGGGATCCTTTTCTTCGCTCCATAAGAAGTCAAGATGCGCCGGGAGGTCGTCCGCCGATTGCCTATCCTGCGAGTCGGCATCGCCGCCGTGATGGCTGATCTTTACTGCCGTCCAGGCAAGTGAATTCAGCCCCCGAATTAATTCGGCGATCACCGAGGTCTTGCCGACCTTCCGCACCTGCCCGCCCACCACCACCAGTTTCATTTGTTGCCGCACACCCTGCTCGCGTTGGAAACGAGTATAGAAGAGCGTCCCAGGCAAGTCAACGAATTCGAGTACAATAGTGGGGGGCGAAAGGAAGGCTAAGCGAGGATGATTCACGAGATTCTTCCCGTGGGAATGCTGGCCTGTAACTGTTCCATCGTCGGCGATGAAGAGACCGGCGAGGCCATCGTTATTGACCCGGGGGACGAGATTGAACGTGTCCAGGAAGTGCTGGCCCAGCACAAGCTGCGGGCCAAGTACATCGTCGCCACGCACGCGCATATCGACCATGTGGGTGGCCTCGAGGAGTTGAAACGCGCCACGGGAGCCGCTGTCTTGATGCATGCGGCAGATCTGCCTCTCTACCAGAATCTGGCCAAGCAGGCGGAATGGCTGGGTCTCCTCCCTCCGGGTGTTGTGGATGTGGATCAATTCCTGAAAGAGGGTGACGCTCTGCGCTTCGGCTCGCATGTCCTGGAGGTCCTGCACACGCCTGGACACTCTCCTGGCAGCCTCTCCCTCCACCTTCCGGGCGAGCAACAGAAGATTTTCAGTGGTGATACCCTGTTCCAGGGAAGCATCGGCCGTACGGACCTGTGGGGCGGGTCTTACGAGGAAATCCTGCGCTCCATTCACAACCGGCTGCTGATTTTCCCCGATGAAACGCCGGTCTTCCCTGGGCACGGACCTGCGACAGTGATTGGCGAGGAGCGGGAAACAAACCCCTTCTTGCAGGAGCAGCGTGGCTCGGGCGATTTTGGATTTTAGATTTTGGATTTTGGATTGACCCTGCCTACTGCCTACTGCTTCCTGCCTAGTGTCCTTCCCCAGCCCCAACACTGTTTACATAAGGGGTGTTCAGGAAACTCCTTCTCAGTTCGTTCCGGGCTGACCCCCTCACCCGGTCCTCCCGTCCCGCCTTGCGGGAGGACGGGACCACCCTCTGTCCCGCTCTGCGGGACCGAGGGTAATAAATTCAAATTCCCCCCTCGCCCCCTTGGGGGAGAGGGGCGGGGGTGAGGGGGTTCTAGGGTCGAACAGCGAGCAGCCTCCTTGAAAAAGCTTAAGTGAACAACATTGCCCCCAGCCCCCAATTCTCTCCCTCTTGGCCCATTCGCGCATTGGCTCAATTGGCTCTTTACAATAGGCTGGAAATGGCCTAATTTGGTCTGTTAACCTCAGACTGGAGATTCGGTCGCCGTGTTAGTGACACTCGATTCCAGCTTGCCCAAGCCTCTTTATATTCAGATCCGCGAGCAATTGCGCGAGCGGATCGTTTCCGGAGCCTTGAAGCCGGGAGACCGGCTGGAACCCAGCCGCGAGCTGGCCAAGCACCTGGGCGTACACCGCACGACCGTCGGCAATGCCTACGCCGAACTGGAAGCTGAGGGACTTATCCAGGGGAATGTTGGTCGCGGAACGTACGTCACGACTATGGCGGAAACGCTGCGATCCACTGTCCGCGCTCCGCGTCCGGCAGGCAACGACGTGTTCTGGGAGAGTTATTTTCCCGAGGATCCGCGCGACGACTCCCTGGGACGGTTGATGGCCAGCGCTTATGAGGCGGGAGTCATCTCCTTTGCGACTGCGCATGGCGCCGATGAGATGACCCCTCATGACCTCGTTCGGCGCGCCACAGACTCTGTGCTCCGCCGCGAGGGTGGCAGGGTTCTCCAGTACGGTTCAAGCGATGGCTACCTGCCGCTCAAGAATTATTTGCGGGCGCGCTTGCAGCGTGACGGAATCCCCGTGGAACTGGACGAACTGGTGATCACGAACGGGTGCCAGCAGTCGATTGATCTCCTCCGCCGCACCTTGGTTGCCCCCGGTGATGCCGTGGTCTCGGAGAACCCCACTTATACGGGACTCTGGAATGTCTTCGAGTCACCGAGCACCCGCTTGATCGGCATTCCCGTCACGGCGGAAGGGATGGACCTGGATTTCCTGGCAGTGGTGCTGGAGCAAACCAAGGTGAGGTTGATTCTGAGCAGTCCCAATTTTCAGAACCCCACGGGCTACACCATGCCGCTGGCGGCCCGAAAGAGGCTGCTGGAGCTTGCCGCGCGCTTCCAGGTTCCTGTCGTCGAGGATGATATCTACGGGGCCTTGCGTTACAGCGGGCGGCAGTTGCCCCCCTTGAAAGCTCTCGATACCACCGGGCTGGTGATT
>Ga0208687_1000307_pt1 | contig 39221 bp, 37 predicted proteins | sample June2015DPH_6_10_FD_184695 | JGI IMG/M metagenome (GOLD analysis project Ga0208687, IMG submission 184695) | Peatland microbial communities from SPRUCE experiment site at the Marcell Experimental Forest, Minnesota, USA - June2015DPH_6_100... | ecosystem: Environmental > Terrestrial > Soil >...
ACTGCTTCATGTATGACCCGTATATTTTTTCGCATTTTCCATTTGCTTAGATATTTTTTCAAATCGCCCAGTGTATTTTTAGAAACAGAGATAAGAACTTTCGAATTTCGGAATAGAAAATATCTTGTTAACTCCGAATAATATCTTTGTAGAAAATATTTAATACTTCTAAATGTAGGGTACACGGTTCCCAAATCCAGGTCATGTACCGTGGTAACTGTGTTTGGATATTTCCACAAAATTGAGCCATATGGTTCGGTGTTGTGAAACACGTCTACCATTTCTTTTCGTACAGCAATCGGTAAAAAGAACTGACGTTTTAGTATTGGGAAATTTGGTATCTTTACAGTTCTGAAATTCTTTTGATCGGGAATAACTATATTTTTTGATGCAAAAAGAATATATGTATTTATTTTATCTATAGAGGCGAGACCGTTTATAAGTTCTTCTACATAGCGTTTTGTCCCATGTTGATAAGGTCTTGTTAAAGCGTTTACATCTATACCTATTTTCATAAATAAATATTCTTTATAACTTTTCCGAAAGAAGCTAAAGCCTGGGCTTCGGAAAATCTTTTAGCGAGTTTAATGGATCTCTTTCCCAATACTTTTCTGTTATTGGTCGGCATACTAAAAAATGTATTTAGCTTAAGTAGGATTTCCTCCGGGGAATCGTTTTTAAGAATAAGGGTGCTGTCTAGTTTGCCGAGTAATTCCTTAAGATTTCCTACGGGTGTCCCAATTACGGGAGTTCCTGAAGCAAGCGATTCTAAAACGACAAGCGGCGAATTTTCCAACTTTGACGGAAGTACTAATACATCTGAGTTTTTGTAGTATTGAATTAAGTTGTGCTTCGGTGGATCTTTTTTAATTCTTGTGTTTTTTTTGACTCCAAGATGTTTGATTAGGGAAATCATCTTTCTTTCCATCCCCGGTTCGGCACTTGAGGAAGGGTACACTACAAAGAGTAGAGCTTTTGAGTTTGTCTGAATAAATTTAGCGAAAGCTTTGATTAAATTGAGTACACCCTTATATTCAAACAGTCTTCCGGCATATAGAATTACGTGACGGCCCACCGGTACTTTGTTATTCCTGGAATAAAAACAATTGGTTACTATATTCTGAACTATATATATTTTTTTAGGATTTAGCAGTGGGTTATTGGTCAAAAGATATTGCTTTGCGTATAAGGACGGGACGATGACGGCATTTGAAAATGACCATGAGAATTTTTCAAAAAGTTTTGTAAAAATTTGTCGATAGTTATATTTTTGTATTCCGAGATCGGACACACTTCTTGTTCCGTGGAATGTAAATATCACCTTTGCATGTTTTCCTGAAACGCTTATTGCCGACAACGCCGTTAGGTAATCGGCGCTCATAATAAAATTAATATTGTTTTGTTTAAGCGTTTGCTTTATTTGTTTTCGAACTTCTAAAAAATTGTTGACGTTGTTTGGAAGAAAAGTAAACCTACCTTTTGAGTTAATTTTTTTTAGAAACGATTTTTCTCTGAAAAGCTTGAGATCCGGTTTAAATTTTTTCTTAAAGGCAATTAGATAAAAGTTGGATCCTGGGTTAGCTGCTTTAAATGCCTCATAAAGTCTTGTTAATGCCACCCATTCACCTCCTTCAGTCAGCTCGGCTAGAACAAGAAAATTATATTTCATTGCGATATAATGCCCCTAGCATAAATGAAGTCGGCAATTTTAACAAGTTTAAAAAGGCGAATTCTATCAAGTTCTGAAAACTATATTTTATTTGTTTTTTTTCTTGCGGACCTAACTTTTCTTATAAAAATTGTTGGCGGAAATGCATGGGTGACTATTTTTTTCTTTCTTCTTCTTATTGTATTGATTTGGATAAAAATACGTGACTGGGCGCTTAGTTCGTTACTTGTTACAATTTTCTCTTTTCAATTTTATCTACCGAATAAATATTATCCCATTGAGGTTTTTAGACCATATGAACTGCAGCCGGGTTTTGGACCTTATTTTTTGAGTTACGGCATAAATTTGGAAAATATTTTTTTGTTAATTACGCTAATCCTGATTATCAGGAATCTAATTTTAAAAAAGTCGGTTTTTCCAAAAAAAAGTATAACTTACATTTTACCGGCGATATTTTCCGCGATATTGTTTTTTCTTATTTCTCTTTATTCCTCTCTTAGATTTTCGCCATATTCAAGTTTGTCAGTAACATGGCTTTTACAGGACATACAGTTGTTTTTAGTTGGTTTTTCGGTATTTTATGTATTTTTTAAAAAACGCAGTGATTTAAAATTGATTTCTCCTGTAATTCTTTCATCCATAGTTCTTCAATCAGCCGTTTCGATTATCCAATTTGTAAAACAATCTTGGGCGGGTTTACCTATTGAGAGCTTTATTGTTGAAACGATTTATTACGGGTCTCCTGATGCTGTGCATTCGTATTTTCGTGTTGCCGGAACATTCGGACATCCGAATCAATTGGCATTAATTCTTTGCGCAATGCTTGTTTTAATTCTCCCGCAAGTTATAGGAGAGAGAAAACCTGTTTATATATTGGGGTCATTTATTACCGTTTTGGTAATTCTTTTGACCCAAAGCCGTTCGGGGTGGTTGGCTCTTTTTGTGGTTATTCTTCTTACGACAATCATTTATAGAAATGAATTGTTAAAACCCGTTTCCAAACTGGCGATTAGACGAATAGCTGTCTCGATTACACTTGTGATTGCGGTGACGCTTGCGGTTGCTGTTCCCCGGATTGTTGCAAGTTTTAACGCGTTTTATCAAAATGCCGGTTTTCCTCTAAGAATTGAAATGGCTAAAGAAGCAATCTTGGCAATAGCTCAAAACCCTTGGCTGGGGTATGGGATGGGTACCAATGAACCGGTTTTGTTCAGGTTATTTCCAATGGGTTACATTTATTCATTTCCAGCACCCATTCATATGGCATATTTACAAATGATTTTGGAGAGTGGTATTCTTGGATTTCTTTTCTTTATGTTTCCTTTTGTTTATATAATCAGGTGTATAATCAACCGGTTCTTGTTATACGGAGCTAAAAAAATAGCAAGGGCCAAAAATTATATTTTTATTACACTCGCGGGGATTTCAGCTTTTGGTTCTTTTTATCTTTTCCTCCCATATGAGGGATTCAGGGAGTTTGCATATCTGGGGATAATATTCGGTTATGGTATGATATGTCTCCAGCCATTTAAAGCTTTTCCAAAATGAAACACATAACTATCTTTAAGAGAAAAGTGACGTATTTTGATTTTATTTTGGGAGGCGTATTTATAATAGTAATGCTTGGGGTTTTCCTGTTTTTATATAGAAAAAACGAATACGTAAATATCCGTGTAAAAGTAACGGATCAGGATGTTCTTTACGCATCTACCGATCCAAAAAGCTGGTATGCTAACCGATTTGAAGTGGGGGATATTGAATTGGACGAACTTGGGAGGACGATAAGCCAGATAACCGGCGTTGAAACTTTTAATATGAGTCCGGATACAAAAGCTGTTTATCTGGACATTAAGATTAAAGCGGTTTATGACAGACGTACAAAATTGTATTCGGCGCGGGGAATCAATCTAACTTTTGGAAACACGATCAGATTTAATTTTTCTAACGCCTCTTTTTATGCATTGATTACAGAATCGCCTGGCACATTAAATCAAAAAGATCTAACGGTTGAGGAAAAGGAAATAACCGTTTTGGAACGGGGGCCTGCTTTAAACTCTTCAGCCGATTCGATTGAACCCGAAGTTTTGGAAAAGATTAAAAAGGGAGATGAGATTACCGATTCAAACGGAGATACCTTGGCGGAGGTCGAAAACGTGGTCCTTAGGCCCGGCCAACGGGTTGTACAAAACGCTGCTGGAAACCTTCTTCTCAGATATGACCCTTACTACAAGGATGCAATAATTACACTTAAAATACGGGTTGAAAAATATAAAGGAGATGAATTTGTTTTTGATAATGTTCCTTTAAAGCTCGGTTCCTATTTACCGTTAAATTTCACTTATGAAAGTATCTGGCCTGTTATAACGGATATTAAATAACTCTTCCAGAATTTTAATATACTTTGTGAGGATTTTTTCTTGGAGAAAGTCGGCCGCCCTAATTTTTGCCATGTTAGAGTAATGTTTGCGCTTCGTTCCGTCGCTTAGAAGTTTAACAATCGCTTCAGCTAGGGCGTTAGAGTTGCCGACGGGGACTAAGATACCGTATTTATTCTTGCCAATAATTTCAGAGGGCCCGTAATTGCAGTTTGAAGCAACTACCGGGATTCCTCCTGCCATTGCTTCCAAGATAGAAAGGGGAAGTCCTTCCCATTTTGTTGAAAGAACAAAAACTTTTGAGCTGTCCAGTAGTTTTGTCGGATTTTGCACCCAACCGAAAAACTTAACTCTCTGGGATATACCGAGTTTTTCGGCTAGGGACTTTAACTGATTTTTTAAAGGACCATCCCCAACTAACCACAATTCCGAATTGGGTATTTTATTTGCAACAATTTTAAACGCCCTAAGAAGCGTCACGTGGTCTTTTTGCACATCCAATCTGGCTGTTGAAATAACAATTTCTTTCCCGCGGGTTTCAACTGCCGTTCTCTTTTCAAAGTAGCGTGCAGGTAATATTTCTCCGATTGAGGTAGGGATTTTCCTCAATTTTAAGTCTCTGGAAAGGTCGCGCGACATTTTTTTTGCGACTGTCACAACAGCATCTGACTTATTCAGAAAAAGTGCCAAAGAATATTTTACGGGTTTGCGTAAGTACTTACCCAGTCTGATGTTTATCACCTTTGTCAGGTTGTTGTGGATAACACTTATTGTTTTATATTTGAGATTGAACAGAGACCTAACTGCTTCTGAAATTAGGATTGAATGCGGGTCTGAAGAAAGTACAATATCTGGCTTAAAATTTTGAACCGCTTTCTTGAACCACATTCCTTCTCTGATAAACATCTGTATATTTTTCCGGTTAAGACTGTATTTATCGGGAATTTCCCGTTTTTGTGAGAAAAACGAATATTCTCGGATATTGATAGTTCTAAATAAGGGTTTTTCCAGAACAAGGACCTTCATAATTAGTTGACCCGGCTTAAACATTTTCTTTAGACCAAGGAGGCCTTCCGCATACGTTCCGGTTCCTCCGTCAACACTTCTTTGAAGAACTAATAGTTTTAACTTCATTGACGGATTATATAATGTCCTTCCACTTCACTGTGTAAGTAACCGACCGGCTTGGGAATATTAAGTCTAATACTGTCGTTGCGGTATGCTTCACACAAAATATTTGCCCAGCCCTTGGTGAATTTCAGACAGTAATTCATTTCGCGGCTTACATCATCCGATTTGCCGACAGAAAAATAATAATTAATAAGCTCTGCATGAAACTCAGGGAATTCGGGATTATTATAGATGGCCTTGCTAAGTAGAGTAGGGGTTAACTCAGGGTGACCATTATTGTATGCGATTAAGGCTAAATTGTAATAAATTCGGCCCAGTCCCTGATCTTCGTTGTTTTTTAGATCACTGGCAGTAAGGCTCCCGAGATAGTTTGTAAAAAGAATTTTAAGACTGTCATCGTTGGGAATTGTGAGGGCTTTGTCAAAATCTGCTGGAAGAAGATTACGGTATGGATCATATTCTCCATATATATTTATCCGCGATGCCAAAGACAACTCAGTCATTGCCTTTTCGAAGTTTCCGTTTTTGGCGTCGGATATTGTGTTTTCGATAAAATATTTATTTAAGAATATTGAGCTTTGTGAAGCGGGATCCGATAAATAATTGACGATTTCGGACACAAAAAAAAGGAGGGTAATACCCAGGATAATAAGGAATATTTTCATTTTAGTCATTCCAGCTATACTATACTTTAGTTAAATGAGAATCCAATCGCGAATACATCCTTGGGACCACTTCTTTCTTGTCAGCACATTCATAATTTTAATATTAATTGGAATCGGAATCGATACAAGTTTTATTTTGGTCCTGGTATTATTGAATGTTTTGGCTGCCCTTATTTATAAATATATAAATATTGGGAAAATAGAAATTCCCAAAAACTACTTTCTTTACGTGATCTTTTTGTTGGTTTTGCTGGTTCATACTCGGCTTTTCCATGGCAATATCCTTTTTCTCCAGCTTTTGTCTATAGGCGGCTTATTGTGGCTTGAGGTTTATAATTTCAGAAGATTATTTGCGAAATATTTTGCTCCGATATTAATTACTCTGGGAATGCTGATGAGCGGAATATATATTTATTCTCTTAGATTTCCGGTAAATTTGCCCAATTTGTTGGCTTTATTCAAAGCGCCTCCAGATTTAGCCAGGCATGTTGTTATCGGTGATCTCTGGGCCGTAATTTTGGTGGCAGTTTTTTATTTATTTTTTAGAAAGAAATCGTATTTTTACTTACCCCTTATTGGTTTGGGGCTGTACTTCCTGGCAATTTCATATTCCCGCTCGGCGCTTCTTGCACTCGCTGTCGGGATTTTCTATATTTTTCAAAAGTCGGTAAACCGGAAAAAACTTAAGAATATAATTTTGGTTTTGTTTGTTATTATTACGGCTCTTTTTGTTTATTTCGCTACTGTAAAAAGTCTTTTGTTCTCACGCGTATACTTTTTTCAGGCAATAATCGGATTTTTCCGTTTTCCACTTGGAACGGGGATTGGTAACTTTACTTATTTGACCAACTTGGCGGATTTGGTGCATGATTTACCCCTCGAGGTATTTTCGGGGATGGGAATTTTTTCGGTGGTTTTTCTGGTCTGGCTTTACAAGATTTTGAAGCAAATGTTAACGGTTAAGAAAATTAACGTAGAAGCGGTAGCTATATTTCTGGCGATTTTAATTGATTTTTGTTTTTATACAACCTATACGATCCCTATATTTATCGGGATATGGTTCCTAAGTCTGGCGCTTACAGAAAATACCACCTAGAGTGGGGGACTAAGGATTAACTTTTAAAGGAATGATTTTTTCGGAGATTCCTTGCTCACCTTGGGTAGAAAGACCAAAAGTTATGTTAAAATCTCCGGCTTCTGTAGGAATACCCCCGATTGTACAAGTTACGTAAGAGTTTTTGGCTGCTATTTGTGAAATATCAGGGCTATTAAATACGGTTTGACATGAGGTTATTTGCAAACCCTGAGGATATCCTGATATCAAACTGCCCGAAAGTTGTACATTGAGATTATAAATTGCACCAGATATTGTTGTCTCGTATTGTTGATTAACTGTTGCGGTTTGGAGTTGCGATGTGTACACAAAAGGGCCGTTATCACTAAGATTATTATTACTTTGAGGTACCGCGACCGGGGTTGGGTTATTTTGGCTCGTTGTGTTTTGATTTATAGCAGGTTTGCCGGTTCCGGTTCCTTTAATTTGGGTCAACAAGTAAAACGACACCAAAATCAGGACAATGACTAGAATGCCTAATAAAATATATAGCCATTTTCTGTTGTTCCCGTTGCCGCTTTCTGTCGTATTCATTGGAGTGGGGTAGGTGTTTTCCATAACTTCCTACTAATAATATAGCACAACCACATCTTTTTCTACCCAGCTTGCGCTACGTGCTTTAGGTTTGTATTATAAGAGTATAATGTCTGGTGTTATGACCAAGGAGGAAGAGTCGGTTACTATCCAACCAATCAGGAGGATGGACGCCTTCGGCTTTGTGCCTGATATAATTCTTGAGCTTCCGGCACCGGAGAAAAAGGTGTCTGCCGCTATTGATAAAGAAGCCGGTAAATTGTCCCGAGCCATCGATCCCAACCCTGTTTTAATGTATCTGGTTCTAGAATCTAACCCCACACTTAGGGGATTGATGGAATCCGTAGGGAAAGTAGACCGTCCTCCAGAGTTTCAAAATCTGGACTTAATGAGTCCCAAAGATCGTGCTCAAAATGCGGCCTTTGCTTTAGGAACAATACGTGCAGCGGTAAACTCAACTGCAAACACGGATTTTAAAAAAGAGCTAGAAGCGGTTGATAAAGAAATAACAGCAGGAACCGGAGCCGTAGTTTCCGGAACGAATATTGAAACTCACAAAAAAGGATCGGGTTTTATGAATAGAGCTCTTCGTAAATTACCCATAAAAGTTTTGGGTTTGACTACCATTGCAGCTTTTCTGGCAGGATGTGCCGGAACCGCGGTAGCATCAAAGACCCATGAACCTGGAGGAACGAGTACACAAACTAGTGAAGTTTCATTAACCCCAACGGGTGTTGCGACAACTCCGGCCCCCAGTGAAACGCCAACTAATACATCTACTCCACCTTCTACGGAAACTTCAACTGCGACAGAAGTACCATTTGAACAACTGGTTTTGCAAACAAACCCGGAAAATTTTGCTAATTATACTGAAATTACACTCGACGATATTCAATCCGGCCGCGCAAGTTATTGGGAACATCAAGCTTATACAAAAGGCGAGCTTAAACAATTTGGGCCAGATGTAAACTTCACGCCAATAATTTCATCCGAATATGACAATAGTGACTTGGGTGGGGGAAAATTTGATGAAGCAGTGCCAAACCCTGACGCTCTCAAGGGAACACCAGAACTTTTTACAATGATACCTGAAACATTTTATGTTATGAAAACTGACAAAGGTGATATGTGGGTTATGGGTATGGCTGTTTTAAACCAAGATAATTCCGTTTCTTTTATGCATCTCCTGTTCGATCCTAAAGTTTGGAATGGATCGGATGTAATGAAGCAGCAGTATTTAAATGTTGCTAAAGGCACGAGAATGGTAAGTATTTATTACCGCCCAACTAATTGCGATAAGGCTCCCTCAACATGGATAGCTTTTCATCCAATTTATGGTAGCTACGATCTTTCTAGGACTTGCCCTGTGTATCAGAGTCAAGATAATCATGAAAGTATAGATAATGCGCTTGACTCCTGGGCTTCATCAGGACAAGTATCCTCTGATATGGAAAAAGACCTCTTCATTGCGGGGTGGGCTTTTCAGCCATAAAAATTTGCTTCAAAAAGTGCTAATATTTAGCTGATGACCACTGCCAAAAATATACTAAAATCATTCAATCTGGTAAGATCTTCAGTAATTTTTCTGGTAGTTATTTGTTTATTTGTACTTTATAGCCTGAGCAGTTCATCTTTAGTTTATAGTTGCGGTCCTCTTCATTGCAGTCAAGGATCTCAATGCTCCAGCTGTTGCACCGGTAAAGCAAGCTGTACTTATGCTTGCAATACTAATACAGGAAATTGTTCCTGGAGTGTCGGTAACGCATGCACGAGTTGGTGTGCTTGTGGTGCGTGCAGTGGTGGTTATTGCGGGGAATTTTGCTGTGACGGTGTACATAACGCTGACTATCGAATTCTGACATGTTGTGTACCGAAATGGGGTAATTGCAGTGTTTCTTGTGGCGGGGGAACGGAAAGCGATGGTTGCGGGCACTCCAGAGGGTGTAATCCTCAACCATGTTGTACTGCTCCCTCCACCCCTACCGTGACTCAAGTTTCAACGAATAACTGGACGGTAACCTGGACAAAAGGAGCCTCGGGTAAAAACCAGGCGATTTATATCGGAACGGATGAAACCGCTGTTTCAAAAAGTTGTCCTAATGGCACGGGAGAGGGGACGGGTTGTGTAGTCAAGAACGAAAGTTTGGATCCAAACGCCCAGAGTTACAGTGTAACCGGTTTAGCGGCGGGGACATTTTACTATTTTATGTTGAAAGAGTCCTGTGGCAGTGCCTCCGCAGTTACCTCTTTGCTTACCTCTTGTGATTTATCTCCAAGTAGTTTGACGCTTAATTTTGGACAAACAGCTACAGTTTATACAAACGTTGTTTCCTCTCCAAACATTACAGAGGTTGACTATTCCGTTTCTACAGTAAAGCAGACGGTAGATCCGAATTGTGGTCAGTATTCAGATGCCCACAGTTGTTCGCAAAACACTCACTGTAATTGGGTAACAACAGGTGGATCATGTTCAGGACCTCAGAATTGTACGAACTACATGGATTCAACTTCATGCCAGAATCCGCCCGCAATTTGTTCGGGTACAACCGGGACGTGCATCGGCGGGGGAACGTGCAGTTCCCAGCGGACTTCGGTTTCCTGCACTAGTGTTAAAGGTTGTAATTGGGAAATAATGGACTGTGGTGTTTATCGGGGAAGTCAGGCAACATGTATTCAACATCAATCATGTCAATGGTTAGCCAATTATTGTCAATGGCACGCCACAAGTGATTGTGAGGGAAACCCATATTCGGTTCAGGTACCTGGTGCTGTCAGTGTTAGTCCGACTGCCGACCGATCATATGCTTATCAAACCACAGCAACAGGGGTAAGAGTCGATCCTAGCGGTTCAAACACAATCACGAGCTATGTTTATAACGGGGTTACTCCTATTTGTTCCAGTGTTATACACGTAAGCGTTTTACCGCCCAACGCTTGGTGGCAAGTCAAAGACGGAGACGTAATAACAAACGGAGATCTAAAAGCTAGCCTTCCTGATTATGGGAATCCATTATTTGATGTTGCCGGCGGAGGAGGCTTTCCGGGGGTTCCAAGTTATGGTGGTTCGACAGATTTGACTGCTGCAAATGTATCTTCAAAAAGTTGGTTAGTAAATTCAGATTATTCTTCGACCAAACTTTATAATTCGACTTTCTTTTTGAACGCTATTCCCCCCGACGTAAAAATAAATAATCTTGGTTCAACGTTCGATCAAATAGCATTTAATAATGCAACCGCTGATTCGGACGGCTATGTTTGGTTTGAGTACGACGGTTCTCAAAACGGGGGGCTCGACTTGACTATACCTTCGAATTTGGATTTCGGAAGCAATAAAGTGGTTTTGCTTGTGAAAAACGCAGATCTTGATATTAGCGGAGATATTAATTATACCGACGGGCAGGGATTTTTCCTTGGAGTTACGACGGGAAATATCGTTGTTGATCCTTCTGTCGGGGGTGGGGGAGCACCCAACCTCGAGGGGGTTTATGTTGCTGATGGGGAGTTTGTCACGGGAACAACAGGCGCCCAGGACGATTCTCAACTTTGGATTCGAGGTAGTGTCGCCGCATATGGGGGTTTCAATTTGGAAAGAGACCTTGGCCCTGATCTTAACGGAACGACTCCATCCGAACTTTTTGAATATGCTCCCGAGGTGGACTTGATGTTTCCAGCCAAACTCGGGGGATACATTATTAACTGGAGAGAAGCGGCTCCATAGAATCAAGAAATTTTGCTAAAACTTTAACTTCATTGTTATTCAATTGGGAGAAGGATTTATTTAGAATTTCATCCGGTAGGCCAATGGCCCTTACTTTTCTCCGTGCCTCATTTTTGGTAATATTTTTGTCGAAAACTTTCATCAAAACATTTTTAATCATGCCGCCGTACTTTTGGGATAGAATTAATTTTTGATTTACGGAGATTTGGGCTTTTGGCGAGAATTTCAAGATAATTGAATCAGTTCCGGGTACAGGCCAAAAAGCTTCTTTGGTAACTTCGGCAATTTTGGATATATTAAAAAAAGCGTTGCAGACGAAGGACAATTCACTATAATTAGGATCTTCAGGGTTTTTTAGTTGAGATTGAATTCCAAATTTCTTTCCGACCATTAGAATCATTTTAATTTTCGGAAAGCGTACGATTTTATTAATGAACGGCTCCGTGATGTGGTAGGGGAGATTGGATACAATCCAGACGTTTTTACCGGATTCCTTTTTGATAACTCCGTCGAGAATTCCCGATAACGCATCGCCGAAAAGGACCTCGACATTATTATGCTTTTTAGCCAGTTCTTCCAGAGGTTTTTCAAACCTTTTATCAATTTCTGTTGCTATTACCTTTTTGGCATTTTGCGATAAAACTTCGGTTAAACGCCCCGTTCCTGCACCGATTTCAATAACTGTCGAATCCTTTTCAACAGTCCGAGACAAGATATTTAGGACTGAGTTATCGCTAATAAAATGCTGGCCCAAAAGCGGGTTCGGTTTGAAATTTTTGTCAGTTTTCATTCCACCAGTATAGTCTATTTTGCAGCCAAAATTCTGATATAATACAAATCGATGAGCGGACATTCTCACTACGCCACAATCAAAAGACAGAAGGCTACTAATGATGCGGCCAAAGGAAATCTTTTTTCCAAAATGGCCAGGGCAATCATGATTGCCGCCAAGGGCGGACCGGATCCCGATATGAACTTCAGGCTCCGCTTTGAAATAGATAAAGCGAGGGCTATAAGCATGCCCAAAGAAAATATCGAAAGAGCAATTGCTAAAGCAACTACCGAGGCAGCAAACCTTGAGGAAATTACCTATGAAGGTTTCGGACCGGGTGGAATATCCGTAATGGTAGAGGTAATGAGTGATAATAAAAATAGAACCGCCCAGGAAATAAAAAATGTTTTTGAGCGGGGTGGGGGTACACTTGCCGGACCTAATGCTGTTGCATTTAACTTTGAGAGTAGGGGCTTTATGCTTGTCAAAAAGGCCGCCGATGCCGATGCACAAATGCTTTCATTGATCGATTCGGGGGCAGACGATATTCAAGAGTCGGACGGGGAGCTTGAGGTCTATGTTGCTCCAGGTATGTTGGCTCAAATTCACAAGAAAATTACGGAAAGCGGTTTTGAAGTTACAAGCGCCGAACTAATCATGAAACCCAAGATTTTTCAGGAGATTACCGACCCGGCAACTGCAGGAAAGGCTATCAAATTTATTGAGGAGATTGAAAGTCACGATGATGTTCAGAACGTTTTTACAAATTTAGATATTCCGGATAGTGTGATGCAAAAAATTCCTGCTTAAAATGACCAAACGCCGCCGTTTCGTTATAATTTCAATACTCCTTTCGCTAGGTTTTATAGGTATTCAGTTTTTAACCGATCAGAACAGATTCTGGGCAATTGGGGGATTAGGAATTGTAACGGCAATTCTTTTTTATTGGGCGCTTTTTGAAACAATCGGAAAGAACATGACTGTCTTGACTTTGGTTCTTCCCGTAATTTTTACATTGGGTGTAGGAGTTTTCTGGTTTCTTCTCCCCGCCAATATTTTTGCCCGGATCCCGGTCGTCATTTTTTATGCCATCGGAATTTATATTTTATGTCTGACTGCAAATATTTATTCCGTTGCATCAGTTCGGACGATTGCTCTTCTTAGGGCGGCTAGGGGAGTTGGTTTTGTACTCACACTACTCACTTCTTTTCTTGTTTACGACGCGTTGTTGTCACTAAGAACGGAGATTTATATTCTCATTCCTTTGGTTCTTGCTATCTCCTTTCCTTTATATCTTCAGGGTTTCTGGACTACTTTACTTGAACCTAATTTATCGAGGGATTTGCTGGTTCTTTCCGGATGCGCATCCTTAATTACTGCTGAAGCCGTGGCGACTTTATATTTTTGGCCGGTAACAGTAACAGTGGGTTCGCTTTTTCTGACGGTCAGTTTCTATATGCTTTTGGGCCTCGGGCAGGCAAAAATTGACGGCAGGCTTTTTGCCTCAACGGTTAGGGAACACCTTACTGTGGGAGGCCTGGTTTTTATTGCCATGTTCGTGGCTACTCACTGGGGCGTTTAGCTTCAAAATATTAAATAATAAGTTAATATACAGAAAAATTTATGAGATGCCCAGGCAGGGGAGGAGGGTGGTACATACCCGTAATTATAGGGTAGTGTCCGTGCCTAGGCACGATTTTTTCACGAAAATTATAGGGTGTTTTCACGATTTGCGACATAGGAATCAAGACGAAGAAAAACCGAACACAAAATTTACAGAGGATATGTATAGTTTGATATAGTTGTCAATCTTGAAGAGATGATTATTATGGCTCTTCCCAAGCGTGTGTGGATAACTAATTAGTGACACATGTAGTTAAGACAGCGCCCTACGAGAGAAGGGGTCTCCCGGAACCTTGAGGTAATGTGGACATCGATGAACCCCCCTAGAAGCATAAGTGGTAATGTGGACACAGAAGTCCCTGGGGAAGCTATTTATACTAGGTCGCACAATGTAACTTTTGCGACGCAAACCAAAGCTGGTGCCGGAGTGTAGTGTTTTTATTAATCTCTTACGGACGCCATGGTTTTTATTTTTTATGGCAAGTTATTTTTATTTAATTACCCCTTTTTAGATATACGTCGAAAATTGTCCTTCCGAACAAACACCGTAACGAATTTTTCGCTTATTTCGCCACTTCCCCGCTTTTCATTAAATGTTTAGGAAAATCAAGAATTTAAGGTAATTATTTTTATTCCGTATTTTCGGCTTAAAGGAAGACGACCTCTTATATGTCTTTTTATTTAGACAGGCCTTAAAATCGATTTGGTGAAGCCACTTTTTGAGTTGATTTTACTGTGCTATAGAGATTAGACTTAGCTTATACAAATGGAGATAAACGAAAGCGTTGAATCTGTTGAACCGTCAGAAGGAATATCTTTGTCCGACAAATTACAAAACATTGCATTAAAAGTGCATGTCGATAAAGATATGCTGATTGCAACCACAGCGGTCGTAGTGGCAGTTGCAGTAGGAATAAACGCGCACCTAAGTCTTTTATGGCTTCAGCAAGGTATCAGTATATTTGAGGATAGACTTAAAGGAAACCACTAGCCCGTATTAACTTAATGTCGTACAATATTGCTCTTGTCCCCAAATATTATGTCGATAGAAAATAAATACCTTCAGACTGTTCGATCAATATATCGTGGTATAACTTCTCCGAAAGATGATCATCTTAAAGAGATTGTCGGTATGCGTACACCCAGAGAAGAATGTACAAGATTTAATCCCCCACCCGAGCGACTCTTACCGGAAATTGTGAAAGTACTCGAATCGAGAAAAGATATTAGTTTGTCTAATCTTAAGTCAGATTTGGGAATAAAGAGATCGGATGTAATGACTCTTTTTGCAAGTTTTATCGATCACCATAAGATTGAGCGTGTTAAAGTTTTTTCGCCGTATACGGAAGGCGCCGTCGCAGTTATTAATGGGGTTATGGAAAAGCAATTGCCGGTTACAATACCCGAACAATTTGGTATGGCTCTAGGCCGTTCAGAAGGTAATATCAGTTTAGCCGTAATATACCTTTCATTGGCAACCAGAATGATGGCAAGGAATTCAGATTCCCGGATTTTCCCTATTAGTTTTAGTGATAACGCCATATTTTTATGGAAAAATAAAGTTGCACCGTTCGGTTGGGTAGAAAATGATTCCGATGAGGATCCGGCCGGTGACACATATCATCTTTGGCTTGCGGCGCTTGCCGGAATCAGTCGGGAAGAAAAATCCGATCCGGGACCAATTAATAAAGCAAAACAATTTGTGTGTGACAATACTTATCCTCATGTAGCCGGGGTAACTCAAATTTTAAGACACGAATTTTTCTTTGGTATTCAGGGTTTGGTTGGGCATAAGACGGATGATAGTGAATTGCAAGATAAGATTGAATGGCCCACCCACGGAGTAGTTGATAGGGTTGGTTATAATCTCGGACGCTACACGGTAAATTTTTATGAGTCGCACAATCATATTGACAACCCTCTCTAGCCGAGCTACATTGAATTAATTAACATTTAATGCCTGCGCCCACAACTAATCATTCCGAGATAGCCCAAAAGGCTAACGAGTTTTTAGAATATCTTCAAGTTGAGCGTGGTGCCTCTCCCCTAACGATTCGAAATTACCGGCATTATTTGACGAGATTTATGAATTGGATGGAATCGCAAGGAATCCGTGAGGATCTAAAAGATATTAACCCCGATGTTGTCAGGAGTTTCAGAGTTTATCTTTCCAATCTTCCCGGAGAAAATAAGGCGCAGATGGCGAGGCGGACTCAGGGCTATCACGTTATTGCCATGAGGAGCTTTCTCAAGTGGCTAATCAAAAACGATTATTCGGTTATGGCGCCTGACAAAATCGAACTGCCGAAAGTTGAGGAAAGGCAGGTTAAGTTTTTAAACGGCGAACAGGTGGACAGACTCCTAAATGCACCGAGTTTATCGACAATTCAGGGTAAAAGGGATAAAGCAATTCTGGAAGTTCTTTTTTCAACAGGGCTTCGTGTTTCGGAGTTAACTAAACTTAACCGCGACACAATTGATCTTGACCGTCGGGAGTTTGGAATAATCGGAAAAGGTGGAAAAGCCCGGGTTGTATTTCTATCCCAAAGGGCGGCCGACTGGCTGATTAAATATATTAATGGACGCGATGATCACTTTAAACCACTCTTTATTCACCACAAGGGTATTGCCGGTCCGGGTACGCCTGATGAAAAAATGCGTCTTACTCCCCGATCGGTTCAAAGAATGGTGAAAAAGTATTCCCATAAAATGAAACTACCGGTTGAAGTGACTCCCCACGTAATGCGCCATAGTTTTGCAACGGACTTGCTTATGGCCGGGGCGGATATTCGGTCGGTTCAAGAAATGTTGGGACATAAAAACATCTCTACAACCCAAATCTACACTCATGTTACAAACAAGCAATTAAGAGATGTCCATGAAGCATTCCATGGAAAAGGAGGAAACTAATCTTCAATTTTTTCCCAGGGAAATCCTGGCCGGCCGAAGTGACCGTATGAAGCGGTAGCTTGGTAAATCGGATTTCTTAAACCAAGTCTTTGAATAATAGCAAGCGGCCTGAAGTCATAATTTTTAGTAACATACTTCGACATATCTTTTCCTTTTTCATCCGTTGCCGTAAGCATTAATGGTTCAGCTTTTCCAATTGCATAAGCAACCGAGACCAAACAGCTTTTTGCTAAGCCTTTTGCTACAATATTTTTGGCGACAAACCTGCACATATAGGCGCCACTTCTATCAACCTTTGTCGGGTCTTTTCCGGAGAAGCACCCACCTCCGTGCGGAATAAGCCCGCCGTAAGTATCAACCATAATTTTTCTTCCGGTTAAACCAGTATCGGCAACAAATCCACCAACCTCAAATTTCCCCGTCGGATTAACCAAAATATCAATCCCCTTTATATTCCCCACTACTTTTTTAATTAATTTATCGGCAATTTCGCGTCTGATGGTTTCAATGGGAATCCCCTTTTTGTGCTGGGCCGAAACCAAGACGGTTTTAATTTTTCCGTTTTGCATAGTTATCTGGGCTTTGCCGTCGGGAAGAAGCCAACTAATTTTTTTGCTTCTTCTTAAATCTTCCAATCCTTTGGTAAGTTTGTGAACCATAGCCACCGCTTTAGGTAGATATTCCGGGGTTTCGTTAGTGGCAAAGCCGTACATTATTCCCTGATCGCCCGCCCCCCCGGTATCAACCCCCATGGCAATGTCGGGAGATTGTTTAACAATATTTGTGATAATACGCAGTTTATCGGTATGTCCGATATCTCTATAAACTTTTCTGGCAATTTTGGCGGCATCGAACTTTGCATGGGTTGTAACTTCCCCGCCGATAACAAAAAGGCCATGAGCTCCAAAACTTTCTATGGCAACCCTGGATTTTGGGTCTTGAGTCAAACACGCGTCAAGAATTGCATCCGAGACCTGGTCGCAAATTTTATCGGGATGTCCGCTGGTTACGGATTCAACTGTATAATTTTTGAAGGAATTTGAAAAAATATTACTCATATCGTTTGTCAGCTTTAGCACCTTTCCTGAACTTTTACTTCAGGGGGCTGTTGGCGGATCATTAGGCTGACTCCCTCCCCGCGCTCTTGATACTAAAACCTATTTTAAACGCAATAGGACCTGAGTCAATAGGAATTTGCTATAATAATTCCGTGGTAACGATAATTCTTCCCGGAGCATCAGTGCAGAATAAGGAATGGCTGGAAGAAACGGCAAAGAAAATTAACGTTGATGGTGAAATCAGGCCGATTTATTGGGATCACTGGACAGACCCTTCAAAAGAATTTAACAAGGAAGAGAAAGCAAGACTGATTAATGATATTGTCGGAATGAGAGTAGTCGATATTGTCGCCAAATCAATCGGAACTCTGGTTGCAGCTTACATGATTCAGAAAGCTCCCGAAAAGATCCATAAAATAGTTTTTAACGGTATTTGCCTAAACGATTTGAACGAGGATGAAAAGGAAGTAATTAAATCCGCTCTAAAACTGATTTCCCCTGAAAATATTATGTGTTATCAGAATGAAGAAGATCCCCATGGGAGCTTTGATCAGGCGAAAAAGTTTTTGTCCGAAGTTAGTCCGGATATAAAAATAATTTCAAAGGAGAGAGGTGATCACGAATATCCATACTTTGAAGAGTTCCACAATTTTCTTCTGGAGTAATTATCTAATCTCGTAGGATAGCGAAATTGTTACGTCTATTTCCGTTGTCCCGGGCTGAACGCTCGGAGGTGTAACCGATTTTTGTGTAACTCCCCCGCCGGAAACTGGAAAGGCAAGGGGCTGAATATTGGAAGGAGTTTCTTCGGATACATTAATTATTTTTCCAAGTGAAATTCCTGCTGCTTTTGCAAGGCCTTCGGCATCAGTTTTTGCCTGGCTGACAGCCTGTTCGCGTGCGGTCTGAAGCGCCTGGTTCTTGGCTGTCTCGCTTAAGTCAAAACTTACTCCGCTTATATTATTCGCTCCGTAACTCGTTGCCGTTGCCAGGAGGTCGTTAATTTTAGTGAAATCACGGATGGTGACTTCATAATTTGTCGAAACGTCGTAACCCGTTATCCTTTGAGTCGGGGTCGTATAGTCGTATTGTGGATTAACTGAGTAAGAAGTTGTCTGAATGTCGGCTGCCGCAATCCCCAACTTTTTTATCTGGTTTACGAGGTCTTGGGACTTTTGGTTTACGGAATTTTGAACGGTTTTCAAATCGGTTCCCGTTTGCTCAATTCCGAAGTCTATTTTGGCAATATCTGGGGTAACAATTATCTTTCCAGTTCCCTGAACAACAAACGGTTGACCGACTGTTTGTGTACTTGTTGAGAAATTAATCGATGGTCCATATTTGGCAAAGATAAAAAGAAGGATGAAGAATGAAAGCATTAAGACTAATGCATGACCAAAGGGGTCGTGAAGTTTATTTTCCATTACTATTTATTATACTCCCTCTTCCTCTTCTTCCCCGCCTTTTTCAAGTACGGCGGCTGCGGCAACAGAATCGGCCTTATCGGCAAAGCGCATAAGAATAACACCTTGAGTAGCACGACCAAGCTGGGGAATATTTTTAAGCGGAAGCTTAATTACTTGTCCCATCTTGCTGGTAATAATCACTTGGTCAAAACTTTGGGTGACCATAATTGCTGTTTTAAGATTTCCGGTTTTCGGGCTGACGACGGAAGCCTTAACGCCCTTACCGGCGCGTTTTTGTACAGGGAAAAGATGAATCGGGGTGCGCTTTCCCAAGCCCTTTTCCGCAATTGTCAAAATATCCCTGAACACTTTCTTTCTTTTATCGGCGGGAATCGTTTCTTTGCCCGGGAAAACCTCCATATCTATAAGTTCGTCACCCTTTTCCAGTTTTATTCCCGTAACTCCCGTGGTGGCACGTCCCATCGGTCTGACATTCGCTTCAGGGAATCTTATCGATTTTGCATTCCTGGTTAAAAGAATAATATGATCATTTCCTGTTGTCGGATGGACAGAAACGAGCTCGTCACCTGTCCTAAGCTTTATGGCGATTAATCCCGAAGCTCTCAAATTGTCAAATTCGGAAATGGATGTCTTTTTTATTACACCAGTCATGGTTGCCATAATCAGGTGTTTTACTCCGGATTCTTTGGACAAAGGAAGCATGCTTCGTATTTCTTCCCCTTGTTCAAGATTCAAAAGATTTACGAGTGCCTGACCTTTTGCCTGGCGGGAGCTCTCCGGGATTTCCCAGGCTTTGAGTCCGAAAACACGGCCTTTATTGGTGAAGAATAAAATTGTATCGTGTGTTGTGGCGTCAATCAAATGTTCAATTTCGTCTTCTTCTTTTGTAGCCATTCCGATGACACCCTTGCCTCCCCTTCTCTGGGCCCTATAGGCGCCGGCCGAAAGCCGTTTAATGTATCCCGTTTTGGTAACAGTTATTAAGGTTTCCTCTTTGGCGACCAAGTCTTCTTCACTGAACTCTCCTATGGCGTGTTTATAAATTTTTGTTCTACGGGCATCGCCGTATTTTTCTTTCAACTCTGCAAGTTCTTTAACAATAATTTCCAGAACTTTTTGGGGATCTCTCAAAATTGCGGTTAGATCATCAATAATTTTCTTAATTTCTTGATATTCTTTTTCAATTTTTTCGCGCTCCAGTGCAGCAAGACGCCGTAATTGCATATCCAAAATTGCGGTTGCCTGAATATCACTTAAGCCGAATTTTCGGATTAAGTTGGACTTGGCATCTTCCTGGGTTTTACTTTCCCTGATGGTTTTTATTACGGCATCAAGGTTATCAAGAGCAATTTTAAGTCCTTCCAAAATGTGGGCTCTCTTTTTGGCTTCGGTAAGATCAAAAATAGTTCTTCGGGTAACAACTCGTTGTCTATGTTTAACATACTCAACTAAAATCGTTTTTAGATTCAAGGTGTGAGGAGTACCGTCGACTAGGGCAACAAAGTTTGCGGGGAAACTGCTTTGAAGTTTGGTATGTTTGAAAATATTGTTAAGGACCGCTTTTGGTTTTGCGTCGCGCTTAAGATCAACAACAACTCTCATTCCGTCTTTATCGCTTTCATCCCGGAGGTCGGCAATTCCCACAATCCTTTTATCCCTGACAAGTTCGGCGATTTTGGCGACAAGTTCGGCCTTATTTACTTGGTATGGAAGTTCGGTTATTACAATTTGCTGTTTGCCTTTGGCGCCTTCGGTAATTTCCGCAATACCTCGGACTACTATTCGGCCCCGCCCGGTTGCATAAACTTCATTCATGGAAGCGGCATCATAAATTGCTCCTCCGGTTGGGAAATCAGGCCCAGGAATAAATTTAATAAGATCTTCAATCGTGGTGTCACTTTCAAAACTGATTTCACTGGGTGTTACTTCCTCTTGAGTCAAAGCCTTTTCGGCACCGCTTGCGACGAGATTGATTTTTTTGATTATAAAATCGGTGTGAGTTTCCTGATTTTTGGTTTCGGGAGTTTCAGGTTGAGTCCTAATTACATGACCTTTATTAATGACTTCAACTATTGCATCAACGACTTCCGTTAAGTTGTGAGGAGGAATTTTGGTGGCCATTCCGACCGCAATCCCTTCGGAACCCATTAAAAGCAAATTGGGAAGAAGCGCCGGTAGATAGACAGGTTCTTTAAGAGTCGCGTCGAAATTGTCTATGAAATCGACCGTTTCCTTTTCGATATCGGTTAAGACAAAGTCGGCAATTTTGGCAAGTTTCACTTCGGTATAACGCATAGCTGCTGGCGGATCCCCATCAACTGAGCCAAAGTTACCTTGACCATGAACAAGCGGGTAACGCATGGAGAAATCCTGCGCCAAACGAACCATTGCATCATAAACCGCCATGTCTCCGTGCGGATGGTATTTTCCTAAAACCTCTCCGACAACTTTAGCGGATTTCGTGGTTCCCGATTGTGAATAATGAAGCCCCATAAGGTGCATTGCGTAAAGAATGCGTCTGTGAACAGGTTTCATTCCGTCACGTACATCCGGAAGTGCCCGGGCAACGATAACGCTCATTGCGTAATCAAGATATGAAGTTGAGAGTTCGGAAGTTATTTCAGTTGATAGTAATTTACCGATTTCTGTAGACATAAAATGAGGCTAATTCAGCCTCAACACATTTTACCCTCTTGGAAACCAAGAAGCAATGGCTATTGAGGAAGGACTTGACATTCCATTTCACAAGATTGAATATTAGTTATGGATTCATCATTAGCTGCCAAAAAGAAAAGTCTGACCACACTTATATTGGTTATAGGACTATTAGTAATAGCTGGCGGAACAATAATTTTAAGTAAGACCGGACTATCTTTCATTTTTCAAAACAAGGCTGCTGCTCCGCCTACAACTGCTACGGGTTTACTTCAAACAATGAATACGTCGAATTGTAGAACAATAGTTCCTAAGCAGTTTGCGGTTGCTCCCTATGTGCTTGAGGGAAATTTTCTTTATCTAACACCGGCCAAACCGGCTCCTACTCCCAATTCTTTACCAAAGACAAGTTTTATCGGTATAGCTGAGGCAGCTTCTCTTCCGACACCGGTTACAAAACCGATGCCAATCTCGGTTCCTGTCAGGACCCCAGTTCCTGTTAAGACCTCGGTTCCAACACCAACTCCGATGCCGACTCCGAATTATAGTTACCTCCGTAATTGTCTGCCGGTTTACGCAAATAATTCTATGGTTTCGGGTTTGATCGGTAGAATGGTTATTGTTACAGGGCCTTTTGATAATGGCTCTATCTACGCTTCAAGCATTAGATTAGTTGCTACTCCGTCTCCCAGGACTCCTCCTCCCCCGACTCCTATACCTAATCCAAAAAAGACTCCTGTGATAGTAATTGGAACGCCGATCCCGGTTCCTTATCACCCAACTCCAACTCCGATTCGCGCGACACCAAACACAAGGGCTTATAATTATTAAAAGTTAAAGCTTACTAAAAAGAAGTTTTACTCTTCCTTGGGGGTTTGGTCGTTTGAAGATGTTTGCTCTTCGGCTTTAGGTGGCTCTTCCGATTTAGTTTCGTTTGTTGGAGGAGAATTTTTGCCTTTCTTGGCAGCTAAATAAATTATGTAAGCGACAACCAAAACTACTACAATGATTCCCAAGTCGATTTTCTTATGTGTCATTATCCAGTTTTGTGGAACGGGGGTTGGAACCGGTGTTGCAGCAATTGTAGGAATTGCGCTGGGTGTTGGGCTTAGGGAAGGTGATGCTTTAGTTGTTGCTGCCAAAACCGTAAAAGTTGTCATTTAATTTAGAACTAACTAGGATTATACATGCGAAGATGAGTCTGTCAAGTTTTATGTCGGTTTGGCTTTGATTACCGCTCTTTCGCTGTCAAAGAGTCCCCAGCAGGTATAAATTGTAAGTTCCGATGTATTTGTCGGGGAAACCAAGTCTACCCTATCCGGACCGACGAAGAATTTTTGATCGGCAATGTAATTATAAATTTTCCCGCTTTTGGTTTTGACAATTATCTTTTGTCCGAGACTTAAATACGGGAGGCTGCCGAAGATTGCTTTTTTGTTATGTCCGTAAATAACGGTGTTTCCCTCACCTCCCGGAGCTACCGATGTATCAAGAAAAGTTGCGGTCGAATCTGAGATTTGCCAAACGCCGTCTTTGATTTGTCCCTGCTCGACTTTCAAGTCAACATTGATTGAAGGAATGATGATTTCGACGGGGATATCAATATTTTGCGTTGCATTGGCTGCCGCTTCCGGAACTTTTGAAAAAGAAAGAATCCTGACTCTGTAATAATTAATTGCCCCAAAAGAAAAAATTACAAGCCCTATAAAAATCAATAGAAGTGAGGAGCCGTTATTTTGAAGAAACTTTCCTAACCTTTTTGAAACTTTTGATACCTTTGAATGTGAATATTCCACCAATACCCATTATAGCTTGATAGAAAGTCAGATCAAAGCTTCCCGTGCCTGCCATTGTTGAGGCGCCTAAAACTTGTCCTTGGGGAGGAGTTGGGTGGGTGCTGCAATCGTGAACGGCACATCCTAATCCGTCGCCACCATCGTTGCCGCCACTACTATTATTGTCAGTCGGAACCGGTGTTACGGTTGCCTCTGGTGTGGCTATCGGGCTTTCTGAGGGCACAGGAGTTGCTGTCGGGCACTGGTGGTCTTCATTGGGTATGCAAGGTGTAGACGTAGGAGTTGGGGTTATGGTTGGCGTTGGCGAAGGACTTTGACAATCTTTGTCGCCGTGGTCTTCGTCATGATCGTAATCCTTTTTATCACATGGATCGTGTGTTGGGGTTGGTGTAGGTGTTGGAGTTGGGGTAGATTTATGGCAATCTTTATCATCCCAGTTATTGCCATAGCCATGATTATCACAGGGCTTTTGGGTGGGAGTTGGTGTAGGTGTGGGAGTGCTATGGTGGTCATTATCGTGAGCAAACGCAGAAGTTAGAGTTTTGCTCAGAAGTATAGAAACAACTCCTGTAACGATTATTAAGCCTAGAAGCGAAGCTTTTCCTGCATCAAATTTAATCATATTTTTGAGCAGGTAGAGGCAGTCTATCAGCGTTTTCTCAGGTTGTCAAATCTAACCTAAGAACCTCTTCCAGAAGATCACGGCGGTCGCGACGACCACAAGGAGTCCTCCTGCAAATGCCGTCCTTCTCTTTTTGAAGAATCCTATTAATGTTGGAGAAACGAGCGGTTGGCCTTGCAGCCTTCTTCTGGCGATGACTATCAGCAAATATGTAAGTGTGAGTGACGGAAATATAAAGGCATTAAAATTTTTTACATTTATAGGTGTATTTTGGGTGCTGAGGCCTAAGACTGCGGGGGAACCGCCCGAACCCTGACTGATTGTGCTACCGATAACGGGAGGTGTAATAAATCCTCCGGCGCCTGCGGGTAATTCTACCAGGAAATCGGACTGGGCGAGGTTTGAGGTCGAAGAATCCCCCGATTCGGATTTTCCCGTCGCTGAGGCCTCAAAAATATATTTTCCGGCAACGGAATCTTTGGGAATTGTCACATTAAAACTGATTTTTACTTTACCGCTTGGTTTAATATCCCCCACCTGCCAGGAAAGAGGCGCAATAATTTTTCCGTCCGGATCTTTGATGCCGCCGTTGACAACTAAGCTGCGGGCAAATACCGAACTATTATTGTGTACGGTAATGGTTGCCCAAAAAGTATCACCTGGATAAATGAATGCTCCCACACTATCCCAAATATCCGTTTCCAGACTTGGAGTTTGGGTATTTGGACCGGGATCGGCGGGCAGTATTACATTTGTGGTGTCGGTACCCGTATCGCCGTTTGAGGAGTCCTGTGTGTCGGTTGTTGAACCGGTGGCACTTGCCAGAAGGTCGGTACCGATAGGCGCCGAATCTGAAACATGTCCGGCCAAATTAAATGTTTGAGTTTGCCCAGGGTTAAGATTTCCTAAATTCCAAAAAGTGTTAATTGGACCATCCGGAATCACAAGACCCGGAAAGTTAAAGTTAAGATTAACTCCATTTGCAATTGCGTGTCCCGCATTTGTAATCGTGACGGTATAGTTTTCGGCTCCTCCCGGATAAACGGTATCTTGGTTATCAGTTACCGAGACTCGGAGTTCAGGATAGGCTGCAATTATATTTCCGCCCCAGTTGCCCAAAATATTAATAATTCCAAAGAAGAATCCTCCTCCAACGCCTGTGAGGTTAGCCAGAGTAAAGTTATTTGCCAAAGATACGGCATTGCCGGTTAGTAAACTCAGGTTTTTTCCTGTTTGCGAATTGCCGCCGGTATTGGCATTTGAAGATACGTTGGTAGTGACGGTTGCTTCCTGATTGGAAGTTACGTTGGTTGTTCCCTCTCCCCCCGTAGTTCCCGGGTTTCCGTATTCCGTGGTAAGGTTATAAGTTCCCGGATCAAAAGTTTGGCTACTTCCCGGTGTACTCCAATTTATAAGACTTCCGGTCCAGTTTCCCGAATAATTTATAATCAGAAAACCTAAACCGTTGCCGATTTCTACGACGTTTGCGACTGTTCCGGAACTTGCGGACGAAACGGAATTGCCCGTTGTGATAGTTGTACTTCCTCCGGTTTGATAATTACCTCCCGTGCTGGCTGTACTTGTGGTTGTTGATGAAACCTCCGCAATTTGGTTCGAATTTACGTTGACATTTCCTGAAGATTCTGTCGGGAGAGAGAGCTGAGTTCCGTTTGGGAGGATTATATTTCCGTTCCAATCGGCCAATATATTTATAATTGCAAGAACCACATTTGATCCAACCAGATTAAGGTTGGCGGCGGTAATTGCATTTGCCAAAGCGGTAGCTTCCCCCGTTGTTATTATGGCGCTACCGGATGTTTGAGAATTATCTCCCGTATTTGCACTGCTTGTCGTTCCTGTATTTACATCCGCGCTTTGAGTGGCCGTAATATCGGTGTTTGAAGGAACAAAATTAGGATTACTGGTAATTGCCTGCATGAGAGCGGTATAAAGATCAACATCGTTTGTGTTGGATGTCAAAATGTTTTGGATTGTTGTTACCAAATTTGAATCAACTTCCGAAAGATTGGCGACAGTAATGGAGTTTGCTGTACTTCCTGCATCTCCCGTGACTGTTGTAGCACTCCCCGACCCTTGTTGAGAATTATCTCCGGTATTGGATGATGAAGAAGTGTTTGATGTCGTGGTTGCCGATTGATCAATTGACGGATCGGAAGGTGATGCTGTGGGCGTATCCGTGGGGGTTGCCGAATCGGTTGCATCCGGAGTTGGACTGGCCAAATCCGCCGAAGGAGAAGAAGTATCAATGGGTGTGTCTGTGGGAGTCGGGCTTACGATGTCGGTTGGAGTTGGCGTATCGGTTGGAATTGCGGTTGGTGTATCGGTGGGTGTAGCGGTATCTGTCGGTGTTGGTGAACTTAAATCAGTTGGAATTGCGGTCGGAGTATCAGTTGGAGTAGGAGTGTCTGTCGGAGATGGAGTGTCGGTTGCGGATGGTGTATCGGTCGGCGTATCTGTTTGTGCGTAAACCAGGGAAATATTGACAGGGTTAAGAAGCGCCAGATAAACCGCTAAAGCTAAAACAAATGTTTTATATATTTTTCTCAATTTTCAACAATTTTCTAAGGACAGAGACTAACTAAAACCATACTGTGGGCGGGGGCGTTTAACGCCCCGCCCTCAGATGGTTAACTAATTAAAAACTAACATTAACGTTGGAAACAGTTGCGCTTCCAGCAAATGAACTAGAACTACCAGTTACTATCTCTTGTGAAGATGAGGAACCGTGATGTCCGCTAGAACCTGTCTGGACGTTTCCACCATTGACACTACTAGAAATTGTTTGTGAGGATGTTTCTGATCCTTGAAAAACCTTTCCAGACTTGCCAACGTTTACATTACTGGCCGTCAAGCTTAGAACGCCGGAACCTGAATCACCGGTCTCAATAAGCTGTGAACCCTTGCCGGATTGTACATTTCCTCCCGTTGAGCTTGAGGATACGGTGTATGAACTAGCGCCGCCAAATTGGACTACTGAACTGCCGCGAGCGAGGACAACACCTGCAAAGCTAAGGAGCAATGCTCCTGCTGCTACTCCTGCTATTAATTTTTTCATTTATATTTTCACCCCCTTTCTATTTTTAATTTTTGTTTGATGAAACAAAAAAAGGACACCTCAATAAAGAAGTATCCTTTGCAATTTCACCAAACGATTGGGCAAGCAATGATTTGATTCCATCAAATAACTAAACACTCGGGGCAGCGAGCAGTTAGCAATGTATTAAAAATAGCGATTATGAGATGACTTGTCAAGAAGTATAAAAAGCCTATTTTTTGGCTAAAATGATACTGATTTTTTAAAAACCGAACGGAAGAAGTGAATTATTGTGATGTAATCGCAATTTCCATATTGGTATATAGTTCTCCGGCGGTTTTTTGGATAGTTATGTTAATTTTTTGGGATCCGCCGGTGGCGCTTAGAGTTGCGTTAACACTTCCATTTGTATTTGTGACGTTGTCAGATCTATCGGAAAATCCTCCATTAATTTTTGCTTCGTACCAACTAATAACTGTTTGCGGATCGTCTGTACTTTTTAATGAAAGATTATTTGTCGACGAAGAAATGATTTGTGAACCCGGATAAACATAGTCATTAATATTTGTTGTTGGTTCAGGTGAGGGAGAAACCAACGGTTGCGGTGTCGGTATGGGGGGAAGGATAAATGGTTTTGATGGTACGGACGGAAGCGGCGGAAAAGAAGGAATAGGAATGCTACTAACTGAAGGAACGGGCGGAAGGGTCGGAATAGAAATTGTGGGTTCGGCCTGTTTAATCAGAAAGTTAAGAGAAGAAGTTAGGAAGGCAAAAACGGTCAGAAATATTTTCACTATTTATTATAGCGTGCCAGGCAATTAAAAAGCTCCGGTTCCCTGAGGAGAGCCAAGACCTGTCGGGCCGTCGTAACCAGGAAGGGCTGTGCAGAGGTAACTTCCTCCACAGCTGCCGTTTGAGCCGGAAATTACGTCGTGTAGATAACCGGTGACTGCAGAATTGTATGAAAGTCCCTCTCCGTAATTCCCCGAAAGTGCGTAAGTTCCTGCAATTATCGGCGAAGCAAGTGAAGTTCCGCCAACTTGGAACCAACCTCTGACTCCTGCGTAGTTGACACTGTCATAAACCGCGGCACCCGTTGAGGGGTCCGCATCCGCCGAAACATCTGCAACTGTTCTTCTCGGACAACTTGGGTCGACCTGCCACGATGGTTTTCCTTCATAGCTGCTGCAACCACTTCCTGTTCCGCTCCAAACAGTTTCGGAGTTATATGAATTATCACTATTTATATGTAGTGAAGTTCCGCCAACTGCAGTTATATATTTCGAGGCGGCGGGATACTCTACCCCGTATCCAGAATCTCCCGAGCTAAAGGTGATTGCGATTCCCGGATAATTAAAATGAGAGTCGTATGAAGTTTCGGAAGAAAATTCGCTTGAACCGTAAGAATTGGAAATGACATTAGCCCCCATTAAGCGTGCCCGGTCGACAGCTGTCATCAAGTTGTTGTAGGAACTTGAAGCAGCTTCGACGAGCAAAATTTTACAGTTTTGACAAATTGCGTGAGCCATTTCCACATCCAATGCCGTTTCGAGGGCCCAGCCCGAATTTGTGAACGGATAACGCGTGCCTCCATTTTGATCAACCTTTTGGAAGCAGGCAACAGATGACGATGAGACGGAACCTTTGCAAGTTGGAAGTACTGGGAGACCGAAAGTTGAACTATATGAATTTAAATCGCTTTGGATGTTACTGTCTCCGTAGGCATCTACAATTGCGATTGTAGGATTTCCGTTTGCAGTTCCGGTAAGTCCATATGCCCCCCTGAGTTGTGCAGGTCCGTAACCGGAAGGTGCTACATTGTTTTTAACGTTTCCCTTTTGATCGGTTACAACCTTTGCATTGCATCTGACGGAGCCGAAACTTTCTTTTCCGCAAACAAAAATATTAGGTAACTCTGGAAAAGGAGGAAGGGTCGGCATGGGGGGTAAGGTTGGAATTGGAGGCAAACTTGGAAAGACAAATCCTTGAGCGTTAACTTGCTTGGAACTAAATATTATTGCTAACCCAATTATAAAGAAACTGAAAAAGGCTAATGTCTTTTTCACAAGTTACTAATATGTAACTTTAATATATTTGCTCAACTGTTGTCAATAACTTTCGTCCTTTTGGACTCGTCAGTAGGGACACACATCCCTAAAGTTAGGTGCTTCTCATCAATCTTTCTTGTTTTTGATGAAGGGTGTTAGCACCGTATCCCTAATTTATTTCAGCACCTTAGCCAATATGAAACGGCTTCAGCCGATAAGAAATAGCATTTAGCCTATAGAGTCCTTGCCACACTTGCGGCAATGCAAGTGATGATGCCTTCCGGGCGTGCTGCAGATAACGGAGTGGCCGTTGCCCATTCCCGTTATGCAGAAGCTCGTTCCACCGTTCTTATGAATAATTGCGCCAGCGCAGGACGTGATTTTTACATTCGTGCTTTTGCAAGCCGGACATTGGAATGTTTTCTTCATAACTACCCTCTTTCTTCCCAAATGGGAAACGAAATATAATCTCTTAGTTTTTCACCAAGAGTTTGATTGATAATTGCCGACCTCACAGGCTAGGTATTAAGGACCGTTTGGTTAAAGTGCGTAAATGATTATAGGTTGCAATACTGAGGAAGTCAAGGTTGTCATCCAGTTGTGTTTTTAACTTTAGTCTGAAGCTAACCTATTCATGAACCAGGTGACTAAGGAGAGAAGAATTGAGGCGAAGAAAGCCGTCCAGAAGTTGGCGATCTCAAACCCCGGTATAATTTTTGATGTTCCCCAAAGAAGAAGAACGTTAATAAGGAGTGCCGTTATTCCCAGAGTCAAAATAGAAATGGGAAGGGTAATGAGTTGGAGAACGGGCCTTATTAAAGTGTTTACAATACCTATGGCTATTGCCGCAATGATTGCCGTCCAGATACTCGCCAGGTGGAATCCCGGGACCAGATATTCGACGACGAAAAGCGCTACAACGCTAACAAGAAGTCTCCATATGAGTTTCATATTCCAGTTTTAAGTATTAATTTTTTTCCGACAAAAGTCAACAGAGAAGGAAATGTACTTAAGCAACTGCTTTTTGGGAGCGGATGAGAGAGTAAACAACCAATCCTAAACCTATCACAACAATTACCCAGTAAGTCGGACCAAAATTTTTAATTGTAATAATAACCGGTGCGATTAGAAGTGCCACCAAATTCATTACTTTAATTAACGGATTGAGAGCGGGCCCAGAAGTATCCTTAAGAGGATCCCCTACTGTATCGCCAACCACTGCGGCTTTGTGTTCATCACTTCCCTTTCCACCAGCGGCGCCTGCCTCGATGGTCTTCTTTGCATTATCCCAAGACCCACCGGCATTGCTCATGAATACGGCCAAAAGCTGGCCTGTAAGGATTGTTCCTGCAAGATATCCTCCGAGGGCCTCAGCGTGGAGCATTACACCAACCAAAATGGGTACAACGATTGCGATTAAGGCCGGGCTGACAAGGGCTGAAATTGCTGCCTTGGTGGTTAAATCGACCACTCTGGCATAATCCGGTTTTTGGGTTCCTTTCATTATTCCCGGCATTTCCTTGAATTGACGTCTTACTTCTTTAATTACGGCAAAACAAGAATCTGAAACTGCCTTAATAGTCAGACTTGAGAAGAGAAAAGGAAGTGCGCCGCCTATAAGGAAACCGACAAATACCAATGGTTGGGCAACGTTTATTCCGCTTAAGTGTGTGCTTTGTAAATAGGATTCAAACAAAGAAACAGCGGCAATGACTGCCGAGGCAATTGCGAAACCCTTGGTTGTGGCTTTAGTTGTGTTTCCGATCGAGTCGAGTTTATTTAAAATTCCAAGAGCTTTACCTTTCATTGCGGCCAGCTCGCTAATTCCCTGTGCGTTATCCGAGATGGGTCCGTAAGAATCCATGGAAACGATAAGACCGGTTGTTGTCAGCATTCCCATTCCGGCAAGAGCTACTCCGTAAGCAGCCATCAGTGGATTACTAAAAAGAAGGAAGGAAACAAGGATTGTTGCTCCGATTGCCAAAACTGCCCACACAGTTGAGGAAAAACCGTTTGTAAGACCGCTTAAGATTACTGTGGCCGGACCCGTTTGGCTTTGTCTTACAATTTCTTTTACTGGTTTGTGGTCCCCCGTTGCATAGTCCGTAAGAAGAAATATGGCCACTGCTAAAACTATTCCCAAGGTTGTGGCAACCGCCAATCTCCAGTCATGAGCAATATATATAGCAAGTCCAAAAAATCCGGCAATGGAAAATATACTTGCGACTCCGAAGCCCTTAAGAATTGCGTTCATTCCGTCCTTGATTGAATTTTTGTTTTTGGGGTTAATTGAAAAGATTCCCAACATTGAAGTTACAATTCCGAGAGCTCTAACCGCCAAAGGAAAAAGAACCCCCGCGATTCCGAAAGTTGCGGCGCCCAAAATCATTGCGGCGACAAGAGTTACTTCGTATGACTCAAAAATATCTGCGGCCATTCCGGCACAATCTCCGACATTGTCCCCTACCTGGTCGGCTATCACGGCAGCATTTCTGGGATCATCTTCAGGAATGTCCTCCTCGACTTTTCCTACCAAATCAGCCCCGACATCAGCGGCTTTCGTATAAATTCCTCCTCCCACCCTCATAAAAAGAGCTAATAAACTTCCCCCGAAACCGAATCCGACCAAGACTTCGGTTGCCTGTAATCCGTAGTGCCAATAGATTAATGTTGCTCCCAAAAGCCCCAAACCTACCGTTAGCATTCCTGTTGTTGCGCCTGCTTTAAGTGCCAAAGAAAGGGCATCTCCGAAGCTTTTGGTTGCTGCCTGGGCTACTTTTACATTTGATCTTGTTGCAATATTCATTCCGATTGTACCGATTGTTGCCGAGAAGATTGCACCCATAAGAAAGGCTATGGTTCTTCCCAGAGCTGGAGATCCGGCGGGGGCGCTTATATAAAGGAATACTGCCAGAACTACAATTATGGGGGCAATTGTTTTGAATTGTCTTTTGAGGTATGCATTGGCACCAGTTTGAACCGCTTTGCTTACCTCTTCCATTTTTTCATTGCCTTTTTCCTGACTTAGTGCGTATTTGGCTAACCCTAGGCCTACAAGGATTGCCGCGATGGCGGAAGTTAAAATGATTGTTAAGAACGAACCTGTTGCAAACATCTTGTTATCAAACAAAAGGACTCGGTTTATTGAGTCCTAGGCATATTTTAGAAAGTGTATATAATTTGTCAATAACATGTTAACAATAACACCGGTCAAGGGAGAAGACGGAGACATTGTTTCCATGAAGCTTGTCCATGGTTGTAAGGTTACTCTTGTCGGGGAAAAGGATAAGGGGAAAATTATAGAAAACTGTGACGGTCTTGTCACAAATACTCCGGAGGTTTCATTAAGACTCTCTGCCGCGGATTGTATCCCGGTTTCACTATACGACCCCATTACTAATAGTATTGGTCTTATACATGCCGGTTGGCGGGGACTATATAAGGGAGTAATCGACAGTGCAGTTTCTCTGATGGAGAAAAAGTTAAAAGTCAGATGTACCGGGTTGGTTGTTTTTATTGGTCCCTATATTTGTCAAAAACATTATGAAGTCAAAGACGATGTCTACACGCTTTTTGCCGGTTATACCGAATCTTTGAAAAGAACCGGAAGAAAAACTTTTTTGGATTTAGGAGGAGTTGCAAAGAAACAACTAATAAATGCCGGAGTTAAACCGGAAAAAATCTTTTTTGATGGGCGTTGTACGTATGAGGACAGAAATTTATTTTCCTTTAGGAGGGGCGACGTCGGCAAATACATGTACTATATTCTAAAAATTCCCCGAAACTCCTCTTGACAGAAGGTTTGTCATGACACAATACTGATATTAGAACCGGGGAGGTGAAAGTTATGGCCAGATCAAAAAGAACGAGAAAAACTGCCAGAAGGGTAACTAGAAGGACAACTCAAAAGTACACTGCGGCCCACAACCTAAGCTTACTTATGATTATTCTTGCTTTAATAGTTTTTGCTTTAGCGGCTTACACAATGAGTCTGAGTAACAGTAATCAAACGCCGGCTCCTATTGTGACAACAACTCCTGCTTCCGTCTCAAAATAATTATTTTCGGCAAGTTTGTTTTACCTATTGACAGGGTCTGAGAATGGGCTGAATATATATTTAAGTATGGCTAAGTTAAACTCTTCCGCCAAAAAATCATTTTTGGTTATTCTTGTTATTTTTATTTCGGCAATAGTCATTGCAGGAGCTTATTATCTTGCCACTAATCAGTTTCTCTTCAGACCACATGCATCAAACGCGACCCAAAGTGCAACAGGCGTCCTTCTTAAAAGAGGAACAACGGCATTTGCACCTTGTGCTCCTCATGTAACGACGCCTTACGCTATGGCCGGAGGTGTAGCAACTCAGTTTGGAAATAACAGCGGTTGTTTGCCAATTATAGCCAACGCTTCCCTAGCGGATCCTTTTGTGGGGAAAAGAGTAACAATAAGCGGTGTATATCAGATTACGGGTGTTCCAACATCACAACCAACCATCGGACCGGCTCAAACTGGTTCTAAAGGTAGTGAAAGTATAGTCGGCGGTAGTAATAATAAACTGACACCGGCTAATCAAGCGAACGGTGGTGGAATTTTCTATGCGACTACTATAGTTGACGCCTCCAACGTGGTTCCGCTTCCGGGTCCCAATCAACCGAAAATAACTCCAAAACCGGTTCCGACAGCTATACCTTGTGTAGGTTTGCACTCCGGTGCGGCTTGCGATCCTAAAGCAACAAGTCCTACACAAAAGTGTTGTGCGCCCGATTCTTGTACAGGTGTTTGGAATGGAAAAACAGGGCAAACGACTAATTACACTTGCTTCTATGGTGTGAGGGCATTATAGAGAACCCATAAGATATATGGCTAAAAAAACTGCTGAACTTAATTCAAGAAACTTATTAATAGTTGTTTTTTTGGTTTTGGTTTTGGTGGTTGTTGCCTACCTTTTGACTTCAGGCAAGTTAGCTCTTTATAAATCCGGTGCTTCCAGTGTTTACACAGTACCCAAGGCGGGAATAGTAGGTGGGTCGAACAACAGGGCGCAAATCGTTGGCGGATCGAATCTTAATATACAAGTTAAGGCGACTATTAAACCCATTGCCAAACCGACAATTGCTCCATCAAACGTAAAAAAAGCCACGGCTTATTAATTTTTCTTTGAAGTTTAGATATCCAGAGTTGCCAACTTTGCGTGGGTTTGAATATATTTCTTTCTTGGAGGAACATCTTCGCCCATCAGCATTTCAAACATTGCATTTGCCGCTTCTGCATCATCCACAACAACTTGTTTAAGTGTACGCTTCTCCGGATCCATTGTTGTTTCCCAGAGCTGGGTTGGGTTCATTTCTCCCAAACCCTTGTAGCGCTGAACAGTATATTTTTGTCCGGCGTGATCTTTCAGAATCGTTGCAAGCTCATCATCGGAATAGGCATAAAAAATATCTTTGGCGATAGCAACTTTATAAAGAGGGGGAAGAGCCGAATAAAGATATCCGCGGTTGATTATTTCCGGCATATGGCGGTAGAAGAAAGTGAGTAAAAGTGTGCGGATGTGTGCGCCATCAACATCTGCATCCGTCATAATAATAATCCGGTGATATCTGAGTTTATCGTAGTTAAGGGAATCACCGATTCCGGATCCCAGAGCAATAATTAGATCTTTTATTTCTTCAAACTTTACGATTTTGTCCAGTTGTGCACGTTCCGTATTAAGAATTTTTCCTCCCAAAGGTAGAATTGCCTGATGATGTCTATCCCTGCCCTGTTTGGCGCTTCCTCCTGCTGAGTCACCTTCTACTATATACAATTCGGAAATTTCTGGGTCGGAGCTTTGACAGTCGGCAAGTTTTCCGGGAAGAGCCGCTCCCTCAAGAGCACCTTTCCTGAGAACCGCATCTTTTGCTGCCCGGGCGGCTAACCTGGCCCTCGCGGCCAACATTATTTTTTCTATAATCTTTCTGGCATCCTGGGGATGTTCCTCAAAATATTGGTCTAATCCTTCCTTAACTGCAGCTGCTACAAGTCCCTGAATTTCGGGATTATTAAGCTTTGCTTTTGTCTGAGATTCGAATTGAAGCGCTTCCGACGGCATTTTTATATAAACTATTGCCGTGAGTCCTTCCTTCATGTCATCCCCCGTAAAGGTTGCTTCTTCCTTACCGTTTCCGTTTTGCATGCGTTTGTAATAATCGGTGATTGCCCGGGTAAGGGCAATTCTGAATCCTGTAACATGGGTTCCGCCATCAGTTGTATAAATGCCGTTAACAAAACCTTTTACGTTTTCATTGAAAGAATCCGAATATTGGAGTGCCGCTTCGCAGGAGATTCCGTTTTCTTCTTTTGAAACATAAATAACGTCGGTTAGTACGTTTTTGCCGCGGTTACTGTGAGCAACCAGAGATTTTATTCCGCCTTCAAAATAAAAACTTGCTTCATCGCCGTCGTTTTCATCAGTAAAGTGGAAGGTCAAACCTGCAACAAGGTACGCCCTGTCCCTGAGAAGATTTTTAACTTTGCCATTTTCCAGCTTTATGTCTCCAAAAATTTGTTTATCCGGAACAAATGTAGTGATTGTTCCTGTTCCTTGGATTTTGATTCCCCACTCCTCAAGTTGTTTTGCCGAGGCCTCTCCCACTTTTTTGACTGGTTTACCCAGATGATATTCCTGATAATAAGCTTTGTTATCTCGGAGAACCACAACGCGGAAATATGAAGAAAGTGCATTAACAACAGAAGCCCCTACTCCGTGGAGACCTCCCGAAACTTTGTACGCCCCACCGCCGAATTTTCCTCCGGCGTGGAGTTTGGTCATAGTGAGTTCTAGCGCCGAAACTCCGCTTTTGTGCATTTCGACCGGAATTCCCCGTCCGTTATCCCTGACGGTTGCGGATCCGTCTTTGTTTAGACTTACCCAAACAGTGTCGCAAACTCCGGCAAAACTTTCATCGACGGAGTTATCTACAATTTCCCTTAAACATTCATGAAGTCCCCGGCTATCGGTTGAACCGATATACATTCCGGGCCGTTTCCTGACCGGTTCAAGTCCTTCAAGAACCTGGATTTGTTCTGCTGTATATTCGTTTTTGTCAGCCATATTTAGTTACAAGATAAGTCAGTTGTAAATTTACATTGCCGTTTGCTTTTAGTCTAGTGAGAATTTGGACGGCAATATTAATGTTACTTGCCTGATAGCTATATTTTACCTTATTTTCATGCAGGCCGCTATGGAGGAAATTGACCAAGCTTTCGGCAAATTCTATCGCCTTTTCCCGGTCTTTGATTTTATCTACGTAAGCGAGTTTTCCGCCTGTCGGAAGTTTCAAAAATTTTTCCACTTCTTCGGTGTTAGTCGTGACTTGCATCTTATTAATCACTCTTATTACCTGACAACGTGATGTAATAGTGGGTAGAACTTTACGAACTGATGGGGCTGTTAAAGCGAAGTAGATATTTTCCTGGGGCTCTTCCAGATTTTTTAAGAAGGCGTTAAGTGCTTCCTCCCCTGTTTCCTGGATATTTTTGCAAACTATTAGGGTTGGAACCTCAAAACTCAAACGGATTAAATTATTTAGATTTCTGACGTCTTCAATTTTGATTAAAGGAAATTCCAGCACTTTTGCATGAAGTTTTTTGGAAAGTTCTTCAATTTTTTCCTGCAATTCTTCTGTCCCGGACCCGATTAATAAATAGGCGTGCATTGAGGATATCAGTATCTGATTTTAGGTAGGAACTGTCAATATGTTTGGAGCGTACTCGATCCTGTCTGGGTTGTTTTGATTGTCCCAGACAGGATCTTCGTTCTTTAGTGGCCTGTGACCTCGACTTGGTAATTGACCGGTTTGGTGTCGTAGGACAGTGAACAAACGGAGGTTGCAACACCTCCTGTCACCAAAAGGGTGAAGGTCTTATCACTGTTCGGTCCGCTTACTTGTCCCTCATCTGGGTAACTATTAGTGTAGTAATAGTTACTTAGCTGCAGGGTCAGAATTCCGCCGTTGGTTGAAACCACTGGTGCCGTGTTCGTGTACACTGTGTAGGCGGTGGAAGTCGTTGTACCTAAAAACTGTTCAGGTCCAAAATGTATTTGTTCTGCCAGTGATGGGCAGTTGCTCAGATCGACCCGGTATGCCAGGGTCAGTTTAATCGCTGGCTGTTGCGCCGCGACAGGTGCACCTCCGCAGGCGGAGAGCACGAACACCAGGCAAAGCGCGATCATTGCGATTCCGTACAGTTTCTTATTCATTCCGATCTCCTTTTTAGGTCTTTCAGGTATGAAAAGGTGTGCACTAGGCCAAATATTGATTTGTCCAAAGAACAAGCTATTATAGGATATCCAAGGCTAAAAGTCAAGTTTGTCATCAGCTTGCAGAAGATGTACGACGTTGGAATTATAGGGTAATGTTCAGATGAGATGATTTTAACATTTTGTCATTTTGCCGGTTGGACTTGCGAGAACGATGAAAATTCGGCATAATAAGTTAGCCGTTGACTGTCAGTGGTTAACGGAAATATTTATATGCCCACTGCCCAGCCGGTTCAGTCTGATCAAAGTCTTCCAAACGGAACTCTTGTTGATGTATTGGTTTCCATGGGGGCAATTGATGCCGCACGAGCCCAGCAGGTTAAAACTGCTGAAATTCAGAGCGGTTCTACCCAGGAAGATATTATTAGAAAAGGGGCAATGGTTCCTGAGGATAAACTGGTTCAGGCAAAGGCACAACTTTATAATATTCCTTATGTTGATTTGGCAACGATACCCGTTGCACCTGCAGCACTTTCGGCGCTTCCCTCGGAGGTTGCGGACCGCTTCAAGGTCTTTCCGGTAAGTGTTGATGCTAAAGATAAAAGCATGATCCTTGCCATGGCTGATCCTTTGGACCTTTCAGCGATTGAGTTTATCGAACAAAAGACGGGAATGCATATTAAACCCCGGGCGGCGCTTGCGTCTCAGATTGAAGATTTTATACGTACCCGCTATACAACTTCTTTGACTCAGGAGGTAACGGCGGCTCTTAAGGAAGTTGAGCCGGAAGAAAAAGAGGCGATTAGTCTTGAGACGGGCAGAGGGGGCTTTATTCGTGAAGAAAAAATCGCCCAGATAGTTAGCCAAATTCTGGATTTTGCCATCAAGTCGCGGGCATCCGATGTCCATATCGAACCTCAGGAAGGCAGTACCCGCGTGCGTTACCGCATAGACGGAATATTGCAAGAAAAGCTTTCAATTCCCAGGGAGCTCCACGACGCGCTTATTTCAAGAATTAAGATACTTAGCGGGATGAAGATAGATGAAAAAAGAATTCCGCAGGACGGAAGATTTAATTTTAAAGGGGAGGAAGAGGAGGTTGATCTGCGTATTTCATCCCTACCGACGACATGGGGAGAAAAGATTGTTATGAGGCTTCTTAAAAAAAGCGGCGGAGTTCCAAGCCTTCTTGACCTGGGGCTAAGGGGCAGGGGTCTTAAGAATCTTCAAGATTCGATTCTCAGGCCTCACGGAATAATTCTAATTTGCGGGCCCACTGGTTCCGGAAAAACTACCACTCTTTACTCCGTAATCTCTATGCTTAATACTTCCAAAGTTAATATTGTGACTTTGGAGGACCCTATCGAATATAAGATTCCAGGAGTAAATCAGGTACAGATTAATCCGGCGGTAGGGCTAACCTTTGCATCAGGACTAAGGTCTTTTCTTAGACAAGACCCAAATATTATTCTTGTCGGAGAAATTCGCGACCATGAAACTGCCGATTTGGCTATACAAGCGGCTTTGACGGGACACCTTGTTTTTTCAACACTTCATACAAATGACGCTTCAGGCGCTCTTCCGCGCCTTCTGGATATGGGTGCGGAGCCGTACCTTTTGGCATCCAGTATGACTTGTATTGTTGCCCAAAGAGTTGTTAGGAAGATTCACGAGGATTGTAAAGAATCATATGTCCCCGATCCCAAAGTCGTAGCCGAAATGAAGACCGACTTGGGAAATCTCTGGCAACCGCAGGGAGAAGTTAAATTATTTAAAGGAAAGGGAGATCCCGATTGCGGCAACTCGG
>Ga0208687_1000316_pt1 | contig 38315 bp, 34 predicted proteins | sample June2015DPH_6_10_FD_184695 | JGI IMG/M metagenome (GOLD analysis project Ga0208687, IMG submission 184695) | Peatland microbial communities from SPRUCE experiment site at the Marcell Experimental Forest, Minnesota, USA - June2015DPH_6_100... | ecosystem: Environmental > Terrestrial > Soil >...
GCTCACCATCAACTCCGAGCATTGCGTTTGATCGGCTTGGCCAGCGCCTGATCCCAGACGCCAACATCCCGAGGATCGTCGACATGACCTGCTCACACCTAACTCTCCTCCCACCGATCCGCGCCCCCCCCTCGCCTGTTGATGCTTGCGATCCCGGCCTGAAGACGCTTCGTTACAACGGCCTCCACTCCGCCATACCACCACATCCCCATGAGTTCGACTTTGACGCTACCCTAGGTACCGGACGGACGCATTGGTGGGGCGGCGAACTCATGATAGAATCACAGTTGAGGGATCTGGTTCATTGGAGATTTTGGTACCGTTGACCGCCAATGGAAGAGCCTCCGTCCACTATTGACATTGTCATTTCGGATGCCCACCCCATATTTCGGGAGGGCTTGCGGAAGGTGCTGGAAGCTGAACCGGGGTTGCGCATTGTCGGTGAAGCTGCTGATGGTGAAGAAACTGTTAGGGTCGTTGGCAAACTCAAACCGAAGATCCTCCTGCTGGATTTCTCGATGCCCGAGGTGGCTGGCGTCGAGACCCTTCGAGAGCTGGGCAAGCTGAGGATTCAAACACGCACCATTATAGTGACTGCGGCCATCGAAAAGGAGCAGGTCATTGAGCTGCTTCAATTGGGGGCTCACGGCATCGTTTTGAGGCACTCGGCACTACAGCTTCTTCTCAAGAGTATTCGTTGCGTGAGCAATGGTCAGTATTGGGTCGGCCATGAAAGTGTTTCGGACCTCATCCAGGCACTTCGCCGGATGATGGCTGACGGTCGCACGTCAGAGGCCAGTCGAGACTTCGGTATTTCCTCCCGTGAGATGCAGGTCGTAACACACGTCGTTGCTGGCTATACGAACAAGGATCTAGCGGGGAAACTAGGCATCAGTCTGCAGACTGTCAAGCATCACCTCACTAACATTTTTGACAAGCTGGGAGTCTCTAACCGCTTGGAACTCGTACTTTTCGCCATTGATCATGGGTGGATCAACAAGGATTAGTCCTGCCCCTACCTTACTCTTATCCGTGATAAGACCGTAGTGAGAAACTGGTCGTGAGATAGCACTATAGGGTGCCATTTGGATGGAACCATCGGGCCATTGTCAAACTCCTCCGATCAGATAAGCTAGTAGAAAGACCGATTTGCCATTTGCACCCGCAGGGTGACATCGAGAACCAGGAGGGGTTCCCGTAGCGTATCAAGGATGGTCTGCGTGGATCAATCCACTGCCTTTCGTCTCTACTGTAGATTCTGTGGATAGGTCCAGAGATTCAGCCGCCCAATGTACTGTCGAATACTCAATCTCCAGAATTGTGTCTGTTCGTCTTAAAGGGCATCATTTCGTCACTCGGGAGGAGCGTCCTATGTCGGGAAAGATCCTGGTCGTCGGTTTTGAGACACAATGAGTCAGCAGGCCTTTCGCACCGTGTAACTGTCTAGAAGCTTAAACTTGATAATCTAAGATCACTTTTACCAGAAGAGAATTCAATGTGGGTTGATTCGACCCATGTTGGATGTGGGAGGCGAGGTGCCATTGGCTGGCAAGGAGCGGGCCCAGCGCTTCAAACTCCAAATCCCACTGCATTATTGAGTAATTTGTTCGACCATAGGATGTACGGGCGATGTGTCATCTTCGGAGTTCGTCCGGGGGAACAACCACCTGGACTGAGCAGGCAATCCACCCCGAAGCCCGCAAGGTTAGCAGCGGTCCGCCGTCCAGGCAATGCCTCGGACAGAGGTACTGGTACGCTGGTACGCTTGGCGGAGAGGGGGAAATATAGGTAAACTTTCAGAAAACGTACCTCTCCGGTGGACGATAGGAAGGCTGATTGAGCCGGTCGCCAGAGAGTGGCATGATCCGGCTCCCGCGGCACATTAAATGAGGAAGACGAAATCGTTACGCGTGAACCCATGGCCCGAAGCCAGGTTACGCAAATGTCACGAGCAGGGGAGGTTGCGACCCGGCTAAGCGCCGCTCACAATCTTGGGCGACTCGGGCAAAGGGGGTTTCGGTCGTCTCTTCCTCGAAGACACCGGAGACAAGGCTTATAGGATGGTTGGACCTGTAAGTCAGAGAGCGGAGCTGTACGTCGAGTGGGACTGAGCAGAGCCGTGTTTTGGGCACCCCGACCGCCCTTGCCGTTGCGATACAGCATCACCGCATTGTCCGTGGAGACTCATCTCCCGGAAGTCTCGCACGGTGTTCCTGAAGATGATGATCAACCGGGAGAAGAGTGTTGGGAGCAAAGACGCCCGGAAGCAAGCGAGCTGTCAAGTGCCGTCTTTTACTCGTCGGTCTGCTGCTTTTGCATGCGGGAACGAGTTTTGTAAGGTGAAAGCTAGGCGCTGATCCCGATCGAAGAGAGAACCGCGAATTTCGCCGCGAGTCGTTGGGCTTCCGGCTGGCATGCGCTTTACACTCGCCATCAGTGCGAAAAAGTTGTTTCCCGGGCCCTGTCCGCCAAGGGATTCGACGCATTCCTGCCACAATATCGTGCTATTCACCGTTGGATTCGGTTTGTAGTCCAGTGGCGACTTGGGTCGCAGTCTCCTTGCGCGGAATCCCACTTCGATCCCGCTCGCGATCAACCCAGAGAAAGCTGATTCGGAAATCTACCTGCCCGCGAATAGATTCCTCCATCCAAATTGAGCTTTTGATCAGATGAACGCGGAGCAGAGAAAGCGAAGAGGCATGATGTGGACCCTGAGTGTCAGAACTTGGTTTGCCGGGCTGGCGCTATTGGCTTGTCTTTCACTCGTTATCAACATCGCTTTAGGATCAGATTCCACCAAAGCTGCTGGAACCCAGCACGTCCAGATGGCCAGTTTGGTTGGACAAGCAGGCAAGAAAACGGGCGATCAGCCCAACGCTCCCAGCCCCCAGCATGTCGATGATGACTACATCATCGGCCCCTCAGACGTCTTGGCGATCAATGTTTGGAAGGATGCGGAGCTTTCCCGGACTGTCCCTGTGCGTCCTGATGGCAAGATATCACTCCCGCTGATCGGAGAGTTGCAAGTAAGCGGTTTGACAGCTCTCAAGGTGCAGCGCATGGTGGCAGAGAGGCTAAAAGAGTATATCTCGAACCCGGAAGTGGCTGTGATTGTACAACAGATGAAAAGTCGAACTTACGCCATCCTCGGTAAAATCGCAAAGCCTGGATCATATGAATTGGAAAAACCGACGACGGTTCTAGAGGCCATCGCTATTGCAGGCGGCTTTCTGGATTTCGCTAAGGTAAGCAAGATTAACATTATAAGACCCATGGACAAAGGTTCTCCCGAGACGCTTCATTTCGACTACAAAAAAGTGATTAAAGGCCGTAATCCCGAGCAGAACGTGGAACTCAAGAGTGGCGACACGATTATTGTTCCTTGAGTTTCTGCTTATTGTGGCGGGGCGATCTTCACGAGGAGGTAGAGTTCATTGGCCCAACAAGACGAGAATCTTGATGTAACTCTAAACAAGCTTCTAAGAGTGGCCATTAGACGGCGCTGGTGGTTGCTCGCCCCAGCTTTTGTTATTGCCATGGGTGCCAGCGTGGGGTCGACGCTGCTCCCCAACCATTACCAGTCAGAGGCTACGATTCATGTGGAACACCTGCAGGTGCCTGAGCCCTACCTTCCTCCCAATGCAACCTCCGATGTTAGAGAGACGCTTTTGATCGTGGCAGACGCCACCCTTCCGCGCACTCAACTACTCCAGATTGTAAATGAATTTGACCTTTATCCAAAACAGAGGAAGCGCCTGACTCCCGAAGAGTTACTCGATTTGATGCGGGACGATATCACGATTGAACCCATGAAAAGCCCTGAAACCAGAGACCTAAACGCCTTTAAGATTTCCTTCACGGCCGCTGATCCCCACTTGGCTCAACAGGTTACCAACAAGCTCGCCTCGCTCTTCATCGAGGAAAACTCGAAGTCGCATGAAGCGCAGTCAACGGGGACGACTAACTTTCTGGTGGAGCAGCTTCAGGCTGCTGTTGCAGATCTGAAGCAACAGGAGGCTCGTGTCCGGGATTTTAAGATGCGGTATCTCGGCGAACTGCCCCAACAGCAGCAGGAAAATTTGCAAATCCTAGCCGAATTGAACATCCAACTTCAGAATACCAGCGCCGCTCTAAGTCGTGCACGCGAGCAACAGGTTTATCTGGAATCTCTAATTTCCCAGTACGGGAGCTTGCCTGCTGCCGGGGCGGTTACGCCGGGGACGGTGGGTGTAAGTCCCACCGAAACCATAAAGGCGGAGTTGACTCGGCTGAGAAATGAAAGAGCCGATCTATTGGCACGCTATACGGATAAGTATCCTGACGTTGTGAAAATTGATGAGCAAATTAAAAGGTCGGAGGACCTGCTGGCAGCATCGACGAAAGGATCGGAGCCCGCGAAGGATGGAACTGTCCAGGAGAGTTCCAAATCGGCCAGACCCGCTGAAAGAGACGTACCCACCGCTCAACTCAAAAGCCAGTTGGAAGCAAACCGGTTGGAAATACAGAATGCTACAGAGGACGAAAAGCAAACAAAAGCCCGAATTGCCGAATACCAGAGCCGCCTCAACATGAGCCCCGTTCGTGAGCAGGAGCTCGCGGGTATGCTTCGCGACTACAACTTGTCAAAACAAAACTATGACGACTTGTTAAACAAAAAGAAGCAATCTGAGTTGGCAACCAGCTTGGAAAGACACCCACAGGGTCAGCAATTCCGCATCATAGACCCGCCAAGCCTGCCGATGAAGCCCTCAGGCCCGGCCCATTTCAAAATCAGCTTGGGCGGGTTGGCGGCGGGTATCGCCTTGGGAGTGGCCTTGGCTTTCCTGACTGAGGCCAGAGACCACTCGCTTCGCGATGAAGAGGAGCTGCGCCGGGTTTTTGCCTTTCCCTTAATGGTTGGAGTGCCGATGCTGCTGAGCAAGGTTGAAGAACGGAGGCGTTCGCGGGTAAAGGCGCTCGAGTGGTTTGTTGGGGTCACATTGTGCCTGCTTGTTTGCGCCACTGAATTCTATGTTTATCGGCGGGGTTAGAAGAGTGCGCGGAACGCTCTCTTGCAGTCTGACGATTCGGTAACGAATGGGAGTTGATAACACGTCATGCCTGACCGCGTTTTCAAGCCAGCGTTAGGAAAAGACGACCTACCCTCCGCTTCCATGCAAGATTTTCTCAAGACATTGGAGAGTGCTGATGTGTATCTGCCAGTCTCAACTGAAGTCAGCCCTGTTCCCCCGGAGAGCCGCGTGGTGGTGTACAACGATCCGAGGAGTGCTGGTGCGGATAGGTTCAGATTGGCGCTGATGCGCCTCACGAGCATACAGGCTTCGAGGAAGTTAAAAAGCCTCCTTATTACCAGTCCCCTGCCAGAGGATGGGAAGTCCACGGTTGCGTTGAATCTTGCCACAGGTTTGTCTGAAGAAGGAAAGCGTCCAGTGCTCTTGCTGGAGGCCGACGTGCATCGACCAGTGCTCGTCAAAAAATTGGGTCTCAAGCCGTGGCCTGGGCTGACCGAGCGTTACAAGCGTGGGAGTGACCCGAAGCTGGCAATCCGGCGAATCGACCCCCTGGGTTTCTATTTGTTGCCAGCAGGGCAGCCAATGGAGGATGGCAGCAGTCTTCTCAGGTCGAACTTCACCTCGCAATTGATCAAAGGTCTTTCTTCGGGCTCCTTTAGTTGGGTCCTGATCGATTCACCACCCACGACCCCCATTGCTGACATCCTTGTCCTCAGGGCACAGGCCGATGCCACTTTGCTGGTAGCTCGCGCAGGACAAACACCACGAGAGGCTATAGAGGAATCAACCCGGAATTTGGGGCGCGATCACATACTCGGAATCATTCTCAACGGCGTAGAAGGGATCAATCGCGCCTACTCCAAATATTATAGATACGAAAAATCCCAAGCTCGCGTAGAGCAGACAAACCCCAACGTCATAGAAGGCCTGGAACTGAATAAAGATGGAAGGTGACTTCACAAAGCCAATCACCGTGGGCTGGTGGGCTATAACCCTTGCGTGGGCCGCCCTGATTTTTTACCTCTCGAGCCGAACATTCAGCCCCAATTTCTCGCGAGCGTTGCTGGCCTGGACACTCCAACTCCTTCGCCTCCGCGTCTCGTCGGGCACATTCGGTCTTCTTCATGCCTTTCTCCGCGGGCTAGCCCACTTGACGGAATATGCCATCTTTGCCTTGCTTCTGTACGGTTTTCCCGGCGAAAAGAGCCCGTGGCTTTGGCGACCACGGCGTGCGGTATTCTGCATTGTGGTAGCGGCTGCTTATTCCCTGACGGATGAGTTCCATCAGTTGTTTGTTCCCGGAAGACATGCTTCTCTCCTCGATTGCGGATTGGACACCATCGGTGCCGCACTGGCGATGCTGGTGCTTTACACCCAGGAACAGATGTCCCTCCTTAAATCGAGCAATGTGTTCTCCAAGCGTTAGTGCCACCCAGGAAACGAAATTGCATCATGCTGCACAAGTATGGAGGGGTCCCCTTCTCATTCTTGGTTTTTTCGGTTCTGGCTTTTCTCGTTATGTCGCTGAGTCAATCTGACAATAGTGCATGGAAAGGACACGCGGGCCAATCGGAGGAAGTTTCCGGTACCACAAATACAGCCATGTCTAACACTCTACTCGACCAGGCGCCAAAAGGTTCGACACGCGCTAAGCGTTTTGCGATTCACATTCCTGTCCGCTACCGCAAACCACACACTTCGAGATGGTTTGAGGGGAGGACAGAGAACATCAGCTACTCGGGAGTTCTGTTTCGCGCCGAATTCCCCCTGCAGCCAAAAACCACAGTCGAGTTGAGATTTGAGCTTCCCATTGCAATCCTCGGCGAAGCTCCGGGGGAGATTGTTTGTAAGGGAGCGGTTGTTCGCATAGAAGAAAGTCCCATTTCGGCTATTCCGCCAGCCCTTGCGGTTTCTATACGTGGTTATCGCATGGAACGGGGATGACAAGTTGTTTAATGCCTCTCGGAAGGAAGATGTCCTAGGACGTATGGAAGATGGTTCACAAAGCTTTCTGGCTCTGGACTACAAGCAAGTAATTAAGGATCGTAGCCTGAACCAGAAGGTGGAGCTCAAGAGTGGCAACAAGGGTTGTTCTTTGAAAGAAAAGTTGCGTGCATCCATTTCCCTTGTCGTCTTCGTAATGTTGTTGTTGCCAGTTGGTCTTGAGGCCCAAACAGCCTCGCCAGCCGCACCGGTCCCAGCCCCACCGTCGGTGTATGGCAGCGGAGTGCAGACCCCGCTTCGGTACGCGGGAGAGGCTGCGCCCGTCAACCAGCTCTCGCTCAGCATGGGTGTCTCAACCTTTTACGACGACAACGTATTCGCGATAAACTCGCTACGGCGCGGCGATGAGGCTGTTTCCTTTGATCCGCAGCTAGTACTTTCCAGGCAAAGTGAGCGGCTGAACCTCGATTTTGAATACTCACCCTTTTTCCTCTTGTATCGACACGTCGATCAGTACGATAGGCTTAATCACAATGCTAACTTGAACGCAGTTTTCCGGCTGAGTTCACACTTCAATGTGGGATTGCACGAGACCTTTAGTTATCAAAACGGCTTCTTTCAATCTCTCACGGGGGAGCAGATTATGTCGGGGCTTGGCTCACCCACTGCCCTGAATCAGACGATTCTCCCCTACACGACCAGAACGTTGACGAATTCGAGCGGGCTGGACCTCACCTATGTGAAGAGCCAGCGGACGTCTCTTACCCTCACTGGCGGCTACTCCCAGCGCAAATTCGGAAGCCAGGTGGCAGGGGGCGAGCCGTTGTATAGCAACACGGATTTGAGTGGCGGCTTGCAGTATCAATACCGTGTTACCGAGCATTCCAGTTTCGGTTTTCTCCTGCTTCATCAAGATTCCACCTACAGGGGGGGCGAAGTTTTCGGCAACAACCTCCGCTTTCAAATTGAGAGTGCGTTCGTCTCCGTCGGATCGCGCTTGTCCCCTACTGTTACAGCGACCATTTTCGGCGGGCCGCAATATGTCCGCATAATTGGCGCGTCTGAACTACGTGTAGGTGCTGCCATAGGGCCGTTTCAAGTCTCCGGGGGAGGAAGTATTACCAAGCAAGTTCGGAAGACCGCCTTGGATCTATCGGTGCGAAGAATTGTTAGCGATAGCGGCGGGTTGTATACATTAGTGAAATGGACCACGGCGAGCTTTGGAGTGAGGCGGCGCTTGGTCGGCCGCTGGGAAGCAAATTGGCAGGGCGGTGCTGCCCGTGCAGATACCTCGCTCTTACTGTGCGGCTGCGAGGGGACTAAAGGCTTTTTCGGAGAATTTGAAGCCTTATTCGGACGATTTGCTCTCGAGCGCCCCCTATCGAGTGGCGCGACGTTGCATGTTTCTTACGAAAGCATGCATCAGTTGAGCAAGGGCACTCTGCCGATTCCGGGGACTTTCGATCGCAACCTGGTAGCGATCGGCATCGACTACCAACTTAAAGCAATTCCCCTGGGGCGGTAGCCATGCAACCGAACGCGAAGCCGAGCAACATGCTTAGAAACTGTACTTAACGTCTCGAGTTGTTCGCGTGACCAAGGACCTTTGGGTCTGCTGTATTACCCCCCTGCGGTGACCTAATATTCAGCTAAGACGCACATCTTCCGCTCACGGATTCCTTGCAGTGAGGTTCTCCCTTTGAGCAAGGGCCTGGGCCAACAGATCTGATCGCAAAGGACAGCGACGATGTTTCAGGAAAATTTCGCCTTCAGACTATCTCTAAGAGGTACTCAGACAAGAAAAAAGCCGAAGGGCTCCAATGGTGACGCTGAAGCTTCAGGGAGTGGGAACCTCGGCCTAATCTCTGAAGAGTTGTTCACGAAATTGTTGTCCCTCGAAAGGAAGAGGTCCGAGCGCTCGCGGAAGCAATTCGTACTCATGCTGGTGGATGCCGGGAAGCTCCTGCGAACTGATCGCAGGGAGGTGGCCCTCGAGCAAATGACTGCCGCGCTCTCTTTGTCAACCAGGGACACAGACATTCGGGGTTGGTACAGGGAAGATTCTGTGGTGGGCGTCATCCTAACCGAGTTTGGCTCGGCCGATATGAGCTCCGCGCTCAACGCCGTATTCTGCAAGGTAAACTCCGCTTTGCGCGCCGACCTCGGAACGGGCCAAATGAATGGGATCCATATCTCCTTCCACGTGTTTCCGGACGATCTGGGAACCCGGAGCGGTGGTTCGGCAGATTTCAGTCTGTACCCCGATTTCCTTCAAGAGGATGAAACGAAAAAGGCCGCCCGGCTTATCAAGAGGGCAATCGATATAGCCGGGAGCCTTGCCGCCCTGATTCTGCTTTCGCCGCTGTTGCTCGCTGTCGCCATAGCGATCAAGCTGACGTCGAAAGGGCCCACACTCTTCAAACAAACACGTGTAGGGCAATACGGCGTCAGGTTCACCTTCCTGAAATTCAGGTCGATGTATTTCCGGAACGATCCGCAGATTCATCAGGATTACGTCACGCGGCTTATTTCCGGGGAGGACGACGGTGAGCAGAGGGACGCTAAGGGAGGGGTTTACAAGATAAAGGATGATCCCCGGATTACACCTGTCGGAACATTTCTCCGCAAAACCAGTCTGGATGAACTTCCTCAATTCTTCAATGTGCTCAAAGGCGAGATGTCCCTGGTGGGGCCGCGCCCCCCTATCCCTTATGAGGTTGAGGCTTACGACATTTGGCACCGGCGTCGCCTCCTCGAAGTGAAGCCTGGAATCACAGGGCTATGGCAGGTTAATGGACGAAGCAAAGTGAACTTCGAGGATATGGTTCGCCTGGATCTGAAATACGCTAGAACGTGGTCGCTCGGGCTGGACTTCAAGATTCTCCTGGGGACGCCCCGGGCCGTTTTCTTTGGTGATGGAGCGTATTGACCATTCGCTGCCTCCCCGCAAATCCGTTCCAAGGAGCCATTACCTAACTTGTGTTCTGCCGTCAGCGGAACGAAGGCTCGAAAAGAAGACCCGACGGTTAGAGTGAAGATGTCTTTTCCCCGGCTCGAAAAGGCAACCTCCCCCGCTCTTCTGCAAGCAGGAGTTTCTCTTTGCGGCTTCTCCTGCCGGAGGTGAAATATGATTGGAATAGGTGTTATCGGATACGGCTACTGGGGACCCCAAATCGTAAGAAATTTCCACAACCTCAACGGGGCCCGCGTCCCGGTCGTTTGTGATAAGGAGACAGAGGCGTTGAAGCGGGCCAAGCAGGCCTACGCTGACCTCGAAGTCACCACGGACCTTTCACGTGTCTTGACATCCCCGCATGTTGATGCAGTGGCTGTGGTGACTCCCGTCTGGACCCACTTCGAACTGGCGAAAGCCGCTCTGGAGAATGGCAAGCACGTTTTTGTGGAGAAGGCGTTCACAACCACATCCGATCAAGCGCGGCAATTGATAGAACTCGCGGAAAAGAAGCATCTCCGGATTATGGTGGATCACACCTTCCTCTTCACTGGAGCAGTCAAGAAAATCCGCCAGCTTATCGATGGCAATGAGCTGGGGAACCTTTATTACTATGACTCGACCCGAGTGAACTTGGGCCTTTTCCAACATGACGTCAATGTTATTTGGGATCTGGCGCCCCACGACCTCGCCATCATGAATCATCTGATCAAGGACAAGGCCGAAGCTGTCGTCGCGACGGGCGAAAGACACTTGAATTCTCAACAGGACGTTGCTTTTATCACAATATATTTCGAGCACAATATCATCGCTCATATCAACGTCAATTGGCTGTCGCCCGTTAAGGTCCGTACCACCTTGATTGGGGGAGAGAAAAGGATGGTGGTGTGGAACGACCTGGCAGCGGACGAGAAAGTGAAGGTATACGACAAGGGCGTTCAGATCACCAACCGTGAGGGTATCTATGACCTGCTGGTCAGTTACCGCTCCGGTGACATGTGGGCGCCGAAGGTGGACCAGACCGAGGCCTTGAAGGCAGAGTGTGAGTACTTCGTGGACTGTGTCCAGAATAACAAGCAGCCGTTCAATGATGGCCATGCGGGGCTTGAGGTCGTGAAGATGCTGGAAGCTGCGGACAAGTCGATAAGGGAAAGGGGAAGGATCGTCCAGATATGAGCGAATTCCTTTGCATCGCCCCCGATGTCAAGCTGGGGAGAGAAGTCAAGCTTTCCAAGTTCATCAACCTCTATGGATGTGAAATTGGCGACGAGACAAAGGTCGGGGCGTTTGTTGAAGTGCAGAAGAATGCGAAGATCGGGAAGAGATGCAAGATCTGCAGCCACACATTTATCTGTGAGGGTGTAACCATCGAAGACAATGTATTCATAGGACACGGTGTGATGTTTATCAACGACGCCTACCCGCGGGCGGCAAATCCTGACGGGACGCTACAGACCGAGGCCGACTGGAAAGTGGAAATTACCCTGGTCAAGAGAGGCGCTTCGATTGGCTCGGGGTGCACGATCCTTTCAAAAGTGACGGTTGGCGAAAATGCCATCGTGGGGGCAGGGAGTGTGGTTACAAAAGATGTTCCTGCTAACGCGATTGTGGCGGGGAATCCCGCCAGATTCTTGCGAAGACTGGACCAGCAAAAGGGGGAGGTAGCAAATCGTGGAAACTAATCGAATTCCCTTTCTTGACCTCGTCACTCCGCATCAGGAGCTAAAAGAGGAGTTAGTGGCTGTTTTCGAGTGTGCCCTGGAGACGGCTGGCTTTATTGGCGGGCCCATGGTCGAGGATTTCGAAAAATCTTTCGCCAGGTACTGCGACGTTCAGCACTGTGTTGGCGTGGGCAGCGGCACGGATGCCCTGCGGTTTGCATTGATGGCCGGCGGAGTTGGCCACGACGATGCCGTCATTACGGTGCCGAATACCTTTATCGCTACAGTCGAGGCTATCTCTCAATGTGGCGCTCTGCCGCGATTCGTGGATGTCGACGAACGCACCTACAATATGGACGTGAACAGGCTTGCCGCTTACCTTGCGCACGAGTGCTTTCGAAACGGTAGCAACGGCGAGCTTGTGGACAAACAGACGGGGAGGGGAGTGAAAGCCGTCGTCCCCGTGCACCTCTACGGGCAGATGGCAGACATGGACCGCATTCTTGGACTGGCTGAGAAGTACAGCTTGCTGGTCATTGAAGATGCGTGTCAGGCGCATGGGGCGGAATACTTTTCGCGCAGGGACAACCGTTGGAAGAAAGCTGGTTCAATCGGAAGGGCAGCGGCTTTCAGCTTTTACCCGGGAAAAAACTTGGGGGCCTGTGGAGAAGCCGGGGCAGTCACAACCAGCGATGCGGAGCTCGCCCAGAAGGTTCGGATGTTGCGGGATCACGGCCAGGCCCAAAAGTACTATCACGAGATGGAAGGATATAACGGCAGGTTGGATTCGATTCAAGCTGGCATCTTGCGAATCAAGCTCAGGCATGTCGCGGCATGGAATGAAAAGCGACGGGAATGCGCGTCGCGATATCAGGAGCTCTTAGGTGCGGCCGCGGAGGTAATAAGGCTTCCCTTTGAACCTTCCTGGGCCAAGGCAGTTTACCATCTCTACGTGGTCCGCGTTCAGAACCGCGATCAACTCCAGGCTCATCTTTCCCAGGCTCATATCGGGACGGGAATCCACTACCCGATCTGCCTGCACTTGCAGAAAGCCTACGAGCATCTGGGTTACACCCAGGGGAGTTTTCCGGTGAGCGAAAAGGCCGCGTCCGAAATCCTCTCGCTCCCGATGTATCCCCAGCTTGAAAACGAAGCTCAGAGGCATGTTGCCGTGCAGGTTTGTGAGTTTGTCGAGGGCACTGCGGCGCACGCCCTCGCCTTGGGCTCGACGACCGCGAGCATGGCCTAGCGTCGCCTGTGGATTCTTCTGGCAATGTCTACGCTACTAGCCGGGTCGGGCGCGACGGTGAAACATCCTCAACCCCACGGATCAGTCGCTTCCGTGTTGCCCGACAATGCGGTTGTTCACAGGAGTCAAGGCATGCTGACGCTCCCTACCTACGTTCTGATTACCCCGGCGCGGGATGAAGCGCAGTTCATCGAACTGACCATAAAGTCCGTGGTGGCGCAGAGTGCCCGGCCGATCAAATGGGTCATCGTCAGCGACGGCTCGACCGACGGCACGGACGAAATCGTCAGCAAGTATGCGGCTGACCACCCCTGGATTCAATTGGTCCGAATGCCTGAGCGTCGCGAAAGGCATTTCGCCGGTAAGGTTCATGCCTTCAATGCCGGGTACGCCAGAGTCCGAGATCTGGAATACGAGGTGGTCGGCAGCCTGGACGGTGACGCGTCCTTTGACCAAGACTACTTTTCTTTCCTGCTTCGGAATCTGGCTGAGGATCCTACACTCGGACTGGTCGGAACGCCGTTCAAGGACATGGGAGGTGAAATCTATGACTACCGCTTTGTCAGCATCGAGCACGTGTCCGGCGTGTGTCAACTGTTTCGGCGCAAGTGCTTCGAAGAGATCGGCGGATATGTGCCAGTCAAGGGCGGCGGCGTAGACCTTATAGCCGTGATCACCGCGCGAATGAAGGGTTGGAAGACACGGACCTTTACCGACAAAGTGTGTCTGCACCATCGGCAGATCGGGACGGCTCAGCACGACCCTTTGATGGCGAGATTCAGAACCGGTGTCGCGGACTACGCTCTTGGAGGCCATCCGATTTGGGAACTGTCTAGAACAATCTATCAGATGACCAGGAGGCCATTCATTGTGGGAGGGTTGGCTCTGGGGGCAGGCTATGGCTGGGCGCTGGTGACTCGAGTCCAGAAGGCGGTGCCCCCCGACTTAGCGCAGTTCCGAAGGGCCGAGCAGATGCGCAGGCTGCGCAACTTCTTCAAAGGAAGTCATATTGGGCCGGCCATGGAAGGGCCTAAGAGAGTATCCTCCACCAACAGGTACAGAGTGCAAATGATGGGCTTGGAGTCGGAGAAAGTGAATAATCTGAAGGCTATTCCGGTTGAGATAAAGTGGCATTCCGGTATGCCCATATATGCTTCCGAGGCATTCCTGAAGTCGGTTGGCGATCAATATGGATGGATTGGGGGCACCGACGATTCAGCCCAACTTCGCTGTGTATTACCCTATACAGTTATACGAAAGCCCGGGTTTCGCATGGTGCGGTTCCGGGTTGAGACCATTCCCTTGGAAGGAGAGCTTGACCTGGGAGAGGAAAGATCGTTTTTGAACAGCGCGATTGAATATTTTCGCTCGACCGGGGCCGACATGATTATTCCCTCGGGGAATACGGCGATTTTTCGAACCTATCCGGATGGCGCTGCCGTGGCCCCATATGGCACTTTTGTCACAGACCTCGACCAGACGGAAGAGGCTTTGATGAGTGAAATACGAAGGAGTTATAGACAGAATATCCGCAGAGCAATAGCCGCGGGGGTACAGATTAAATGCGGTTTAGAGTATCTTGAGCCGTCCTACTGTCTGGTTGCCGAGACCTTAAGAAGATCGGGAGTTACTTTTAAGACCTATAGCGAATTGAAGCGTACGGTCTTGAGTCTTGGCGAATATGTGAAAATATTTGTTGCCGAGCACGATGGCGTTATCCAAGGCTGTATGGTGTCCCCTTTCAGCGAGAGCACCGCTTATAGCTGGTATACCGGCTCAAGGCCGCAGCGGGTCTGGGGGTCAATGCACCTGCTCTTTTGGGAGGCGATCCGCCAGTTTCGCGCAATGGGAATCAAGCATTTTAATTTTCAGGGCGCCAGAATCAATCCAGAACAGGGTTCAAAGCAAGAAGGTATAATGACTTTTAAGAAGCGTTTCGGAGGAAGACTGGTTCAGGGATACATGTGGAAATATTCGTTCCGTCCACTGAAATCGATCGTGTATTCGGTTGCTGTTCGTATACTGAAGGGCGGCGATATTGTGGATCAGGAGCACCATAAACTCGTGAGTAAGTAAATGTTGAAATGGAATTGGCATCCTAAGGTTCGTCAGAACGTGAACGCTGAATGAATAGATTGTTGCTATGCTCATTGTAAACGCCGACGATTGGGGACGTGACCACCAGACTACCGATCGGACCCTCGAGTGCTTCCTTCGCGGCACTATCTCCTCGGTGAGCGTTATGGTCTTTATGGAGGATTCCGAGCGGGCGGCGGCGATGGCTCTGGGACGAGGGATCGATGCTGGCCTGCACCTCAACTTTACGACGCCGTTTTCGGCGCCGAACTGTCCCGCACGCCTGGTGCAACGGCAGCGTGAACTCGCCGCGTACTTGCGCCACCACCGGTTTGCCATGGTCGTCTATCACCCCGGCCTCAGCCGCTCCTTCCAGTACGTCATAGCGGCGCAACTCGAGGAGTTCGGTCGTCTCTACGGGGGGGCTCCGGGGCGACTCGACGGCCATCATCACATGCACTTGTGTGCTAACGTCCTCCTCGGACGACTGCTACCGCCCGGAACGATTGTGCGGCGGAACTTCTCATTTCAGCCCGGAGAAAAGAGCTTCGGTAACCGGCTCTATCGGAAAGTCGTGGACCACATGCTGGCCCGGCGCCACCGTCTCGCCGATTTTTTTTTTCGTTGCCGCCCCTCGAACCTTCGGGTCGCCTGCGCCGGATTTTCTCCATAGCGCACCAATTTGTTGTCGAAGTGGAGACCCATCCTGTCAACCCAGCAGAACATCGGTTTTTGGCGGGGGGCGAGATTTTCCGTTGGGCAGGGGATTGCCCGATTGCGGCCCGTTTCGCCGTAAGGTCGAGTGGAACCGCACAGCGTTGATTCCAGTTCACTTTTGGACTTCTCCAATCTTCCACGATATGCGTCCAACGCGATGAGTGATGAAACGAAGCATATTAGCGTCTGCGTTTGTACTTATAGGCGGCCAGACCTCCTCAAGCGCTTGTTAGGGGAACTTCGCGATCAGGATACGGCTGGACTATTCACCTATTCGATTGTGGTTGTCGACAACGATTCCTTACGATCTGCTGAGCGCGTGGTCGCGGACTTCGTGGGCACTTCGTCAACTCCCGTCCGATACTGCGTGGAGCCCAGACAGAACATCGCATTGGCGCGGAACAGGGCCATCGAGAACGCCACCGGGGACTTTGTCGCCTTCATCGACGACGACGAGTTTCCGGCGAAAAACTGGCTCTTGAATTTGTTCAAGGCTGGCCACGAATATGGCGCGGATGGAGTGCTTGGACCAGTAAAGCGCCACTTCGACCAAGAGCCGCCGAAGTGGATTGTGAAGGGCAACTTCTACGAACGGCCGACTCATCCAACGGGGTTCGTGCCCAGTTGGCGCGGAGCGCGGACGGGCAACCTGCTCCTGAAAAGACAACTTTTCGAGGGCGGCGAACTCCCGTTTCGACCGGAATTTCGTGCTGGAGAGGACCAGGATTTCTTCAGAAGGATGATCGAAAAGGGGCGCTTGTTCATCTGGTGCAATGAAGCGGTGGCGTACGAGGTTGTTCCCCCAAACCGCTGGAAACGCCCGTATATGTTAAGAAAGGCCTTGCTCCGGGGTGCGACCGCCGTGCTCCATCCGACCTTCGGAAAACGCGAGATTGCAAAATCTGTCATCGCTGTTCCGGCTTATGCCATGGCTCTGCCCTTTGCGCTGCTGCTGGGGCAGCACAGGTTTATGGATTTGCTCGTGAGACTCTTCGATCACCTGGGCAAGCTCCTCGAACTTCTGGGTGCAAACCCGGTAAAAGAGCCATATATTTCTGATCAGGACTGAGATATAAATCAGGCAGAAAAAAACCGCTCGGATAAGAGCGTCAGGTGATTCTAATCCTGGTACAAGGAGTGGGTGTCCCAATTGACGCCCTGCAGTCCTCTCATGCCGGGGCGAACTAGGAATCGTTGAGGGTGTGAAGCACTCGAAAAGAGGATTACAGAATTAAGCTGATTGCTGTGGATCGTTCGGGGTCAAGATTGTGTCAAGATATTGGCAGTCTGTAGAGGTCGCCGTTGGCTAAGGCAGCGGGCCGCTTGCCTTCTGCGGCGGGTAATACCACGCGGGGAGCTCGAATCCCTTCCCTCTCCGGCACTCTTCCCTTGCCCTTGCCGATGCGCCTCGATCCATGGTCGGCGATGTCTGGCGGTATCGGGTTGCGCATATGCAGCCCCACCTTATTGTCAGGTGAGGTGTGCGACCGTGCGTGGGATAGCTTAAAGTGCGCATGGCGCGCTTTGCTTCTTTTTTCGACCGAAAGCGGCACGGTTGTGCTCCCGTTCGACGGTAGTCCAGCCCTGGAGTCCGCGTGCAGGGGGATCATTCATTCATGCCTTCACTAATTCACGTCTGCGGCAGGGATGTTCGAATTGCGGGGCGGTTTCTCCGGATCGCGCGCCTCGATGCGGACAAGTACCAGTTTCTGGACGACCCGGAGCCGATGCTCAGAGCCCTACGTACGTCCGGACCCCGGATCGACCTTTTCACATTTATGCAGAGATTGCCGGAAACCTCGCCGAAGTACGCTTACCGCATGGAGTGGGATAATTTGGCGGTCTTACCCGTATCCACCTTCGACCACTGGTTTACGCACCAAATCCGCTCCTTTCCCCGCAACAGGGCGCGGCAAGCTGAGAAGAGGGGGGTAACACTCCGGGAGGTGCCTTTCGGCGAGGCCCTCGTGAGAGGAATCTGGGAGGTCTACAACGAGTGTCCCATCCGCCAAGGGGTCCGGAACACCCATTATGGGAAGGACATCGCGACGGTCTATCGGGAGGAGGCGACGTTTCTCGACAGTAGCATCTTCATCGGAGCGTTTCTCGGCGAAAGTCTGATTGGTTTTGCCAAGTTGGTTCACGATGAAACTCGGACGCAGGCGAACCTGATGAATATTGTCGCGATGATCCGGCACAGGGACAAGGCGCCGACGAACGCGCTGATCGCGCAAGCGGTCCGATCCTGCGCCGAACGGGGGATCTCTTACCTCGTGTACCAGAATTTCTCCTACGGGAAGAAGCAGGGGGACGGCATGAGCCACTTCAAGGAAGTCAACGGGTTCCACCAGGTCGATCTGCCTCGCTACTACGTACCCTTGACTCGCCTCGGCTCTGTCGCCCTTCGGCTCGGCCTGCACCACAGGTTGGTTGACCTTATTCCCGAGTCTCTAGCCGCCAGGCTACGCGACCTCCGTAAGGCTTGGTACGATCGTAGGTTCCACGACTCCGTGACTCAAGCTTCCTAGGGGAACACACCATGCCGGGAATCGTAGGCCTCGCCACCAGAATGCCTCGCGAATGGGCCGAACCGCAGTTGCTCCGAATGGTTGAGGCCCTTCGTCACGAGTCCTTCTATGTGACGGGAACTTGCGTTGATCAGCACCTGGGAGTGTACGTGGGGTGGACTGTGCGGAGGAATTCCTTCGCCGACGGGATGCCACTCTGCAATGAACGAGGCGATGTCGTTCTCGTCTTTTCCGGCGAGGAGTATCCCGAGCCAGGGACCGCTCGCCGCCTCAAGGAGCGGGGGCATGCGCTCGAGGCGGAAGGACCCTCCTATCTCGTCCACCTCTACGAGGAAGACCGTGCGTTCCCAGCGGGCTTGAACGGAAGGTTCCAAGGACTTCTGACGGACCGGACGCGCGGAACCTCGATCCTGTTCAACGACCGCTACGGCATGCAGCGGATCTACTACCACGAGGCGAAGGAGGCCTTCTATTTCGCCGCAGAAGCCAAGGCCATTCTGGCGGTCTGTCCCGAACTCCGGACGGCGGACCCTCGGGGGTTGGGGGAGTTCGTGGCCTGCGGGTGTGTGCTCGAAAACCGCACGCTCTTTCATGGCATCCACGTGCTGCCACCTGCTTCCGCCTGGGTCTTTCGGGGGGGCACGCTTCAGGGGAAGGGGACGTACTTCGAGCCGCGGGAGTGGGAAGAGCAAGAACCCTCGGAACCGGAAGCCTACTACCAAGAACTCCGCGAGGTCTTCACACGCAACCTGCCTCGGTACTTCAACGGTCATGGGCGTATAGGGATGTCCCTGACCGGGGGATTGGACACCCGGATGATCATGGCTTGGCACAAGGCCTCCCCGGGGTCGCTTCCCTGTTACACCTTTGGGGGGATGTTCCGGGACTGCCAGGACGTCATCGTGGCGCGGCAAGTGGCTGGTGTGTACCAACAACCCCACGAGGTGATCCCGGTTGGAGACGAGTTCCTTTGCCGCTTTCCCCACTACGCCGAGCGCAGTGTGTACCTCACTGAGGGGTGCATCGACGTGAGCCATTCCGCCGATCTCTACGTCAACGAAAAGGCCCGCGAGATCGCTCCCATCCGGATGACGGGAAACTACGGCGGCGAGGTACTCCGCCGGGTGCGAGCGTTCAAGCCGGGGCAGCCCAGTCGAGGGCTGTTCCGTCCTGAGCTTCTCTCCCACGTTCATGCCGCAAGCGAGACGTACGCCGGGCTAATTCGTGGGCACCCCCTTTCCTTCGCCGTGTTCCGGCAGGCTCCCTGGCACCATTACGGCCTTCTCGCGCTGGAGCAGACCCAGCTTTCCCTGCGGTCCCCCTATCTCGATAACGAGTTCGTCCGGACGGTCTTCCGCGCGCCGGAATCCGCCTGCGTGAGCGACGATGTTTGCCTGCGACTGATCGCCGACGGCAACGCGGCTCTCCGCCGCATCCGGACTGATCGGGGCCTGGCGGGCGACGGGGGGCGACTGCCCGCAGCGGTGTTACGGGGGTTCCTCGAGTTCACCTTCAAGGCCGAGTACGCCTACGACTACGGCATGCCCCAGTGGGTGGCCCGGATCGATCATCTCTTCTCCCCGTTCCACCTCGAACGCCTCTTCCTCGGCAGGCACAAGTTCTATCATTTCCGGGTCTGGTACCGGGATACCCTATCCCGGTACGTTGAGGAAATGCTGCTCGACCCACGGACACTTTCCCGGCCGTATCTCGAAGGGAAAAGGCTCGAAACCGTCGTGCGGGGCCACCTCAAAGGAGACCGGAACTACACCACCGAGATCCACAAGGTGCTGACACTGGAACTCCTACATCGCCTTTTCCTCGACCCGAGATGACTCACTCCTGGTGTTTCACAAAGGGGTGAAGGTTGCAAGTGTCAGGTTTCGACGCCAGCGCGGGGTGTCGGGCGCCAATGGTGAGCGAAACGGCGAACGCAAAAGCAGGAACCTTGCCCCGGAAGCCTTTACACTTTAGCCTTTACCCTTTGATCTTCACCCTTTAACCTTTTAGAAGATGCCTCCACAGATAGCCACTGTTGTCTTCGTTCTCGGGATCCTAGGGCTTTTCTGGCTCGATCGAGACCGCGAAGCCCGGACTTCCAAAGCGCTATGGGTTCCCGTACTCTGGCTGCTGATCAATGGGTCGCGGTCGGTGTCCCAATGGATGGAGTCGGGGCCGATCGTTGACTCACCCGAAAGATACGTTGAAGGAAGCCCCCTCGACGCATTCGTCTTCGGAACCCTATTGGCGGCCGGCTTAATCGTGCTTGTGGGGAGACGACGGCAGGTCGGACTGCTCCTGCGAGCGAATGGGCCGATCCTTTTGTTTTTCTCTTACTGCGCCCTTAGCACTCTTTGGTCCGACTATACCTTCGTCGCCTTCAAGCGGTGGACCAAGGCCCTGGGCGATGTCGTGATGGTCCTGATCGTCCTGACCGATCCCGACCGGCTCCCGGCGCTCAAGCGAGTCCTGGCGCGGGCGGCTTTTCTGCTCGTCCCCCTCTCCGTTCTGTTCATCAAGTTTTATCCCGACCTGGGACGGAGCTACAACCAGTGGACTTGGTTGCCGATGTACGCCGGCGTCACAACGGGCAAGAACGAACTCGGGATGACCTGCCTGGTTTTCGGACTCGGATCCGCTTGGCGTTTTTTCCGCGCGTTCCGGGCCGGAGAGGGCACCCGCAGGGCTGGCCGGGTGATCGCTCACGGCATTATTCTCGCAATGGTGCTGTGGCTCCTCCGGATGTCTAATTCGATGACCTCCTTATCGTGCTTCATCATGGCGGGCGGCTTGCTCGCAATCACGAGCCTGGTCCGCTTGGCGCGAAAGCCAGTGGTAGTACACCTCCTGGTAGCGGCAATTGTGTCCGTCTCCTTCTCTGTCCTGTTCCTCCATGTTGGTGGAGGAGCTTTGGAAACAATGGGAAGGGACTCGACGCTCACGGGTCGGACTGAAATCTGGAGTACAGTCCTCAGCGTGGCTGAGAACCCGTTGGTGGGGACCGGCTACGAGAGCTTCTGGCTCCCTGAGCGAATCCAGAGGCTGTGGGATGTCTTCGGCCTCCACATCAATGAGGCTCACAACGGTTATCTCGAAGTCTACTTGAACCTGGGGTGGATTGGGGTGGCTCTGCTGGCCGTCCTCATAGTGACGGGCTACCGGAACGTGTCTGTCGCGTTCCGCCGGGACCCGGACGCGGGCGGGCTCAGGCTGGCATACTTCATTGCAGCGGTGGTCTACAGCTTCACAGAGGCGGGGTTTAGGACGATGTCCCTAATCTGGATCGTCTTCCTCCTGGCGACAACCGCCGTTCCGGAACCATCTGTTCTGAATGCTCCGAACCTCGACAGACAAGTGACTCCGCCGGACCACTGGGTGCGCGAGTATGAGGAGGTCGTCTGAAGCCTTTCGATGCAGGCGGCGCATTCCGGCCCGCTGCGGACGGCCTGCGTGGTCCCGCCCTCCGGGGCGCCGGAGTTACGGTCTTTTCCCAAGGCTTGATGCTCGCCATCCAGTCAAGCGCAGCACAGTTTGGGTGCTGGCCGCCCTGGCGGGTATCGCGGTTGGCGCGGTTTGGAACTACGCACTGACGGCGACTTATACTTGGAAAAAGCATGGGCCATGATCTCGGAGCTAATCCTTTGCAAGGGCGTATTCGGGCCTGAATAGATTGGATTAATCCAGGAAGACGATGTTGCCATGACAACATGGACACCAAGGCGAATGTTTGAGAATCTTAAGGGGAGGTCCGTATTTCTTATTCTTTCGGTGGCGCTCCTGATTAATGCCGGAATACTTTTTGTGGTCGTGCCGAGTCTAAGCGGACTCTTGTCGCCAAGATACAGCATACATTTTCAGGACCTATATGATTTGATAGCGAATAACTTGCTTCACGGAAACGGATATCGTGTCGAAGCAGGCATGAGCGAGACAATGATCCGGGAGCCCGGATACCCCTTGTTTCTTGCCATAGTGTTTAAAATCGGCGGCTACCATATTGAGGCGGCTCGATTGGCCAACCTGCTGCTTGCGTTTGGGGTTGCTTTCATGATAATGCGATTGATTCGAAGGGTAACCGAGGACCGAATTACCGCGCTGCTTGCGGCAATGCTGTTCCTCTTTTACCCCGGTACCCTCATTTCCGAGGCGAGGGGAGGCGTTGAAATAGCCTTTATATTCACCGTAATGTTATTCATGCTTGCTCTCCACCGTGCAGTGGAGAAAGGAAATCTGTGGCGGTACTGCGTCGCTGGCGCGATTTTGGGGGTAGCGGTGCTGGTGCGGGGTGTAGTGTTATTGTTTCCGCTCCTGTTGTTGGTTTATCTGGTTCTTGCCGCGAACGGGGCGAGCGAACGACTGAAAGTGGCCTTAAGAATCGCGGTTCTCGCCCTTGCAATGGTGGTTGTGACCCTGCCGTGGATCATTCGTAATTACATGCTGGTACATGAGTTTGTACCGACCGCAACCGTCGCCGGAGTCGCAGCGCAGGAAGGACTTTACACCTGCCAACACCTCTCATTTGATACAGATTTTTTCGTAGTGCAAAGAGAAGCAGGGCGTGAGCGCAGCCGGTTGGCTGGCCGACTTGGGATCCCGTTTATAGGCACTTACACCTACCAATTCTTCTATGACGCGCGGGACGAAGTGGCGTTTAACAAGAGCCTACTTGCAGGTGTCGCAACCGAATACGGGAGAGACCCAACACTTCTGGCCAGTTGTGGTGGGAAGAATCTCTTCTTCAACTTCTGGTTCCTTGCCAAGACCTGGCAAGCGACGTGCCTGAACATGCTCATACAGGTTCCGCTGCTGGCATTAGCCCTCAGCGGCATTTTCGTGTTGCGGAAACGCTGCCTGTTGCGAAAAATGGGCATTATGTTGACCTTTGTCCTTTACGTTCCGGCAGTTCACGCCCCAATTCTTGCTCATGCACGCTACACCATGGCGGTTGTCCCATTCTTGACCATCCTAGCCAGTATCTCTCTAGTTTCGGGCTTGCGCCTGTACAGGGCGCACGTGCCAAAGGAGACAGGGTCGGAACCTTAGAGCCTTCGGTGCTGGGTTACTGTGGTGAGTGGAACGCTGTTCCGGCTAGCGGTTTTGGCAAAAAGCATACCCATGCTTTTCCCAGTCTTTCTAATTGGCCAGTTATTTTGAACGACAGGCGAATTCGAATTCGAGGACGGACACGTTTTCTTGTTGGCTTCCGCTCCGCCGGTTCAAGATCGGGACCGGGATACAAGCAGGATGACCCTCCACAAGACGAAAGTCAGACCCACAGAGGACAATGCGATTCCTCTGAGATTCAGCGACTTTAACCGCGGAGTGCTAGGCGTGCGATTGTCGTGAAAAGGAGACTAGACTACGAGTATCAAACTTTTGTATCAGAAATGGTTCTATGTCGGCACCCACGCGCGGATTCTCCTGCGTCACATGACACTCCGACGTGCTGCCAATTTGTTCATAAACCAATGCGAATATCTCCTGCGACGCGAAACGCTCGTAAGTTACCCAGGCTTTCTAAAAATCGACCCTAGTAACAGATGTCAACTCCGTTGTCCGGGATGCGGGCAAGCGTCAGACGACTTCCGAGCTTCACTTCCCAAAAAGAGCTTCCTTACCCTGGATGATTTCAAACGCATAGTCGACCCTTTGGCTTCCACAACTTTGGGAATCAGCTTAGACCAGTTGGGCGAGCCTCTCCTCAACAAAGAGATCGTGGCGATGCTCGAACACGCAAAGGCGCTAAACATCGGCGTGACAATCGCAACGAACCTCTCCCTCCCTCTGAACGAGGAATTTTTGAGGGACCTTGTGAAAAGCGGCCTGGATAAATTGATGGTATCGCTTGATGGTGCCAGCAGTCACACCTATGAACAATACCGCGTCAAGGGCAAGTATGAATTGGTAAAGACCAACGTACAAAGGCTGGCGTCGCTGAAGCGCGAGCTACGGTCGAATACCCCGAACATTCTGTGGAAATTCATTGTCTTCGAGCATAACCGTCATGAAGCTTCTCTTGTTCCTGCTCTGTACAAGGAATTCGGTTTCGATTCCTATCGTATCGACACAGACCGCGGCCACCGATCTGTCGTTAGAAGCCGGCAATCCCTCTTTGCGAAGCAGCAGGCATGTTTCTGGCCTTACAGTACCATGGTTTTGGACGTGGATGGAACAGTCAACCCTTGCTGTTCCTTTGCGGAAACGGATTGGCAGCTCGGTAATGCTTTGGCATCGGATATTCGGCTTTTATGGAATAGCGAGACGTATAAGGCATTAAGGAGGGGCTTTGGAAGGAAAAACTACGGCGATTTCATGCATCCCGTCTGCCGAGTGTGCACCGGTGGTGCGCAAGAATTAGTGAAAATGATGCACGACCCACTTCCCAGTAATCCTCAAAAATTAGTGAAAATCATGCCCAACCAACTCCCCGGCAATCTTCAAACTGACCGCTGAGCCGACAGCAACGCAGGGCGAGGATGGAGTTGGCTCCTCGCACGCTCCAGAACATACCGGACCGTTTGAGCCGCGACTCGGGTGCAGGCAGCCTGAAACTCGCATATTTTGGCGTCGTGCCGCTCTACAGCCTAACGGAGTCAGCGTTCAGAACCCAGTATGGATTTTCTTCCCCTTGGCGACAACCGCCGTTCCCGAACCTGCCGTTCCAGTAGGCCCACTCCCACTCGGCATCGATCACGCCGATAACTTCGCTGAGTGTGAGCCACAAGTTGACCGCGCGCTCGGCGTTGGCTTTCGTGAGGACAGCAATTGAAGTCGCTTAATGCCAACGGCGTCTTCGGGACGGGCGCGGGTGGGGACGGCATTTGTTGCCTGGCCCTCTTGGGTGTCGGCCGTCACATGGATCATGCTCCAGCCGGTGGTTTCTTCTGGACCCACGCGGATCCCAGTGGAGCATCAGAAAGGAAAAATTGCTGCTAGCGCGGGGCCTCAAAAGTACGCTACGGGATTTGACTCCTCGTTTCCTTGATGGACTGTGGACTCGACTGGAGGCTTCACCGCTCGGAGTGCGCCTGCTGCGCGGTACTTTCTGGTCGATGATGGGAACCCTGGTTTCCCGTGCCATGGGCTTGGCGGCAGCCATTCTGGCGGCGCGCATCATCGGCAAAATGGTTTACGGCGAACTAGGCATCATCCAAAGCACGGCCGGAATGCTCGGAACACTCGCGGGATTTGGAATGAGCACTACGGCCGCGAAATTTGTCGCTGAGCTTCGCGGAAAAGATCCGGCGAAGGCGGGAAGAATCATCGCACTGTCCAGTCTCGCATCATGGACCATCAGCTTGGCATTGGCGGCAATGTTACTTTTCCTGGCCCCATGGTTGTGTAAGCATACCCTCGCGGCCCCGCATTTGACAGGATACCTCCGCATCAGCGCCCCGCTGCTTGTTCTGAGCGGAATAAACGGCGCTCAGTTGGGTGTCCTGGTAGGGTTTGAGGCCTTCAAGAGCATTGCTCGGGTCAACGCTCTTACCGGACTCCTCAACTTCCCGCTGATCGTAGGCGGCGCACTTTTGTTCGGCTTGGGTGGTATCATATGCGGCATGGCTCTCGCACAAGCGGGAGGGTGCCTGCTGAACCTACGGGCGCTACGCCGCGAGGCCAAGCATTACCACGTCCCAATCTCTTTTTCGTCGTGTATGGCCGAGTTGCCCATAGTTTGGCGATTTTCCTTCCCCGCCGTGGGTACCGAACTTGCGCTCAGCGCAGTCGGTTGGGCGTGCGCCACCATGCTCGTCCGTAGGCCAAATGGCTACAGCGAAATGGGAGCATTCAGCGCCGCCAATCAGTGGTTCAACGCTGCAATATGGCTGCCGATGATGATCGGCACCGTCGCTTTGCCGATGCTTTCGGAGCAGCTTGGGACTAACGACAAGGCAAATTCGGTCAGACTCCTATGGATGTCGGTCAAAATAAACGGGGCGCTAGTTCTCCCTATCGTGGCAATTGGCTGCCTCGCTAGCCGCTACATCATGATGAGCTATGGCAAAGGTTTTGGAAGCGAGTGGCCCACCCTATGTGTTGTCTTGGTTACCGCGGGTGTCATCAGCTTGGAATTCCCAGTTGGCCAACTCCTCTCGGCGTCCGGCCGGATGTGGTTGGGCTTCTCCTCGATTGTCGGTTGGGGGGCAGTTTTCTTGGGCGCTAACGCGTTGCTCTTGAGATGGGGTTCGTTTGGCTTGGCGTCGGCTCGTTTGCTCGCCTACTCCGCGCACGCCATATTCATCTTTCCGTATGTGATCGTCTTTATCATTTCGCGACGCTCGATAACCGGCAGCGGTGGGAGGAGTGACTAGGCAGCCGAAAATGAGAAACTAGCGCCTGCCTCGTCAACCAGTTCGCATCGAGAAGAACCAACTTGGATGGGGTGAGGAGGGCTGTTTTGCTTTCCATTGTCGGTCCAGGGAAGTCCTGCTGCGGAAACGGAATATGGGTTGACCCGGCGGAAGCGTTTTCGCGCCTGATCCAGACGCCCCGACAGCCAATGCAGTATCGAATGCCCGAGCGAATCATTCAGACCGGGAAACACGTTGGCCAGCCATTGCGCAACCGGGCTGTGATGTCGAACATAAGACTGTTAAACCCGGATTATGAATATCTGTTTTTCGACGAGGAGCGCGTACGAGAATGACGCGAGACGTGTATGCAAAGCCGTTGAGGAGAGACCAGTCATGAATCCTTTGGTGTCAATTCTCATCCCAGCATTCAACGCGCAGGAATGGATCGCTGAAACGCTGCGCTCGGCGCTTGCTCAAACGTGGGAACGAAAGGAGATCATCGTCGTTGACGGTTTCACCGACCGAACGCTGGCGATGGCGCGGCAGTTTGAGTCGCAGTGCGTCCGCGTCGTCACACAGGAGAATCAGGGAGCTGCCGCAGCCAGAAACCTCGCCTTCTCTCTGAGCAAGGGCGAGTACATTCAATAGTTGGATAGCGACGACCTTCTGGCTCCCGTCAAGATTGCCCGGCAGATGGAAGTGCTGAAGCAGTGTCGAAACAAAAGCACGCTTGTTTCTTCGGCTTGGGGGCGGTTCTTCTACCGGTACTATCGAGCGGAGTTCGCCCCGACCGCGCTGTGGTGTGATCTGTCTATTGTCAAGGAGATGGGAGAGATGGCCGGAGGGTTGGGAGGGCAACTGAGACCCCCGCACTTGTCGTGGAAGTACTCCTGGACGAAGGCGATAGTTGGTTGGCGTCTTGCCAAGAGCGGTCAGGCTCTGCTGCTCAAATGCAGGTGGTCTCCGGAAAGGTTCTGGGACCAAACGTTGTTTCGCCTCCAAAACCTGAGACCCTTGTCGAAGGCATCTGTGACTCCCGCTGAGACGCGTGCCCTTGACGCCAGTGAGGTGCTTGACCAACCGTTGGAGAAGGGGAGCGAGCGAATTTAGTACTATCGGTTGCGAATTCCACGACATTGACCCGTCCTGAGGTCCGAGGAGGGGCGTCCATGGGGCTTATGTACGTGGCAGAGAAAGCACGAAGTATCTTACGCGGATTGCTCCAGACTTACGGGATCAAGAGTATGAAGAGGTCCCTCTGGAACGTCGAATTCTCGCGAGGTCGATGGGACTGCCTCGAATCCACGCCGGGCGACGTTGTGTATGGGTGTATCGAGAAGTATGCCAACAAAGGCAGCATCCTGGACCTTGGATGTGGCTCGGGCAGTACCGGGAACGAATTGGACGCCACCGCATACGGGGACTACACCGGGGTTGACATCTCGGATGTGGCTGTTGAGAGAGCCAGAAGGAGAGCTGGGGAGAATGGTCGAGCGGATAAAAACAAGTATCTTCAGGCAGATATTTCCGATTACGTGCCAACTCAGCAGTTCGACGTGATACTGTTCAGGGACTCCATCTACTATGTCCCCCGAGCAAAGATCAAAAGGATGCTGGACCGATACTCGCAATACTTAAGGGAGGGTGGCGTCTTCATCGTCAGGATGTCGAGCGTGAGCGGCGAGCGCAAAACCATTTTGGACACCATCGAGAGTGGCTTCGAGGTGGTCGAGAAGGGTTTGTCCGTCCAGCCGAACACGGTGGTCATTGTCTTTCGGCGCAGGAAAATGCTCGGGTTGTAACCGAGGACTCTTTCCTGCCCCTGCCGAGCAGAGCAACCGGCCGGGTTCTTTGGCTGCCACTTCCTGCGGACGAGCTTGCGTTTCGCGCAGGCGGGTCGCAGAACTCGCAGCGCTACTGCCAGGAGGAGTTGCCCGTCTGAGGGCTCAATCTCCGCTGGCGAACTGCATAGGAATGGACGCGACAGTCTTTTCACGTTGTTCGGAGCGGGGCAGGCCCGGCCCGATGCCTCAAGTACGAAGCCACATCAGTGAGCAGTGGCGGTGGGGTTCGCCGGAGGGGCAGGGCTTTGTTGTCCATAGCAGTTGCTCGCATTGAACACCAGCGGACTGCCTGTTCCATCCGTCCCTCCCATGACCTGCTCGTAGCAAGCCTCAGCCGGAATAGCGTAGGCGTACCCAAATGCGTTCGAGATTCCTCCACTCACATCCGGACCGATTGCAGGCCAAGGCACATTGCCGAACCATGCGGGCTTCGAACTGAGATAAAAACTTGCGGGAAGGGTATGCGTTACTCCGTTGGCCCACGTTACCGATTTTGTCGCAGACGAATAATCTCCGTGAATGAACAGAGTGTTGTAAGGAGCAATGCTATCATGGGTCCCGCCGCCGCTGTCGCCTGACTCTCCGTATCCTAGCGTGTAACTGTATGCCGAAGTAAAATTATCCCTGCTTCCCGAACCGCATGGGGATGGTCCACACACTGCAACGGCCATGTACCTCTGCACCAGGGCGGGACTACCTTGGTCGTAAGCGGTCAGATTTGCCATGTCCTGTGACCCAAGAACATTGCCAACGCTGTTGAAGTTGGTTTGCAAAAAGCTGATATTCTCCGCTATCGCCCCCTCGGTCAGCCACCAGCCGTTTACGCCGGGGCCATATCCTGATTGCGGCGCCATCCCCATCGGGGAACACACAACGGTTCCGCGACCGGACTGCGGATTGCAGTCTTTCGTCGTTCCCCGCATGAAGTTGCGGAAGAGCGTATCATTGCTGCTCGATCCCCAGTCGCTGTCTAGATGCGTGCTGATGTCGCTGTTGCCTTCATAGAGATTGAATTGCGGGTGAGCACCGTGCTCATCAATTCCACTGTATATCCCGTTGTAGGCGCTGTTGTCAAAGTTTCCAAGCGTGTAGTTATAGGAGATAACGTTACCGGCCGCTCCCCATTCCAGCATGATGGACGCGTGCAGCCTCTCCAGAATGTTGTTCTGCACAAGCATCGCTGTAGATTTATCTATTACGTCTATGTCTGAATCGTAGGCTCCCGGCGTATGTAAGTATGCATTTGAGAAATAACTGTTGACGATTTCCCCGTGATAGGACCAATGCACATCTACATGGTCGCCATCGGTATAATTCCCTTCCACGCCGCTGATCCAACAGTAAGCACACTCGCTCATGTAAAAATTCTGGCCGTAGCCGGTATTATTGGCGTACACCTGGAGATTCTCAACGCCTGCGTACTTGGCGGCTGCTGAAAATGGAGTGGCAAGGGGGGTATGGCTATAATTCGAATAAAGGCTCGGACTGATTCCGACGGTGGTTCCGGTCACGGATTCAACTTCGACAATCTGGCCTCGTACTCTTGTCCCGTTCCAGCCTGTTCCACCGTCACACCACGTACAACTGCCATCAGCGCCCGCGATGCTCACGTAGCTGGAATCGTTTAATTCGGTGATAAGGAGGTAGCTGCCGACCCTGATGCCGCTCGCGCTGGAAACGACGATACTGCTCGATCCTGCGCTTGCACCACTAGTGATTGAGACCGAACCGCTGATGTAGGGACCCAAGCCCGGCGCTGCGCCTAGGGTGATGACGGCTCCCGATGTGCCATTAGCATTCAGGATCGTTAGGTTCGCGCCCGCTCCACGCAGCGTCGCGTTGCTGGGCACGGTTAGATTGCCATTGATAAGGAACGTCCCGCTGGAAAGCATAACCACCTGCCCCGAACCACATCCATTCAGGGCCGTCTGGATGCCGGAGGTCGCATCGCTTGCGCCATTGCCGTAGGTCGATGCGCTGATATTCGCGCAGATGGTCGTGCGGTTCGGAATCCCTCCCGGTATGCCGGCCGTCGACCAGTCGATGGCGCATTGGCCCGGCGCGGAGGTTGAGCCGTAATTGCACGCACCACTCCCATAGGTCGGCTCCAGGATGCCGGACCAAGCCTGGGCATATAAACACCCCGAGAGGCAAAGCAAGAAGAACAGAAATAGGACTAACTGCTTGACTTTCATTGTAACTCCCCTTCAATTGTAGCGCCCATTAGCAGCACGAATCTACGGGCTGATCATGCCCCTCACTTTATACGTTGGGCAGCATAGAGAGTTGATACGGCTTCCATTTTCCCTTTCCCACAAGTCGCTTCAGATTATCCGAAACAACTCATGACCCGGCGCCTAATTAATTGCCACTATTCCACACCCTCGTCTAGAGTACTACGGTACTAACATGCCGCAATGCGTCTAACTAATGCCAATCGCCGAGAATAAGGAACGCATCATGAAAGTCAGCGTCTTCGGATTGGGTTACGTCGGTACGGTGTCAGCGGGATGCCTGGCCAATGATGGACATGAAGTCATCGGCGTCGACCCGGTGCAGACAAAGGTCAACCTGATCAACAATGGCCAAACCCCTATCATCGAAGCCGATATCGGTGAGGTCATCGCATCGACGGTCCAAGCCGGCCGACTGCGCGCCACCGACGATCCGGCCCAAGCCATCCAGGAAACAGAGTTGTCTTTTGTCTGCGTCGGCACCCCGAGTCAAGCCAATGGCAACCTCGACCTGAGGTACATCAGGCGCATTTGCGAACAAATCGGCCAGGCGCTCAAAGACAAAGCCGCGCGGCACGTCGTCGTCGTCCGCAGCACCATCTTGCCTGGAACCATGCACAACATCGTAATCCCCATCCTCGAGGAATCCTCCGGGAAGAAGGCCGGGGCTGACTTCGGCGTCTGTCACAACCCCGAGTTCTTGCGCGAAGGTTCGGCAGTGAAGGATTTCAATTCCCCTCCCAAGACGGTTATCGGTGAGTTGGACCAGGCCAGTGGCGACATGCTGGCTGCACTCTACCAGAAGATCGACGCACCGCTGATCAGGACGGATTTGGAAACTGCCGAGATGATCAAGTACGTCGATAATAGTTGGCATGCGCTCAAAATCGGCTTCGCCAATGAAATTGGCAATCTTTGCAAGAGCTTCACCATCGACGCGCATAAGGTGATGGAGATCTTCTGTCGGGATGAAAAACTGAACATCTCTCCCGCTTACCTTCAGCCCGGTTTTGCCTTCGGCGGCTCCTGTCTGCCCAAGGATCTCCGCGCCTTGACTTATCAGGCCAAAATGCACGATTTGGAACTGCCGATTATTACTTCCATCCTGCCGAGCAACGAGATGCAGATTGCACGGGGCCTGCAGCTCATCATGGAAAAAGGACACCAACGGATCGGAGTTTTGGGCTTCAGTTTTAAAGCGGGAACGGACGATCTGCGGGAGAGCCCCGTGATCGAAGTCATGGAACGTCTCATCGGCAAAGGTTATGACCTGCGCATTTATGACAAGAACGTGAATATAGCCAAGCTGGTTGGGGCTAATCGGGACTTCATCCTCAATCACATTCCCCACATATCCAGGCTCATGGTGGAGGGTATCGATGCGGTTCTGGACCACGCTCAAACGGTCGTGATCGGCAACAATGATCCCGACTTCCGGAACGTGCCGGAGCGGTTGCGCGATGATCAGGTCCTGGTGGATTTCGTACGAATTACCGGTCGCAGAAGCGAAAAGGGGAAATATGACGGCATCTGTTGGTGAGCGACTGGGGGTTGAAGGTAGAGGAACGCTTTTGAAGGATCAAATCTACGAGTCCATCTGTCGACTTTCCGCCTGGCTGGAAAAGAACGACTACCGCGGCTATGATACTTTCGACGGCTTGAACGCAAAATTCTTGCGCCCGCTCACCTTCAACAGCAAATTCCTACGCACGGTGCTTCAGCAGGGAGTGCGCCGGTTTCCCATCAACGTGCGTCCCCTGTTGGGAATTGGCAAAAGCCGTTCCGCCAAGGGCATGGGCTTTCTTGCAAGGGGCTTTATGCGCCTTCACGAAGCCACTGCCGATACGGCCTGGCGAGATAAAGCGGAGTTTGCGCTGCAATGGCTGATCGAAAACCAGTCGAAGGGTTACTCCGGAGCGTGCTGGGGCAACCATTTCGATTACCAGGCGCGAGGAGACTTTTATCTTCCGGCGGGCGTGCCCACCGTGGTGTGGACCTCACTCATCGGTCACGCGTTTCTGGACGCCCGAGACCATTTCCGGAAAGATGGCTTCCTCCGGGTCGCCGCAAGTTCATGCGAGCACATGCTCCGTGATGTGGCCACGGTTGCCGAAGGCGACTCTCTCTGCATCAGCTATACCCCGATCCACAAAAGTCAGGTTCACAACGCCAACACTCTTGCGGCGAGCCTGCTGGCCCGGACCTATTTTCACACCCGGAACGGGTCCTGTCGGGATCTAGCGGAGAAGGCGATTCAATACACAGCCCGGCACCAGAGGCCTGATTCATCTTGGTATTACGGCGAAGCAGCTCATTATCACTGGATCGACAACTTTCATACGGCCTATGTGTTGGACTCCTTCAAACATTACATCGAAAGCACGGGCGATGACCGCTTTCGTAAGACCCTCATGAACGGTTACGAATACTGGAAGAACACCTTTTTCCTGCCGGATGGAACTCCCAGGTACTACAACCATAAAACCAAGCCGATCGACATCCAGTGCTGTTCCCAGGCGATCGACACGCTCGTTTTCTTCCAGGACCTCGATCCGGAAAGCCTGCCGCTGGCGCTGAAAGTCGCCAAATGGACGATCGAGCATATGCAAGATCGCACGGGTTATTTCTATTATCGCCGGTATTCGCGGTGGCTGGTCAACAGAACCCCCACGTTGCACTGGGGACAGGCGACGATGCTTTGCGCGCTCGCTGGGCTCTACAAATCGTTGGAGGGCTAACGGACCCTCGTCATGAAGAAAAAAGTCCTCATCATCGTGGAAAACCTACCCGTTCCTTTCGACACACGTGTTTGGAAGGAGGCCTCCTCACTGCGCAAGAACCGGTACGACGTCACCGTGTTGTGCCCCCGGGGCAAGGGCTACGAGCAAAGGCACGAAGTTATCGATGGGATTCATATCTACCGGCACCCTATGCCCAAAGAGGGAAACAGTCCCCTCGGGTATCTGCGCGAGTACGGCGCAGCGCTGTTTTGGCAGTTTTGGTATACGTGGTGGATCTATCTGCGGCGCGGAGTTCACGTCATTCAGGGCTGTAATCCTCCCGACGATATTTTCTTGATTGCCCTGCCCTTCAAGCTCCTGGGAATCAAGTACATCTTCGATCATCACGATGCAAACCCGGAGCTCTACTTTTCGAAATACGGCAAGAAGGGAGTCTTGTACAAGGTTCAGGTTTGGCTTGAAAAGCTGACCTACCGCTTCAGCGACGTCGTCATGTGCACCAACAGCAGTTACCGAGACCTCGCCGTAACCAGAGGCGGATTCGATCCGGAGGATGTGTTCATTGTTCGCAACGGGCCCGATGTGAGAACTTTCAAAGCCGTCCCCCCGAACTCTGCTCTAAAGTACGGCAAGCCTTACCTCATCGGTTATGTCGGAGTCATGAGCGTCCAGGAGGGCTTGGACATCCTCCTGGATGTGGCGCTGCACATCAAAAACTTGGGACGTCGCGACGTTCATTTCACTTGTATCGGCGGGGGGCCGGGATTGGCTGCACTGCGGAAGATGACACAGGACAAAGATCTGGAGGACATGGTCAACTTCACCGGAAGGATTCCCGACGAGCAATTGTTGGAGATTCTCTCAACCGCCGATGTGTGCGTCAATCCGGACAAGCCGTGCGAAATGAACGATATTTCCACCATGATCAAGATCATGGAATACATGGCTCTGGGCAAGCCCATCGTCCAATTCGATTTGAAGGAGGGTAGATTCAGCGCCAAGGAAGCATCTCTGTACACCGACAACCGGGACCCGGTGACTGATTTCGCCGCCAAAATCCTCTGGTTGCTCGAGAATCCCGATGAAAGAAAAAGGATGGGTGAGTTCGGACGCAGAAGGGTTGAAGAAGAACTGGCTTGGGAGTATTCCCTCCAGAATCTGCTCGCAGCCTATCAGAGGGCTTTCAGCAAAAGGGCACAGTGATGGTCCTGCTGTCAATCCACTGATCCGCTGAAAAGTTCTGGTTTTCGCCCTCCGACCCCGCCTCAGAAAAAACTCTTGCCAAGGTATGTTTAATATGATAGCCTAGGAAATGATGCGAGGCTGTTCTGCCATGACCGTACAGACCTCACGGGCGACTCCACTACCCTTCTTTCCAAACCGACAGTATGTCATTGCCTACCCTTTGCCACGACGAACTAGTAACTTTAAAAAATGACGCAACGATGCGGGAATGTTATTGAAAACAAAGGACCGCTGTGGAAAATAGGGGGGCGAAGCGGGAATGTGTTTGAAAAAAAAGGTACTTAGCCCCATAAAGCGGGAATCTTATTGAAAAGAAAGGGGGTTAGGCGGCAGCTAGTAGGTAGTAGGTAGGGAAGAGCTAGGACAAGCGTCCACCAGTGATCCTGGATCCGAACTTGAAGTCGCGACTATGCGCGTTTTGTAGGGGCCCAGCGTCCGCCCCCGCTTCTTCACCCAACGATCCTGAGGCCTGCCGTGATTCCCTTCCACCCGCCCTTTCGCCTGGGAAGAACGCGCCGCCACAATCCCAATCCCCAGCCGCTCACCCATCCGCCCAAACTGCGTCACCGGCGACTCGCCTCGCAACCGCTCACTCGCGCTGGGCTCCCGCACATACACGTTCTTCCAGTCCGTGTAGCGCTTGCGGCACCCCGTAGCACTCGATCCACGCCCTCACCACTCCCACCGCCGCCCAGATCGTCTCCTCCTCCCCCATCCGGCACAGCGTCGTCCCCGTCGATCCACCCTGTTCATCAGGCAGCCCCGCCGCCCCCGCCCTTCCAGCCAGTCGTGAAAGCTTCCGTCCAGTTGTACTAACTTCCCCAAATGCGCCTTCCGCTCCCCCCTCCGCCGCTGCGCCCGCCTTCTCCGTTCTCGCCTCCACAACCCTTCCTCCAGCATCCACTTTCGCAGCCTCTCGACCCCCAACCGGATCCCGTCTTCCTTCCCCAAGTGTTCCACTGCTAGTGTCGGTCCAAAGCGCTCCCCGGGCTCTCCCCCATACTTCTTCCCCATCAGTCCCCACACTGTCCGCCGCGGACTCCTGGGCTTCGCCCGGTTCGAGACCCGCCCCGCGCTCCCATGCATCAACCCCGCCCCCTTCGCCTCGACCTTGGACTGGAAATTGGCCAGCGCTTCACACGTCACAACAGTCCCTTTGTTCATATTCATGGTTTCCTCTACCTGTTCGGTAAGCTTCACCTTTGCGCGCCTGCTGAGAAAGGGCATTGCCGTTTTCCGCCCACCAATGGCATGCGAGGAAGCCCAAGCCACAACCTATTCTATTAAAGGGTTAGGTCATATGCGTCGCGTGAGTACCTTAGTACTGTAGACACTCGTGTGGAATGGCGGTAATTAACGAGGTGCCGGGTGATGCCATGTTCCGGATGATTTGAAGCGACTTATGGGAAAGGGAAAATGGGAGGCGCATCAGCTCTCTATGCCGCTCAACGTTTCGCACGCTGGCTCACCATCCCGCAGGAGGCGGTACGGCTTTATGGGGCGGACCACGAGCGCATCACGGCCCATTTGAGGAGCACCCGGGAGGGTCTCCGCTCAGCTCTGAGGGGCGGCGGAGAAGCGGGATTGCTCCTAGGTTTGTCTAGTACTGAAGTACTTCTCAACGGCGTGTCTCTCAAGAAGCAGCCCACAAACCACAGCTTTGCGCCGAGGGTTCACTTCTGGCCTGCTGCTGATCGGATATTCCAAGGGGATCGACTCGGAGTGTGGGATCGCCTGGCGGGCCCACGATTTGCTGGCCCTGCGGCAGTTTCTGCGCATCGGGCTGGAGGGATCAGGGCCGGATCATTCCACGATGTCGCGCGCGCGGTGCGGATCGACGCCACGACGCTGGAGGCCAACGCGGCGCTGGGTTGCATTGTGCGGCGGCATACCAAAGAACTTTATCAGGAACTTCTGCAACAGCGAGGGAAGGGACCCAGGATCGAGTCGCCGACGCGGGAGCGGTTGGCGCGGCTAGACCGGAAGCGGCCGCATAAGGGGTCGAACGAGGGATGGGAGCACCCGCAAGGCCCGGACGCACAGATCACGAAGATGAAAGATGGCCGCACACATTTGGGCCACAAGGTTGAGCCCGCCGTGGACATGGCAAGCGGAGCGGCCGTGGCGGTGACGCTGCAGCCGGCGGACCAGGGCGACAACGAAACGGTGAAGGAGACGCTGGCGGAGGCGGGAGAAGAAGTGGGCGCAGAGGCGAACCGAAGTGGGCAACCGTTGGAAGCGGTTACTGCGACACCGCCGGGAGAAGCTCGCGCGCAGCTTCGTACACCTGTTGAGACGGGTGGCATACATCGGGCGCGCCTGCGGCGGCACCCGAACATCCTCAAGCGTCTGCAGGTGCACGTGCTCCCGTTTAACTTGGGCTTGGTGATCAGGAAAGTACCCGGCAGGGGAACACCGCGGGGGCTGCAAGGACGCCCCGTCGACTTGGCTGTGATCCTTTTGTGCCTGTTGATGTAAGCGAATATGGAGGGCAAGAACTCGACCGGGAATTGGTAACACGCGTGAGCGGGAGGCATCTCCCATGCAAACCAGAGCAGTGCAACGACAACGTGCGAACGCAGTGATTCTCTCCACCGCCTGCATCGCACTCGCCTTAAGCATCACGGACAATGCCAGTGGCAGCCCGCAGACGGCGCGCCTTATCACGATAGGCAGGTCCACCTTTGCTGCGGTCAGCCTTTCACCCACCAGCCTTGTCTTCGGCAGCCAACCCGTAGGTACGACCAGTACAGCTCAGACCCTCACCCTGAGCAACACGGGCAACGCCGCCTTGAGTATTGCCAGCCTCGCGGTCAAGGGTCCCAATCACCTCAACTTTGCGCAGACCAACACGTGCGGCAGGTCGCTGGCGGCCGGCGCCAACTGCACGATCAGCGTCACGTTCACCCCTTCGGCCAGTGGCAGCCGCACCGCCTCGGTGAGCATCACGGACAATGCCAGTGGCAGCCCGCAGACCGCGAGCCTCTCCGGCACGGGCACCGCTGCCGTGGTCAGGCTTTCACCCACCAGCCTTGCCTTCGGCAACCAGTCCGTAGGTACGCCCAGTACAGCTCAGACCGTCACCCTGAGCAACACGGGCAACGCCACCTTGAGCATTACCAGCCTCGCGGTCAAGGGTCCCAATCACCTCAACTTTGCGCAGACCAACACGTGCGGCAGGTCGCTGGCGGCCGGCGCCAACTGCACGATCAGCGTCACGTTCACGCCTTCGGCCAGTGGCAGCCGCACCGCCTCGGTGAGCATCACGGACAATGCCAGTGGCAGCCCGCAGACCGTGAGCCTCTCCGGCACGGGCACGGCTCCCGTGGACGGCCTTTCACCCACTAGCCTTGCCTTCGGCAACCGGTCCGTAGGTACGCCCAGTACAGCTCAGACCGCCACCCTGACCAACACGGGCAACGCCGCCTTGAGCATTACCAGCCTCGCGCTGGCGGGTACCAATGCCAGCGACTTTGCTCAGACCAACACGTGCGGCAGCTCGCTCGCGGCCGGCACCAACTGCACGATCAGCGTGACGTTCACGCCTTCGGCCAGTGGCAGCCGCACGGCCTCGGTGACCATCACGGACAATGCCAGTGGCAGCCCACAGACGGTGAGCCTCTCTGGCACGGGCACGGCTCCCGTGGACGGCCTTTCACCCACTAGCCTTGCCTTCGGCAACCGGTCCGTAGGTGCGCCCAGTACAGCTCAGACCGCCACCCTGAGCAACACGGGCAACGCCGCCTTGAGCATTACCAGCCTCGCGCTGACGGGTACCAATGCCAGCGACTTTGCTCAGACCAACACGTGCGGCAGC